>Ga0208116_1000659_pt1 | contig 10485 bp, 6 predicted proteins | sample LakWasMeta9_HOW4_2_FD_183859 | JGI IMG/M metagenome (GOLD analysis project Ga0208116, IMG submission 183859) | Freshwater sediment methanotrophic microbial communities from Lake Washington under simulated oxygen tension - Sediment Metagenome... | ecosystem: Environmental > Aquatic > Freshwater >... | reverse complement strand
AAGATACAAAAACTGGTAGGTACTGGTATGTATTTATTGATAATTTTTTTTACATTTGAGATTGATATTTTAGAATCGTATGAAAATCATTTAACTTGAATCACACTTTTATTAAGGTAATATTTGTTTAAATATACTAGAAAAAGAATGATTGGCTCTAATTTTAAACAGGACATCCTAATGAATTAAGGCTATTTTAAATTTAATATATGAAAAGAATAAAAATTGAATTGTTATTGCCAATAGTACTTTTATTGTCATTGATTTTTACTTCAAAAAGTGAAGCTCAAACTACTATACAGCGACAATCAGCAACGACAGCTTTTGCCTTTTCAAAAGGAGCAGATGTGGGATGGCTGTCACAAATGGAAGTCACCGGATATAAATTTTATGATACTGATGGCACGCAAAAGGACTGCTTGCAATTGCTCAAAGACAGAGGAATAAACACGATTCGATTGCGCGTTTTTGTAAATCCATCTGCCAATAAAACTGATGGGCATTGCAGCAAAGACGAAACCGTTGCTATGGCAGTACGAGCCAAAAATATGGGAATACGAGTAATGATTGACTTTCATTACAGCGACTCATGGGCTGATCCGGCAAAGCAAACTAAACCGGCAGCTTGGGCAACTCATACTTTTACACAATTATTAGATGATGTTTACAATCATACTTTTGATGTGTTGAATGCACTAAAAATAGCTGGTGTAACTCCTGAATGGGTACAGATTGGCAATGAAATTCCGGGTGGAATATTATGGCCTGAAGGAAGTACTTCGAATTGGGGGCAACTAGCTCAATTATTAAACAAAGGATATGATGCCACAAAAGCAATCGATCCGTCAATCAAAGTAATTGTTCATGTTGATCAAGGAAATAACAATGCTAGATTCAGAAACTTTTTTGATAATGCCACAACAAATAATGTGAAATACGATGTAATTGGGCTTTCTTATTATCCGTATTGGTTAGGGAGCGATTATACAGCTACAATTGGAGCCTTGCAATACAATCTAAATGATATGGTTTCCAGATATGGAAAAGAAGTAATGGTCGTGGAAATAGGAGGCGATTATACCCTGGTTCAAAACACTTACGATATGCTGATTGCGGTAATTGCAGCCGTAAAAAATGTGCCAAATAATAAAGGACTTGGCGTAATTTATTGGGAACCAGAAGGGGAAAAAAGTTGGAGTGGGTATCAATTGAATGCTTGGCAATCTGACGGAAAACCTTCACCAGCACTAAATGCTTTTATAGCCGATATAGGCGTGGTTACAGAGCAGGTTACAATTAACGGATTTGTTGCTAATCCTGTTGAACAGGGTAAAAATGTTACCACTAATTTAACCTATACGGCAAACAGTGCAACTGATTATTTTTATGTTGGATTATTTAGAAGAAATTCGAGTGGCGGATGGTTACAAACAATTGTAGAAAGTGCAGGTAATCAATTTTTAGTGCCATCAACAGGAACAAATTTATCTGATCAGGTTACTCTTAGCATCCCTTTAGTAACGACTCCAAGTGTAAATTTAACCAATGGAGAATATTATGATGTCTATGTGGAGCTTTGGACAGCGAATTGGGGAACTAAGTTATGGACTAGTTTGTCTTCTGCATTAACTATTGCAGCATCAGGAACATTAGGAGTTGACGAGAAGAACTTTGAGAAAGAATTAGTGATATACCCTAATCCGGTTTCTTCAATTTTAAGTTTTAAAAATACTAGTGATGTAGTAATTAAATCATTAAAAATAATAAACATTTTAGGGGAAACTGTTTATTCTGATAATCATGTTGAGAACCGAAACTCTATTGATGTTTCGAATTTCAGTTCAGGCCTATACATATTATCAGTTCATTCAGGAGATGGGATACAACAATATAAATTTTATAAAAAATAAATAGAGTAATACTAATGTATAAGCTGTTTTTTACAGCTTTTTAATAAATCAACATGAATAAGACAACAGTTTCTTTTCGATTAGTTATGATGATAATAATCACATTGCTGATATTTTCTTACAGTAAAGCTCAGAATCATGAAATATCACCAACAGTTTTCTCTTTTTCTAAAGGTGCCGATGTGGGATGGCTGCCTCAAATGGAAGCCACAGGATATAAATTTTATGATACCGACGGCTCACAAAAAGATTGTTTACAATTGCTCAAAGACCGAGGAATGAACACCATTAGATTACGTGTGTTTGTAAATCCTTCCAATGATAAAGCCAGCGGACATTGCAGTAAAGCCGAAACTGTAGCGATGGCTCTACGAGCAAAAAATATGGGAATGCGTGTTATGATAGATTTTCATTACAGCGATTCTTGGGCAGATCCAGCCAAACAAAACAAACCTGCCGCTTGGGCAAATCATAATTTTTCGGAATTATTGAATGATGTTTACAGCCATACTTTTGATGTTTTGAATGCACTAAAAACAGTAGGTGTAACTCCGGAATGGGTTCAAGTTGGAAACGAAATCCCAGGCGGAATGCTTTGGCCAGAAGGAAGCACTTCAAATTGGAACCAACTCGGGCAACTACTAAATAAAGGATATGAAGCAACAAAGGCTGTTAATAAAACTATCAAAGTCATTGTGCACGTTGACGAAGGAAATAATAATGCTAAATTCAGATCATTCTTTGATAATGCGACCAAACAAAAAGTGAAATACGATGTAATAGGATTGTCATATTATCCGTATTGGATTAAAAAAGATTACAGCGAAACCATAGCCGATTTAGAATTCAACTTGAATGATATGGTAAAACGGTATGGCAAAGAAGTAATGGTAGTTGAAGTTGGCGGTGAAGACGACAAGGTGCAAAACACGTATGAACTTTTAGCAGCCACTATTAAAGCCGTAAAAAATGTACCCAATAACAAAGGAATTGGTGTTTTATACTGGGAGCCACAAGGAGCTAAAAGCTGGAGTCATTATAGTCTGAGTGCCTGGCAAGCCGATGGAAAACCATCACCAGCTTTAGATGCTTTTAAAGAAAATTAAAATAACAAATATGCGTAACATTTCAATCCACACATTCGGCAAATTAGCATTTCTAATTTTATGCTTTGCCCTAAATAGCGAAACCACAAACGCTCAAAAAAAAATAAACCTTGATGAAGGTTGGAAGTTTCATTTTGGAAATGCCGCCAATCCTGACAAGGATTTTAACTACAGTACGGCTACCATTTTTTCCAAATCAGGCGCTGCTCCTAATACAGCTATTGATCCAAAATTTGTAGACAGCACTTGGACATCCATAAATGTGCCGCACGATTGGGCTGTTGATTTGCCTTTTGAAAATTCTAGCAGTTTTGATGTGGAATCCCACGGATATAAACCTGTTGGTGGGTTTTATCCAGAAACCAGCATTGGTTGGTATCGCAAACATTTTTCAGTGGCTAAAGTAGATTCCAATAATCGTTTTCAGATTCAATTCGACGGAATATATCGTAATGCCTCCATTTGGATAAATGGGTTTTATGTGGGTACAAATATGAGTGGCTATGTCGGAAAATCGTATGATGTAACCGATTATATCAATTTTGATAAAGAAAATGTATTGGTCGTAAGAGTTGATGCTACCCAATATGAAGGCTGGTTCTACGAAGGTGCCGGAATTTATAGACACGTATGGCTCAATCAGTATAACAATTTGCACATCCCTGAAGGCGGTTTGTATGTTGTTTCGGAAGTAAAAGGGGAAAATGCGGCTGTGAATATTGAAACAACAATTGAAAATAAAAATCTAAATGTTTCCCAATGTGTTGTCTACTCTTATATCACGGACAGAAACGGAAAAATACTAGCTAAAACCAACGAGCAAAAGCTAACGCTGCAAGTAAATGGAAAAACGACTGTCAAGCAAAAACTGACTTTAAATAATGTGCGTTTATGGACTTTGGAAGCCCCATATTTGTATAGAACGATTTCAGTGGTTAAACAAGGAGGAACAATTGTTGATCAAACCAAAAGTAGATTTGGTGTAAGAACAATAAAATTTGATGCTAAAGAAGGTTTCTTTTTAAACGGAAAACATATTAAAATTCAAGGAACCAATAACCATCAGGACCACGCCGGAATTGGTAGTGCTTTGCCTGATTATATGCAATATTACCGCATTAAATTATTAAAAAAAATGGGTTCAAATGCCTATAGAACGAGCCATAATGCACCTACACCAGAACTTCTAGAAGCCTGTGACAGTTTAGGAATGCTGGTTTTAGACGAGCAACGATTACTTAACAGCAGTCCTGAATATATAGACCAATTTGAGAGATTGATTTTAAGAGACCGGAATCATCCTTCTGTATTTTTGTGGTCTATTGGAAACGAAGAAGGCTGGATTCAGAAGACAGAACACGGCAAAAAAATTGCACAGACATTATTGGCCAAACAAAAAGAACTCGATCCATCAAGAACGAGCACTTATGCAGCTGATATGGGCAATGAATTCAATGGTGTAAATGAAGTGATTCCGATTCGCGGATTCAATTATCGTCAATTTGCCGTTGCCGATTATCACAAAGATCATCCCGATCAACCTCTTCTAGGAACTGAAATGGGAAGTACCGTTACTACTCGCGGAATTTATGAAAAAGACAGCATTAGGGCCTATGTTCCGGATCAGGACATCACTGCGCCTTGGTGGGCCAGCAAAGCAGAAGACTGGTGGAAACTGGCCGCAGAAAACAACTATTGGCTAGGCGGTTTTGTATGGACAGGCTTTGATTATCGAGGAGAACCAACGCCTTATAAATGGCCAAATGTCAATTCCCATTTTGGAATTATGGATGTTTGCGGTTTTCCAAAAAATATTTATTATTACTATCAAAGTTGGTGGACTGACGAAGATGTTTTGCATATTTCTCCCCATTGGAATTGGCCTGAAAAACTGGGCAAACCCATTGATGTTTGGGTAAATTCAAATGCCGATGAGGTGGAGCTTTTCTTGAATGGAAAAAGTTTAGGAAAAAAAATAATGCCCAGAAACAGTCATTTGCAATGGCAAGTCAATTATGAACCGGGAACATTGGAAGCCGTTGGGTATAAAAAAGGTAGAAAATTAACGTCAAAGGTTGAAACAACTGACCAGGTTTTGAATGTTGTACTTTCTCCTGATAAAACCATTTTGACTGCCGATGGAAAAGATGCCACGGTAATTAATATTTCCCTTACTGACAAAAAAGGCAGAGAAGTCCCGAATGCTGATAATATGATTGCCTTTTATCTCTCCGGTAATGCCAAAATAATTGGAGTGGGGAATGGCGACCCAAGTTCTCATGAACCAGATAAATGCAAAGATGGTGCTTGGCAACGAAGTGCCTTCAATGGCAAATGTCAGGTAATCATTCAAGCAGGAAAAACAGCGGGTTCTGTAAAACTGGAAGCCAAATCAAACGGATTACAATCTGGATCAGTCACTCTAAAATTTGTTAAATCTTAAATATATTAATACTCCGATTCTAAATTATGAATGATATTTTAATACAAAAAACAATCACTTTTTTTAAAGATACTTTTAGTGCTGAACCAGAAAAAATTGTGCTTTCTCCCGGAAGAATTAATATTATTGGTGAACACATTGACTACAATGACGGATTCGTTTTGCCAGCGGCAATTGATAAAATTATTTGTTTTGCTTTCAAAAAAAACAATTCAAAAACATCAAAAATAGTAGCAATTGATTTAGACGATTCTTTTGAAGTTGATATTACAACTGAGATGGAATTGACGGATAATGTCTGGACGAATTATCTTCGAGGTGTTGTCAATCAATTGAAAATTAATGGTTTCGTATTCGAAGGTTTTAACTGTGTTTTTAGCAGTAATATTCCGGTTGGGTCAGGTTTGTCTTCTTCGGCGGCATTGGAATGTGGGTTTTTATTTGGAATCAACGAACTTTTTAATTTGGATATAAAACGCATAGACATTGCCTTAATGGGACAGAAAGCAGAGCATTGGGTTGGAATCAATTGTGGAATTATGGATCAGTTTTCGAGTGTTATGGGACAAGAAAACAAAGTTATAAAAATTGATTGCAGGACTTTGGAATTCGAATATCACAACGCTAATTTTAGTGATTATTCCTTGATTTTATTGGATTCGAATGTAAAACATTCCTTAATGACATCGGCCTATAATCAAAGAAGACAGCAATGTGAAGAAGGTATTACGATTATTAAAAATAATTTTCCAGAGATAAAAAGTTTTAGAGATTGTACTGAACAAAACGTTTTATCCTTACAGCATTTAATGAGTGAGGATGTTTTTAAAAGAAGTCATTTCGTAGTAAAAGAAATTAGTCGGGTGACAAAAGCTTGTGAAGCCTTGGACAATGGGGATATTGAAGTTTTAGGAAAATTAATGTTCGAAACCCACGAAGGATTGTCTTCTGAATATGAAGTGAGTTGTCCTGAATTAGATTTTTTGGTCAATTTGGCTAAAGAAGAAAAATCCGTAATTGGCTCCAGATTAATGGGTGGCGGTTTTGGTGGATGTACCATAAATTTGGTAAAAAAAGGAGAAGAAAAAGCTATAAAATCAAAATTTTCTAAATTGTATATGGAAGCTTTTGGAATAGAATTAAAAAATTATGATGTTAAAATCGGAAACGGAACATCACTTTATAAAAATAAATAAAATGAAAAAATTTGATATCAACGAAGATCCACACAGACGTTACAATCCGTTAATTAACGAATGGGTTTTGGTTTCTCCGCATCGTTCCAAACGACCTTGGCAAGGTCAAAATGAAGCGGTTCATTCTGATAGTTTGCCTGAATATGACCCAACTTGTTATCTGTGCCCGGGAAATGTTCGTGCCAACGGAATGAAAAATCCGGATTATGAAACCTCTTTTGTTTTCGAAAACGATTTTGCGGCTTTAAAGCAAGAAGAAATACAATTTGATGATAATGCAACCGAAACTTTTTTCAAAGCGCAACCCGAAAGAGGCATTTCGAGAGTGGTATGCTTTTCGCCAAAACACAATTTGACTTTACCTGAAATGCCGGTTGAAGCCATTGAGAATATCATTAGAACCTGGCAAAAAGAATATGTTGATTTGGGTAAAATTGATTATATCAATCACGTTCAGATTTTTGAAAACAAAGGAGCTGTAATGGGTTGTAGCAATCCCCATCCGCACGGACAAATTTGGGCTCAATCTTCTTTGCCAACCGAAGTAGAGAAAACCCAAAACAATCTAAAAGCGTATTTTGACAAACACCAAAGCAATCTTTTGCAGGATTATTTGCAGGAAGAATTGAAATTGAACGAAAGAATTGTTATCGAGAACGAACATTTTGTGGCTTTGGTTCCTTTTTGGGCAATTTGGCCTTATGAAACGATGATAATCAGCAAACGTCATTTTGGAAAAATAACTGATTTTACAGAGGAAGAATCGACTGATTTTGCCTTGACTTTAAAACAATTGACCACAAAATACGACAATTTATTTAAAACCTCATTTCCGTATTCTTCCGGAATTCATCAGACTCCAACGGACGGTGAATTGCATCCGGAATGGCAATTTCATATGCACTTTTATCCACCATTATTACGCTCTGCAACCGTGAAAAAATTTATGGTGGGTTACGAAATGATGGGAGAATCGCAAAGGGATATCACTCCTGAAAAAAGCGCGGAGCTATTAAAAAGTTTATCGGATATCCACTTCAAAAGTGAACAGTTTTAAACTAAAACAGGATGCTTTGATTCGAGATATATTGCAATTATTTTATTGTTTATAGGATAATTTCAATTCTTTGGATTTAAAGTTATCCTATAAAAAACAAAATTAAAATTGAATAATAAACATTTTTGTTGCTAAAAAATCATTGATTATTTATTTTTATTGCATTATCCATTTAAATGATAATCCTAAAATAAATAATTCGATAAAATAATTGTCAATTTAACAAATAATAATATATTTGGAAAATTATTGTAATTAAAAATCAATAATTAAGTTGAAATAGGAGTTGAGAATTATGCAAATTCTATATCATCTCATAATAGAAAATGCGTTAATTGAAATCAAATTTAGATTTCTGTTTTTCATTATCTGATTTGGAAAAAAGATTTATTTGGACATTTTCCTGAAATCGTTTAAGTGAAATTTGATTGATTTTTAGCAGCAATAGATTGCAACATAATTTATAATATTACAAATAGAATAACATTTACAATTTTTATTAAAACACTTATTAAACATGAGCCAGAACCTCTCCTTTGCAGATTATGCAGTATTCATTATCTATTTTATAGTAGTATCCGTTTATGGATATACCATCTATCGTAAACGTGAAAAAAACGAACACGATGCCAAAGCGTATTTTTTGGCAGAAGGAACACTAACTTGGTGGGCTATTGGAGCCTCCTTGATTGCTTCTAATATTTCGGCAGAGCAATTTATCGGGATGAGTGGGGAAGGATTCTTTTTAGGTGTTGCAGTTGCTGCTTACGAATGGATTGCTGCCATTGCCTTGATTATTATTGCGATTTGGTTTATTCCAGTTTATCTGAAAAACAAGATCTATACTATGCCTCAATTTTTAAAAACAAGGTATAATGAATCTACAGCATTGATAATGGCTGTTTTTTGGTTGTTTTTATATGTTTTTGTGAACTTGACTTCTATTTTATATTTGGGAGCGGTTGCCATTAACGGATTGGCTGGAGGAGAATACCTGCATGCTATTATGATAGGCCTTGCCGTTTTTGCATTGCTAATTTCTTTGGGAGGCATGAAAGTTGTGGCTTACACAGACGTAATTCAGGTGGCGGTTTTAATCATTGGAGGTTTAGTTACCACTTATATTGCTTTAACAACTGTTGGACAATATTTTGGTGTTGGCCAAGATGCTATTGCGGGATTCAAAGTATTGATGGAAAAAGCTCCAGAGCATTTCAAAATGATTATTCCAAGACCTACAGCAACATCTTCTCAATTGGAAATCAATAAATATCTTACTTTTCCGGGGATGTTATCCTACTTGGCAGGTATTTGGATTATCAATCTTAACTATTGGGGTTGTAACCAATACATCACTCAAAGAGCTTTGGGAGCTGATTTGCAAACTGCCCGTACAGGTATTTTGTTTGCTGGTTTCTTGAAATTATTAATGCCAGTTATCGTAATGTTGCCAGGTATTGCTGCATTTGTTTTATATGAAAACGGGCATTTACCACAATTAGTCGGAGGAAAAGACGGAGCTTATTCAGCAGTACTGACGTTCTTGCCAACAGGTTTAAAAGGATTGTCTGTCGCAGCTCTGACAGCAGCTATTGTAGCTTCATTGGCTGGTAAAGTAAATAGTATTTCTACCATTTATACCTTGGACGTACATAAAAAATACATTCAAAAAGATGCTACTGACAGAAGTCAGGTAAATATAGGAAGATATGCCGTTTTTGCAGCGATGCTTCTTGCCGTTTTATTTACTTGGAATGACGTACTTGGAATAGGTGGGGTAGGAGGATTTACATACATTCAAAAATATACAGGTTTTATTAGTCCTGGTGTATTTGCAATGTTTATTCTTGGTATGTTCTGGAAAAGAACTACTGGTACTGCTGCAATTGTTGGTGTAATAGCTGGATTTGTTTTGTCAGTTTTATTCAATGAATTTGCACCAACTTTATTCGGAAATGAAACTTTATTATATACAGCTTGGCCTAACGGTAAAGGTGGATTCGAAATACCATTTCATATTTGTATGGGATTATCATTTTTCTTTACAATGCTTCTTATGGTTGCAGTAAGTTTTGCCGGACCAAAAGTAAATCCAAAAGCATTCGAATTAGATACTGAAATGTTTAAGGTAAAACCTCAAACTACAGTAATGATTGTAATCACATTGTTAGTTATTTTTGCTTTGTACGCTAAATTCTGGTAAAAGTATAATCTGAGAATATCTGGGCTTTATTTAAAATCAGGAATACAAATTATTATTTACTATTATGCAACGTTATTCTCAACAAAAACGGTTTTTATTTGCGGTCGATTGTATCATTTTTGGATATGACGGACAGGAGTTGAAATTATTAGTTATCAAAAGAGGTATTGAACCTTTAAAAGGAAGTTGGAGTTTGGTAGGTGGATTTATAGGTGAAAATGAAAGCTCAGAAAATGCGGCAGTAAGGGTTTTAAAAGACCTTACGGGTTTAGATGGTTTGTATATGGAGCAACTGCACGGTTTTTCGGAACCAGACAGAGATACTGTTGAAAGAACCATTTCTATTGCTTATTTTGCTTTAATTGATATTCAAAAATACAATCAGCAAATCAATGAAGATTATCACCCAGCTTGGTTTTCGATAAATCAGTTGCCGGAATTGATTTTTGACCATACTAAAATTGTTGAATTGGCTAAAGAAAAATTAAGGTATAAAGCTGCTCTTCATCCGCTCTTGTTTGAGTTATTGCCCGAAAAATTTACAATGCCACAGTTGCAAAGTCTTTATGA
>Ga0208116_1000657_pt1 | contig 10491 bp, 13 predicted proteins | sample LakWasMeta9_HOW4_2_FD_183859 | JGI IMG/M metagenome (GOLD analysis project Ga0208116, IMG submission 183859) | Freshwater sediment methanotrophic microbial communities from Lake Washington under simulated oxygen tension - Sediment Metagenome... | ecosystem: Environmental > Aquatic > Freshwater >... | reverse complement strand
AATCTAAAAAAGCTCAAAAACAAACTGATTAAAAAATGAAGCCGACGTGGTGAAATTGGTAGACACGCCATCTTGAGGGGGTGGTGACGCAAGTCGTGGCGGTTCAAGTCCGCCCGTCGGTACCATACAGGGGTTTTAAGAGACCCAAAGAAGTACAAAAACCCGCAAGTTATCTGGCTTGGCGGGTTTTTTATTGTTCAACGATATGCAATGAAATACAGCCGAATACAACTAAATTTGTTGTACTGAGGGTTGTACTGGTAAATTATCGCCATCCCAGTACAACATTTAGTACAACAAAATGGCTATCAATCTCAATAAAGACGCGGTTTACAGGGCTGCAAAAGTACAACAAAAAGACTACAAGGTTAGTGATGGCGGCGGTTTATCACTACTTGTTAAAACTGACGGAACAAAACGCTGGCTTTTCTATTATCGTTTTGAGGGTAAGCAAAACACATTAGGGCTTGGCACCTATCCGGACACCACATTAGAGAACGCTAGACGACAAGCGGAAGAGGCCCGAAAACAAATTGTTGAAGGTATCAATCCAGCGGCCATTCGTAACGCCGCCAAAAAAGCTAGGCAAATTGTCCGACTGAATGAAGATCGACTAAGTGACGGATTGCCAATAATAAACAGCTTTGCAGATATTACCCGGCAATGGCTGGATTCAATCGCGCACTTAACCAGTGAAAAAACGCATACCAAGAAAACGTCAAGAATTGAGCGGCTGGCCTTCCCTCTTCTTGGAGACATGGCAATTAATCAGATCAAATCTTCCGATGTGCTGGCAAGCCTTAAACCCATGATTGATAAATCACAGCTTGAGACAGCCCACAGATTGCATGGTGAAATTAGCTCAGTGTTCGCCTATGCAATTGTTCATAACCTCACCGACTACGACCCGGCACAAGCGGTAACAAAACAGATACCGGCACAAAAGAAAAAACACCGCGCCGCCTTAATCGACCCTAAACAGGTTGGGCAGTTACTCAGGGATATTTCAAACTATCAAGGCACCTTTGTTGTGCAGTGTGCGTTTAGGTTATCGCCCCTACTCTTCCAACGACCCGGAGAAATTCGGCAAATGCTTTGGACAGATGTTGATTTGGTAGCTAAGGAGTGGCGGCCTTATGTGTCAAAAACAGACTTTCATCATATTGTGCCGTTATCTACGCAAGCAATCGCCATATTAGAATTAATACAACCGCTTACCGGTGGCGTTCAATATGTGTTCCCGTCAAGCCGTGGCGATGGTAGACCCATGAGCGACAACACCATAAGAACGGCGCTTAAGTCATTGGGTTATGAATCCGACGTAATGACAGCGCACGGCTTTAGAACGACAGCCAGCACATTATTAAACGAGCAAGGCTGGAGCCCTGACGCAATCGAAAGACAACTGGCACACGCGCCACGCGACCAAGTTAGAGCCGCTTATAACCGGGCGCAATACTTGGATGAACGCCGAAAGATGATGCAAAGCTGGGCTGATTACCTGGACGGGCTAAAGAATGGCGCTCAGGTGATCGCGTTTAGAAAAGCGGCTAACTGATACAATCAAATTTAACCGGGTAGCTCGACGGAGCGATAAGCGGGATTCGTCCCCCGTTTCCGGTTAATCCTTCGGACGAATTGACGCTTTGACGATGCGCTTATGACTATTCACCCTTCTTTTTTTGATTTTCCGCAGTGGCCGCCAATACCGCACCCATTAACCGAACTTCGACTTAGTAACCAAGCGGGATGGGGTTTAGATGAGTGGCGACTTTACGCAAAAGTACTTGAAATGGGCGGCGAACATCTACTTAATCGGCTACTCGATACACAAGAAAAACTATCAATTGCTGAAGAGAAAGCCTCTCGATCAAAAAAAACATCTGTCACGCAGACTGTGCCGGAAATATTGCCGGGGCGAACACTTCTTACAAGTGCCACGTCCTATCATTCTTCACTCTATAAGCCGCCCAAACCAAAACCCAAGCGAGGGAGAAAACCGGGCGGAGAAGCCGAAAAAATAGCCCTTCTGGTTATGGAAATAATCAGCGAAATAGAAGCGACTGGTGAACACATAACCAATAAAGAAGCATTATTAATCTTAAAGGGCAACATAGGGCGGCGAAACTGGAATTATCACGTTGATGACAGCAGCATAATTAATGCAATAATCAAGATGCGTAAAAAAGCAGAAAACTAAAACTCCCTCACAAAAAATAAGCAAAGCTCAGGTTTTTAAATTCTTGTGATTTGACTTAATCAAAGATACAGCCACCGACAATAAGCACAAATGAGGTGCAAAGTGGCTACACAAACTCAAAGCGACACAAACCGAACAACCCTACCTGAAACCGGATTTTTAAGAATCTGGCAGATTGTAGGCAACCCCAAAGCAACGCCACCAACACCGGCACTTATTCCTGTCAGTCGCACTACGTTTTTAAATGGCGTGAAGTCTGGCAAATATCCACGACCAATAAAGCTCGGTGAGCGAACGACTGCTTGGAAGGTCGAGGATATACGCGCCTTGATAGCCAAGCTTGGCGGTGCATAATGAATGCTATTGCCGCACAGCCCGGCTTTTCAACTCTTGACCACTGGATTGATGCTGATGGAAAAATTGATTTTGTAAAACTGCCAATTATTGCTTGGTGGATAGATGAGGATGATGGCTTTTACATTCCAATTTGTTTGAGATTTGGTAAACATGAAACCGTTATGCCAATTGAAACACCGGACGGCACAGTAATTTTAGGAGGTGAAAACGACTGGCCCAATATAGCCGCATGGATTGAATATTTACAAACTGTAGATGGTGGGCGTTTATGAACTTTCAGCATATAGATGATGCTTGCCGCGCCGCCTGTCTAGCGGTGGGTGTTGATTTTAAAACCGTCCCGAGTGATGGCCGATTCCATACAGCAAATTTATTAGACGATCATCGTGGTAAAAATGACGGTCGAATTAAGGTCTTTTCAGACCAGCAAGGCGGCATTGTCTGGAATCACAAGAGCGGCCAGCAACAAACCTTTTTTATCAATAGCAAACCCGGCGAACCTTTGCCGCCTGTAGACCGCAAACGCATTGAGCTTGAACAGCGCCAGCGTCAAGCAGAACAATCAGCAAGGCAGGACAAGGCCGCTCGCCGGGCGCAAGCAACTTTTCAAGATGCAAAGCCAGCGCCGAAAAATCATTTTTACTTTGTTAAAAAAGACATCGAGCCCCACGCTTCAAGGGTTGGGCAATGGAAGCGCGTTTTAACGACTGACAGCGGGGAGCATAAAACACTACTCATTGAAAACGCCTTATTGTTGCCGCTGTTTGATGCAAATGGCACCATTCGCAGCCTGCAGGCTATTTTCCCCGAAAAGCACCCCATACTTGATAGGGATAAAGATTTTTTGCCTAGTGGCGGCTTGGCTGGGCTGTTTTGGTGGATAGGCGCAAAGTCTGAAACAGTATTGATTTGTGAGGGTTTCGCCACCGCTGCAACCTTACATGAAGAAACCGGCTTCCGTGTTTATATGGCGTTTACAGCTAACAATCTGCTGGCAGTTGGTCGCATTGTCCGCGCTAAGTTACCGGATGCTGAGATTATATTTTGTGCAGACAACGACCAAACCCCCGGCAATCCTGGCCTAACTAAAGCGACTGAAGCAGCGGCAGACGTGGGCGGCAGTGTGGCCGTGCCGCCTATTTGGGGCGATTTTAATGATTATGCAATCTCATTAAAGGCGGTGGCAAATGACGGCCAGTAATCAACCGCCTGTGTTAAAAGTCGTTGAGTCTGCCACTAAGCCGGCGCGCAAAAAGAGCGGGAATACTGGCAATGGCGGCGGTGGTAGCGGGTCGGATAAAGTGCAAAAGTTCGGTGAATACCTGATAAAAAACGGCATGTTTCACCAGTCTAAGCAAATAAGGGGTGCTGCTGTTGAATTTCAGCTCTGTAATTTCACTTGCAAGATAGTTGAAGAGGTTATCCGAGACAACGATTTGCAAAATGAAATGCTTCTGCGTATCGAGGGAGAGAGATTCGACGGGAAGAAGCTTGAGCGGGTCGACGTACCACTTAAAGAGTTCGGCGGCACCAAAACAAGCTGGGTTAATGAATATTGGGGAATGGTTCCGCTTGTCTATTCAGGTGCCGCAAAAAAGGACAATCTAAACGTCGCGATACACATGTTCTCACAATTGAACGGAGATATTCCACGGCGCGTTGCTTATAGATTTACGGGCTGGAAGAAAATCAATGACCAATGGCACTACTTGACTGGCTCAGGGGCTATTGTTGAAGAGGGTTTGATTGATAGCGTTGAAACAGATTTGGGGTCGGGGCATATGGCCCTTTATAGCCTGCCTGAGCCAATGGCAGGCGAACCACTAAAACAAGCCGTTAATGATGTGCTAGCCCTGCTTTGCGTGTGTCCTAGTAAGCCCCACATAGGCGCGGCATTATTAGCGGCGGCTATCCGCGCCCCATTGGGCGAGTGTCAACCAACAGATTTTGCAATCTGGCTTTATGGTCATACAGGCTCAAGAAAGTCGGCGATTGCTGCCCTGGCTCAAGCATTTTTTGGCAACTTTACCGCACGTAGCTTTCCGGCTAACTGGTCAGATACAGCCAATAATTCCGAGACGAAAAGCCACCAAGCTAAAGACGCGATTTTCGTTGTAGATGACTTTAAACCTAGCGTGTCGCAGACTGAAGCCGCCAAGCTCTACGCCTTTGCTGAGCGGCTAATTAGAAACACCGGCAACCAAGCCGGGCGCGGTCGCTGTGATGCTAACTCGCAGACTATAGCCGCGCCTTTCAACCGCTCTATGTTGATCGCAACCGCCGAAGAATTACCGCTGGGGGCGTCATTGCTTGGCCGATTGTTAATTCTGGAAATAAGCCGAGCTGACGTTGATAACGCGGTATTAACGCGATTACAGCGGGCAGTCACAAACGGAAGCTTCACCGGCTTAATGGCCGCTTATCTGCAATGGTTAGCGCCGCGCTTGGATGGATTAAAGAAAGACGTTCCAAGAAGGTTTATACAATCACGTGACCAAGTTGCTCAACAAGGCTTTGCCTCATCACATCCCCGCGCCCCCGAAATTTTCGCCAATTTGGTAGTGGGTTTTGACGTATTCGCTGACTTTTTGAGCGACATGGGGTTAATGACTATTGAGCAAAGCAATGATTTATTTTCGAGTGTCAATGTGAGCTTAAAACAAGCATTCTGTGAGCAAGCCATTTACCAAATCGAGCAAGACGAGACAGAACGCTTTTTGCAAATATTGCGGGCCGTGCTTAGTTCTGGAAATGGTCATATTGCTTGCCGATTGAACCAAGGGCCACCACCATCAAGGCCGTTTGCTTGGGGTTGGCGTGATTCTGGCTCAGATATGGCGGGAGACAAAACTTTTAAACCAATGGGCGATTGTATCGGTTGGTTTTATGAAGATAAAAGTACTGAACAGCCTGAGGTTTGGTTACAACAAGAGGCCGTTTTCAAGGTGGTTCAGCAATACGCTAAAAATCAAAGCGGCGGGTTCTTAATAAGTGCCCCTAACTTATGGCGTCGAATGCTTGAGAGAGGTTTGATTGTGAAATTTGAGCATGACGCCAAAACCAACAAACCACGGACAGCAATTAAGCGGCATGTTGGCGGGCGAAGTGTTCGTGTAATGTGCTTATCAGCTGAACTGGTTGAGTCAGGTTAAAAATTGCATATTTTTAGATGAAACCAACAATAAAAACGCTGTTTCCCCGAGAAAATACCGTTTTTTATGGGGAGCTCCCCACTATTTAGAGTGTGCTGGGGAGCCCGCAAGCCACGCCACGCATGACATGCCGCCGATCTCCCCAAATTCCCCACGTTTAAAACAATAGATAGAGAGAATATATATTACTTATATGTTTGTATTGGGTTGGTGGCCCTTGTGTTAAAAAAATATAACCCTCTTATATATATTTCTTGGGGAATTTGGGGAGATATTACTTTAAACCTTATATAGCAAGGCTTCCAGCTCCCCTAGTGGTTTTTATTTTTGGGAAGATTCCCCGTTTATTTGGGGAGATAGTAATTAAACAAAACAACTTACAGGATAAAAAAAATGAACACAGCAAATACTCAAACTAAAGCAGCACCCGCGCCACTTTCTGCACAGCAAAAGAGAGCCGCTAAAACAAGAGCGTTTAAGGCTGCTTTAGATAAAGAGTTTTGGTCGATTGGTACACACCGCCGTCAAGGAGGTACAGCACAAGCGCCAAACTTGCCGATATACAAAAAATTGCAAGCCGCCGCACGTGAAGACTTCGACAGCAGGCCTGCAAATTGTAGGAAGGCGCTTAAATTTCACTATCAAATCAAAGGCGGTGGAAAAATTTTTATTAAATACCGAATAACGCGGTTTAGTGGAATCGTGATTGAACCAACAATAAGTTTTTCGTCAGCCTGGGCCGCGTTATTGATTGACTAAGTCGGTTATTATCAAATGAACACTACAAATTAAGGAAAAACCATGATTAAACAAAAGCAAGATTCACTAATAATTGAAGCTATCAACGACTTCGAACGGTTTTTAATCGAATACGGACTACCAAAAGAGCTTGTAAGGGCGCTTGTTGAAAACGAAGCAGACCAGGCACCCATGCCGCCGGGTTTTGACAAAATTAGACTTCAGCCCTCACAACTACAAGGGGACGGCCTCTTTGCTTTAACCACTATAAACAGCGGCGAGTTATTAGCACCCGCTAGAATTTCAGGCAAGAGGACACCCGCCGGACGCTACACAAACCATTCACCGCGCCCAAACGCATACTTTCAGCCTCTCACGAATGGCGATATAAACATGATTGCCAAAAAGCCAATATATACCGGTGAGGAAGTAACAGTAGATTATCGTCAGGCTGGTTCTGTTAATGGCGTGGGGCTCCGGTGCAATAGACAGGAAATGATTGAGACGCTTAGACTTAGATTTACTAATCATGCGCCAAGCGTCACAGTCGAGCTGGGGCAATTCCTGGATGATGCTTTACAGTCCGTTGGCTACCTGCCTTCAATACCTGAAATGCTGGACAGGTTACACGTTAACAAAAGTTGACATTCTTGCTGCTATTTTCGGCAATAATGCAGAGAAAACCTTACATCGTGTTGACATTGAAAATTAACTATCTGCTTTAAACCCGGCAATATAAGCCCATACAAGCCAAACGGCAAATGTTCTACTTGTTGACATAAGCCCCCCGTACCCGCCAGAATGCACACGCTCTAAAACATTAGGGCCGGGATTCGTACCCCGACAAACATAGGCGGTAAAACGCCACTATTACAGTGGCTTTTTTATGCGCGTCATTTCAACACAGCTTATTGATGTGTTTATTCATAATGGCGTGGTTATTTGGGCAGTCGCAAGGCTGGCCGGTGCCTTTGTCCGGTAGTACGAACCCGTTTAACCACGCCGCCCAACGACACAACCAATGCGCGGCGGTTTATCTACTTACAAAGGATTTCCGCATGAAAACACAAGCCAGCACTCAAAGCGAGCAACCCACACCGATACTTAAGCCGGATTTTAAACACCGTATTAGCCACAGTGTAGACGGGCTTACACCTGCATCCCCGCTCGGCCTACTTAATGCGACTGATTCGATTGTTAACCGGGCCCTTGGCGTTTTATCCATGATTCAAAACGAGTTTGATGGTGACCCGGATAGAACTAGATCAAGTGACAACGCAATATCGTATTCACTTGAAAGCGTTGAAAAAGATTTGCTAGATGTGCGGTGTTTGATGGTCGAGTTTTTGGAAAAAAATAATATCGACAACACCAATTCAGGGGATAAATTATGAGCGCCACCCAAGCACAAATAGACAACGCAATAGCAGTAAACTTTAGTCACAGGCTAAATCCAACTATCCAGCCAGAGAAAATAATCTCTCTTTATGAAAGCCTTAGCCCTACCCTAAAAAGAGCGGCGGCTATTGCTGACTTGCTTGAGGTGGCGGCAGAAGTGGATTGCGGCAGTGCTTTAGATAGCGACAGCGTTCACAGCGCCGCCCAAACTATCAGAATGGAACTGTCAGACGCAAGGGCCATGCTGGACGCTTTTTTTAATCAACAAGCAACCAAGCCGCAAGTAGATATTTTGCCCGAGAGTTAAAGCATTCCACAGCACTTTATTTGCCCCCTACTCTTTGGCGTGAAATCTGGGGCAAGGGGGAGGTTAATATAAATGCAGAGGTTTAAGCGGCTAATAGCTTATAGAGGGTTGGCCGACTAATGCCGAACTCTTTAGCTACCTTGCTCTTATCCTCGCCCTGGTCAATTCTGGCCTTGATTTGGGCGGTTTGTTCACTGGTTAGCTTGGATGGTGCGCCTAACTTCTGCCCCCTTGCCTTGGCCGCTTCTATGCCCTCTCGTTGCCGTTCCTTAATCAACGTCCGTTCAAATTCTGCAAACGCCCCCAACATTTGCAACATAAGTGTCTGCATAGGGGAAGTGTTAGCCGCCTCAAAGGTTAAATGTTCTTTGTAAAACTTAACCGTTACGCCTTTATGAGTTAGCGTTTCAATGATGGTTTGCAGGTCTTTAAGGTTTCTGGCTAGTCGATCAATTGAATGAACGTGTAGGCTGTCACCTTCTCTTAAGTGGGCTAAACAGCTCGATAGTTCCGGCCTGTTTGCATCCTTGCCGCTGGCTTTATCGGTAAAGACTCGATCAAGCTGCACATCTGCCAACTGGCGTTCTGTATTTTGTGAAGTTGAACTTACGCGGATATAACCGACATTTTGACCTTTCATTTTATGCGCCCTCTAGTGTGTAAAATAATATCTTAGAGATACATTAACACAGTGTAAATAAATTGCAAATAGACTTTTATTTACACAATAGAAAGCGGACTGTAGGGCATGGCTGCAAGTGTAAATAAATGTATACATTATTTACACAAGACATTTAAAGCATAGGAGTTGTGATCGGCATTGGTTTTGACGTAAAGTGTTGCTTTGATAGCTGGCTTTTTTGTGCGTTCTGTTCGGCAAGCGTTGCGGGTGTTTGGGGTAAATATTGATTTTGTTGTACTGAGAGTTGTACTAGATAAAAATATAATTTTTAATTTAATTAAAATCATATGCTTACGAACACATTCAAGACCGCCCGTCGTACCATACAAGGGTTCTAAGAGACCCAAAGAAGTACAAAAACCCGCAAGTTATCTGGCTTCGCGGGTTTTTTATTGTTCAACGATATGCAATGAAATACAGGCGGACATAGTGGAAATCGTGTCTTTTATTGCGTCCTTTCATATAAAAAGACACTAAATATCAATAAAAGCGCTGTTTACAGAGCACCTGAGAGGCTTGAATATCAAGAATTATCAAGCTTGGCGACATGATGATGACTGCTATTGCAGTAGTAGCCATATTGATGAAGATCTTATAACCTGTGCTCAGCAAAGCGCTGACTCTAGTTTCTTTGTAATCGGCAGCTTAAACAACAAAACATCATCTTTATATTAATCAATATGCCCGACACAAAAACCTATCTCAATGTCCCTTATGCCCAAAAAGATGAAGCCAAAGCGCTTGGCGCTAGATGGGATGCAACAAGTAAAAAATGGTATGTCCCTGCTGATAAAGACATTACGCTGTTTGCAAAGTGGCACGCTGACGCCACTACAGCCGGTTCGCCCTCAACAATTTCCAGCAAATCAAAATCACCGGCCGCCAATAAAACCACTGCAAGCAAGATTGTGACATCCGGGGTAATAACTTATGCTGCTGATAAAAACTTTGTAGCCTATAACGGAGATGAAGCCCCTTGGAATTAATACGGCTTTGTCGCGCCATAAATCGGTATTGCACCAGATGAGCAAATTAACCTACTTGTCAGGTTATTCGCCTACAGTAACAGACCAAGTTAATCGGCACATTAGTAACGATACTTTGGGAGAATTACTGTTAAAAAAATACCCTGAGTCGCATACCGTCAAAACTAATAAAGCGCTCTACAGCTATGTGATGGACTTGAAGAATCAGTTTCTTCGACAATCCAACCCTCTAAGTAAAATCATTTACGACGATAAAATTGATGTAATACATCACGCATTGGGACTGCACTCATTTGTGTCCAGAGTGCAAGGCGGCAACTTAAAGGCAAAAAATGAAATTCGTATCGGCACGGTTTTTAAAAATGCACCGATTGAATTTTTAACAATGATTGCAGTGCATGAACTGGCGCATATAAGAGAAAAGGAGCACAACAAGGCGTTCTACAAATTGTGCTTATACATGGAACCTGACTACCATCAGTTGGAGTTTGACATGCGACTTTACCTGACTTATCTCGAGGTGTTTGGGCAGCTTTATTGATTCTAGCTTTAGATGGTTATAGCGTTGACTAAGCGGAGCTATCGATCATTTTTGAAATGCCACTTGCAACACCAAAGCCATCGTGGATACCACCCGCTTTTGCAACTTTAGCATCGATCTACTATTACAT
>Ga0208116_1000655_pt1 | contig 10502 bp, 7 predicted proteins | sample LakWasMeta9_HOW4_2_FD_183859 | JGI IMG/M metagenome (GOLD analysis project Ga0208116, IMG submission 183859) | Freshwater sediment methanotrophic microbial communities from Lake Washington under simulated oxygen tension - Sediment Metagenome... | ecosystem: Environmental > Aquatic > Freshwater >... | reverse complement strand
ACTGATGACAGGACGGCATATCGAGGCGGGACATATTCTGCGTACTTTTGCCCATCATCTGCGTGATGGCCTGATTCCCAACATGTTTCCGGAAGGTGAAAGCGAGGGCGTGTATTACACCGCCGATGCGACGCTCTGGTTTTTCCATGCGTTGGACCGGTATATCGCATATACCCAAGATCGAGGTTTACTCAAAGAATTGCTGCCCAAGTTATTGGATATTATTGACCATCATATTCGCGGCACGCGCTTCGGTATTCATTGCGACCCCAGTGACGGTCTGCTGGTCCAGGGTGATCCGCGTTACGCATTGACCTGGATGGATGCCAAGATGGGTGATTGGGTCGTTACACCGCGTCGCGGCAAAGCGGTTGAAATCAACGCCTTGTGGTACAACGCGCTACGGCTGATGGAAAAATGGATGGTGGAGGAAAACTTAAGCTCAGCCGCTATCGATATTGCAAAACGCGCCGACCTCACCCGGCTTAGTTTTAATCAGCGGTTTTGGAATGCCGAGACAGGCCATTTGTTTGATGTAGTCGACGCTGAAAACGGTGGAAACGACCCGGCGTGTCGGCCCAACCAAGTGTTCGCGCTATCGCTATCTCATCCGGTATTGGATGAGGCGCATTGGCAATCGGTATTTCAGGCTATCAAAGATCGGCTGTTGACGCCGGTGGGGCTTAGGACATTATCCCCGGATCACCCCGACTATAAAGCCGATTACCATGGCGATCTTCGCACCCGCGATGCCGCTTATCATCAAGGCACTGTCTGGCCCTGGCTGCTGGGGCACTACGTCGACGCCTGGTTGCGTGTCTATCCCGAACAGCGAAAAGATGCGCGCAATTTTCTTGATCAATTTTTGGAGAGACATTTGCATGAAGCCTGTATCGGCTCCATCAGCGAAGTTTTCGATGCCGAAGGTTTGTTTACTCCAAGAGGCTGTATCGCTCAGGCATGGAGCGTTGCAGAGATCCTTCGCGTCTGGGTTAAGGTAGCTGAAAACCACAAGGGAGGTTAGACGAATGTCCATGTACCCATAGAGAAACCGAATCACCCATTAGTTTATGCCAGCGGTTATGGGTAAATAGTTCGATTATCTTTTTCTTTTCACCTGGGACTAATCTAAATCAACATTAGTCCCGATAATAAATCGACCAACTTTTAGAGACCATTTACTCCAAAATAAACGCTCGCTTTCTGTGTTAGGGAATAAGCGCTGTCGACTCCAACCATAAAAATATTCTCGTGGCATACGGAATGTTTATATAATTTAGCTAAATTAGATAAACACATCAGGCATTTCCGGCCAGACTATGAATGAAAATGAAATTTACCAACGCATAAACCAAGCCTTGGCGGAAGCGCCGCGCAATCAATACACCGTAGAATTGCACCTGCAAATGATCAAATACGCCGATGCACTGAAAACCATCACCGCTAAAGAGTTTTGCGAGGGAGTAGGACTTAGCCAAAGTCTTGGCACCGAATTCAGCAAAATGCGTAATTTAACGCAGCGCTTAAAAGCGGCGGGTCTGAATACTGACCTGCTTTAACGGAATACATTGAATACAAATCAACGGAAATGCTCCTCTAAATGGCTATAAAAAAAACCGAACTTTACTCTTCCCTCTGGGCTGGTTGCGACGAACTGCGCGGCGGAATGGATGCCAGTCAGTACAAAGATTACGTGCTGACTTTACTCTTTATGAAGTATGTGTCCGACAAGTACAAAGGTGATCCGTATGGCATGATCGTGGTGCCGCAAGGCGCCAGCTTCGATGACATGGTGGCATTGAAAGGCGACAAAGAAATCGGCGAAAACATCAACAAGATCATCAGTGCCCTCGCGGAAGAGAATGATCTGAAAGGCGTGATTGATGTCGCCGACTTTAACGATGAAGACAAGCTCGGCAAAGGCAAGGACATGATCGACCGCCTGTCCAAGCTGGTGGGTATTTTTGAAGGCATCGATTTATCCGCCAATCGCGCCGATGGCGACGATTTGCTGGGTGATGCCTACGAATACCTGATGCGCCATTTCGCTACTGAGTCGGGTAAATCCAAAGGCCAGTTTTACACCCCAGCAGAAGTCTCGCGCATTCTAGCTAAAGTGATTGGCATTACTCCAGAAACAGATCAGTCTCAATCTGTTTACGACCCCACCTGCGGTTCGGGTTCGTTGTTGTTAAAAGCCAGCGACGAAGCCCCGCGCGGCCTGACTATCTTCGGTCAGGAAATGGATAACGCCACCAGCGCGTTGGCCCGCATGAACATGATTCTGCACAACAACGCCACCGCCAAAATCTGGAAAGGCAACACCATTGCCGATCCACAATGGAAAGACGCCAACGGCAAACTCAAAACCTTCGATTTCGCCGTCGCCAATCCCCCGTTTTCCAATAAAAACTGGACCAGCGGCATCAACCCGCAAGAAGACGAATTCGACCGCTTCACCTGGGGCATACCGCCGGATAAAAACGGCGATTACACCTTTTTGCTGCACATCATTAAAAGCCTGAAATCCACCGGCAAAGGCGCGGTGATTCTGCCGCATGGCGTGTTGTTTCGCGGCAATGCCGAAGCGCGGATTCGCGAAAATCTGCTCAAGCAAGGCTATATCAAAGGCATTATTGGCTTGCCTGCCAACCTGTTTTACGGCACCGGCATTCCGGCCTGCATCATCGTCATCGATAAACAACATGCCGCGCACCGCAGCGGTATTTTTATGATCGATGCCAGCAAAGGCTATATGAAAGACGGCAACAAAAACCGGCTGCGCGCGCAGGACATTCACCTTATCGTCGATGCCTTTACCAAACAACTGCTGTTGCCGCGCTACAGCCGTATGGTGGCGTTAAGCGAAATCGCCGCCAACGACTACAACCTGAATATTCCGCGCTACATCGACAGCAGCGAACCGGAAGACCTGCACGATTTAAGCGGCCATTTGCAAGGCGGCATACCCAACCGCGACATCGCCGCGCTGCAAGCCTATTGGCAGGTATTCCCCAGTCTGCGAAATACTTTATTCGCCGAAGATCGACCCGGCTACAGCAAAGCCCTGATCTCGACCGCACAGGTTAAACCCACCATCTTGAACCACCCGGAATTCATCGCCTTTGCCGAGCAAAGCCTACAACCGTTCACTGCTTGGCGTGAACGCGCTGCGCTAAAGGATATTGAGATAGCCCAAAAACCCAAACACATCATCCAGCGCATCAGCGAAGACCTGTTACAGGCCTATGCCGACAGCGCCTTGCTGAATAAATACGATGTCTACCAAATCCTGATGGATTACTGGGCCGAGGTCATGCAGGATGATGTCTACGTGTTGGTACAAGACGGCTGGCAAGCCGGCAAAACCCTGCGCGAACTGGTGGCGCAGAAAGGCGAAAAGCTTAAAGAAACGCCCGATCTCATCATCAACAAAGCCAAATACAAAGCCGATCTGATTCCGCCGGCCTTGCTGGTGGCGCGTTACTTTCAAGCCCAACAAACCCGCATCGAGGAAATCCAGACCGATCTGGATGCTGCCAGCCAGGAACTGGAAAGCTATCTCGAAGAACACAGCGGCGACGAGGGTTTATTAAGCGAGGCCCTTAACGACAAAGACAAAGTCACCGCTGCCAGCGTCAAAGCCCGATTAAAAGTCACCACCGATAGCGAGGAAAAAGCCGCGCTGCAACAGGCGCAAAGCCTGTTCGATGCCGAGGCTGAGGCCAAAAAATCGCTCAAGGAACATCAGGAAGCCCTGGATTTAGGGGTGTTCAGACACTACACCAGCTTGAGCGAAACGGAGATTAAAATCCTGATCGTCGAAGACAAATGGCTGACCAGTTTGCAAGCCAACATCCAAGCCGAAATCGAGCGCGTTACCCAGCAATTGGCGAACCGGGTTAAGGAACTGGAAGAGCGTTATGCCGAGCCGTTACCTGCCATTATCCAGTCGGTTGATGTGTTGAGCGACAAGGTTGCCGGACACTTGAAAGCGATGGGCTTGGAGTGGTCGTTATGACGGCAAGCCAGGTAGGATGGGCTGACGCAAGGAAGCCCATCATTAAAGCCGCATGGGCTGCGCTATCGCTTAGCCCATCCTACAAAGCTATCCACGCTCATTTGAATGGGTGGTGGATGCCATGACAGCCAATAATCAAATTGCTGAGGCGAGTATTAAGTATTTGGCGGAAGCGGCTGGGCAAGCTGTGCCTGTTGGATATAAGCAGACGGAAGTGGGTGTGATTCCGGTGGATTGGGTGTTAGTAAGTCTTGGTGACGTGTGTGGGTTTGAAAATGGCGATAGAAGTAGCAACTATCCTTCACCGAACTCATTTGTTGAATTTGGAATTCCATTCATAAACGCTGGTCATGTTGCCAATGGTGTAATTAGTTTGCAAGAAATGAATTACATAAAAAGAGAGGCGTATGACCGTTTGGGGGGCGGGAAGATTCGAGCCCGAGATATTTTGTTTTGTCTGCGCGGCTCTCTCGGTAAGTATGGTGTGGTAAGTGAATCTTTTGGTGAAGGGGCGATTGCAAGTTCACTTGTAATTGTTAGACCCAAAGCTGGTTTGGTCAGTCTTCGATATTTAGCAAACTGCTATATGGCTTCAGCACTTTGTCAAAAAATGATCGAACTTTGGGCCGGTGGCGCTGCTCAGCCTAATCTTGGCGCGCGTGAAATGGCAAAATTTTTATTGCCATTACCACCCAAAAATGAACAAACCGCCATCGCCAATGCCCTGTCCGATGTCGATGCGCTGATTAACGAGCTGGAAAAGCTAATTGCCAAAAAACAGGCCATCAAAACCGCCACCATGCAGCAACTCCTCACAGGCCGCACCCGCCTGCCACAATTCGCCTTGCACGAAGACGGTACAAAAAAGGGTTATAAGCAGAGTGAGCTGGGGGAGATTCCAGAGGATTGGGAATGTGTGCCGTTTGGTAATGTTATGTCTATTCGACACGGTAGGTCTCAAAAAAGTGTAGAAACTACCTATGGCAAATTCCCAATATTTGCAACAGGTGGTCAGATCGGAAGTGCATCAACCTACTTATATGACAAACCGTCAGTATTGATTGGTCGAAAAGGGACTATAGATAGGCCACGATTTGCTGACACCCCATTTTGGACTGTTGACACGCTTTTTTATTCAGAAATTAAGCAGCATGCAGACGCTAAGTTTATTTTTTACCAATTTTACATGATTGATTGGATGCAGTATAACGAGGCCTCCGGTGTGCCGAGCCTGAATGCGAGCACTATTGAAAGTGTACTCACTCGCTTGCCGACCCGTAAAGAACAAACCGCCATCGCCACCATCCTGTCCGACATGGATGCCGACATCCAAACCCTGCAACAACGCCTAAACAAAACCCGCCAAATCAAACAAGGCATGATGCAGGAGTTGCTGACTGGCCGTATTCGCTTAGTCAGTTAACCAAAGTGATGGCAAAGCAAACTGCATTAATCAGATTAGCATTGCGTTGCAAAACACTTGTGACGCTAACGGGCGGTTTGATCGCATGAAATATGCAATCGGCAGCGAGCAAGATCAATTCGAGCCGGGCTCTGACAACAAGGTGCTCAAAAATAAGCTGGGTATTGCTTCCGAACAAGATATGCATGAAGCCGAGAACAGTTTATTGCTGAAGTTGTACGAATATCTTTACGAACCCGAGTTTGCCGTGACTACGCTCAGCTTTGAGGACATCCTGGTCTGGCATCGTAAATGGCTGGGTAATGTTTATAGCTGGGCGGGTTCGATCCGCTCGGTGAATATGGGCAAAGGTGGTTTTGAATTTGCGGCGGCGCACCGAATTCCTGCGTTGATCACTGCATTCGAGCGCGATTATTTACAGCACTATGCAGAGTTTGCGACTTGGGAGCGTGAACGTTTGATCGGCTTTTTGGCGAGCAGCCATGTGGAGTTTATTCTGATTCACCCGTTTCGCGAGGGTAATGGTCGCATATCCAGATTGCTGATGGATGTGATGGCTACGCAAGCGGGCCATGGGCCGCTGGATTATTCTTTATGGGATCAGCATAAAGACTTTTACTTTAAGGCGATTCAAGCAGGGCATGCTGGAGATTACCAGCATATGGAGAGATTGGTCAGGGATGTGCTGGAAAACTAGCGATCAATCGGCCAGTGCTAAATGGCGGAATTTGTTTGTGCTGGATTTGAGTTTTAATTCGATTAAACGCACTGACTGGCCGGTTTCGATGGCGCTAGAGCTGGCTACGGCTCTGACAATGCGGGCTTTAGTAATTTTTTTAACGGTTTTTTGCGCAGTCATGGCAAACCTCCTAAATATTGGCGCTCATTATAACAGTTTAGAGAGACAACGACATTGGGATTATGGAGTATGAAATGAGTATTGTTGGTCAACGGGAGCGTGCCACGCAAAGCCGTATCGTTGCATTCTTTCAAAACAATCTGGGCTACCGTTATCTAGGCGATTGGCAGGATCGCGACGGCAATAAAAACATCGAAACCGGCTTACTAACGGCTTGGCTGCAAAAACGCGGCATTAGTGATGCGTTGATTACCCGAGCCATACGCCAACTGGATACCGCAGCGGCACTGGGCGAAGGTAAAAAGCTGTATTACGCCAATAAGGATGTGTATCGCTTGCTGCGCTATGGCGTCAAAGACAAGGAAGGTGCGGGCGAGCAGAATCAAACCGTGTGGTTGATCGACTGGAACAATCCAGAAGCCAACGATTTTGCCATTGCCGAAGAAGTATCCATCAAAGGCGAGAACCTTAAGCGCCCCGATCTGGTGTTGTACGTCAACGGCATTGCTTTAGGTATCTTGGAGCTGAAGCGTTCTTCGGTGTCGGTGGCCGAAGGCATACGCCAGAATCTGGATAATCAGAAAAAAGACTTCATCCGCAATTTCTTTACTACGCAGCAACTGGTGATGGCCGGTAATGACACGCAGGGCTTGCGATACAGCGCGATTGAAACCCCGGAAAAGTATTACCTGGAATGGAAAGAAGAAGATCCGAACTACAACCCAAATACAGATCCTAAAGAGAAGAAATATTTAACGGTTGGCCAAGTTGCAGGTTTAGATCAATTACTGGATTTTCATTTAAGTCATATATGCAACAAACAGCGCTTCTTGCAGATTATTCACGACTTTGTGGTGTTTGATTCGGGTGTCAAAAAGACTTGTCGCCATAACCAGTTTTTTGGCATCGAAGCCGCAAAGCAGCACATTGCGCGGCGTGAAGGCGGCATTATCTGGCACACACAAGGTTCGGGCAAAAGCTTGACTATGGTGTGGCTGGCCAAGTGGATACGCGAGAACGTTCAAGATAGCCGAGTTTTGATCGTGACCGACCGGACTGAGCTGGATGAGCAGATTGAAAAAGTCTTTACCGGCGTCGAAGAAAGCATTTACCGCAGCAAAAGCGGCGCTGATTTGGTCGCCACCTTGAACCTGCCCAATCCTTGGCTGGTGTGTTCCTTGGTACATAAATTCGGTCGGCAATCTGAAGGCGAGGATGAGGGTGCGACCGATGCGTTTATCGAGGAGCTGAAAAAATCTTTGCCCAAGGATTTTAAAGTGAAAGGCGATTTATTTGTGTTTGTTGATGAGTGTCACCGCACCCAGTCCGGCAAATTGCATGAAGCCATGAAGTCTATCTTGCCTGACGCGCTGTTTATCGGCTTTACCGGTACGCCGCTGATGAAAAAGGACAAGAAAAAATCCGTGGAGGTGTTTGGGCCGTATATTCATACCTATAAATTCGATGAGGCGGTGGCCGATGGCGTGGTGCTGGATTTGCGCTACGAGGCGCGGGACATCGACCAGCACATCACCTCGCAAAAGAAAGTCGACGAATGGTTTGAAGCTAAAACTCGTGGCTTATCCAACATCGCCAAAACCCAGCTCAAGCAAAAATGGGGCACCTTGCAAAAGGTGTTATCCAGCAAGTCGCGCTTGCAGCAGATCGTTAATGACATTCTGTTGGACATGGACACAAAACCCCGGCTGATGGATGGCTATGGCAATGCAATGTTGGTGTGTGCCAGTGTTTATCAGGCTTGCAAGGCTTATGAAATGTTCAGTCAGTCGGATTTGGCCGGTAAGGTGGCGATTGTCACCAGTTTCCAGCCCACCGCCACCAGCATTAAAGGCGAGGAAACCGGCGAAGGGCTGACCGAGAAGTTATTCAAATACGACATCTATCGCAAGATGCTGGCCGATTACTTTGAGCAGCCCGAAGATGTAGCGGCCAACCGGGTTGAAGAGTTCGAGAAAATCGTCAAAAAACGCTTCATCGAAGAGCCCGGGCAAATGCGGTTGCTGATTGTGGTGGATAAATTGCTGACCGGTTTTGATGCACCTTCCGCCACCTATTTGTACATCGACAAGCAAATGGCAGATCACAGTCTGTTCCAGGCTATTTGCCGGGTCAACCGCTTGGATGGTGATGATAAGGAATACGGCTATATAGTCGACTACAAGGATTTGTTCCGCTCATTGGACAAAGCCATTACCGACTATACCCAAGGAGCGTTTGAAGGCTACGACAAAGAAGATGTTGCCGGACTGCTGAAAGACCGGTTGGTACAGGCACGACTGGATTTGGACAATGCCTTGGAAATGGTGCGAGCATTGTGCGAACCGGTGAAAGCGCCACGGGCTACTCAAGACTACATTCATTTCTTCTGCGGTGAGTCGGGGGTGAATCAGGATGCGCTTAGCGAAAAAGAAGCGTTGCGTCTTACGCTATACCAGAACGTTGCCAAGCTGATACGAGCGTTTGCCAATATCGCCAATGAATTGCCGGAGGCGGGATTTTCTGTAGCAGATGCCGAGCGGATTCGAGTGGAAGTGGCCCATTATGAAAAAGTGCGTGACGAGGTGAAACTCGCCAGTGGTGATTTGCTGGACATGAAACGCTTTGAACCGGCCATGCGCCATTTGCTGGATATGTATATTCGTGCTGATGACAGTGAACCATTAATTGACTTTGGAGAGCTTGGACTCATTAAATTGATTGTCGAAAAAGGCATTGAGGCAACCGAGTTACTGCCCGAAGGTATCCGGAAGAATCAGGATGCGATGGCGGAAACCATTGAAAACAATGTAAGACGAACCATCGTCGATGAAAACCCAGTCAACCCGAAATACTACGAACATATGTCGGTATTGTTGGATGAATTAATCAATTTACGTCGGCAAAAAGCGATTGAATATCAGGAATATCTTAAGCGCATTCGTGAATTATCCAGGAAAGTAGTTCACCCGGAGCAAGTCGGTTCAGGCTATCCGTCTTCGATGGATACCCGAGCCAAGCGGGCGTTCTACGACAATTTTGGTAAGGACGAAGTGCTGGCGACTAAAATAGATAGCGCCATTCGTTACACCAAAAAGGCTGACTGGGTGGGAGATCGCTTTAAAGAGCGAGAAATTGGTAATGCGATACGACAAGAAACTGCGGGCTACGACGTCGATATTTTGAAAGTGTTGGAATTGGCCAAAGCCCAGAGGGATTACCACTAATGCCCTTAGTGCAAATTGGCTCGCTATCGCTTCAACTCAATCGCAAGCCGATAAAAAACCTGCATATCAGCGTATTGCCACCCGATGGCCGCATTCGAGTGTCTGCGCCGGAACAGATGACCGACACCGCAATTCGCATGGCCGTGGTGAGCCGTATTCCCTGGATTAAAAAACAACAACGCGACTTTGCTGCTCAACCCAGACAGTCTGATCGGGCTTTGGTGAGCGGCGAATGCCATTATTTTTGGGGGAAACGCCACCGATTAAACGTTGTGGAGCGAGCTGGTCGGCATGAGGTAAAAGTCTCGGGCGGCAAAATCCATTTGTTAGTAAACCCAGGTACAACGATTGAGAATAGAGCTTTGGTGTTGACGGAGTTTTATCGATCCCAACTTAAAGCCCATATTGAAAAGCTTATCCCCGATTGGAAAAAACGGATTGCAGTTGAGATAGTCGATTGGAGTGTTAAGAAGATGAAAACCAAATGGGGCAGCTGTAATACGGGAGCTAAGCGCATTTGGTTGAATCTTGAATTAGCTAAAAAACCTCCTGAGTGTTTAGAGTATATTCTGGTCCACGAGTTGGTTCACATGCTTGAACGCAAACATAACGAACGCTTTCGCGCTCACATGGACAAGTTTATGCCCAATTGGCGGGAGCGGCGGGATTTGCTGAACAATATGCCCCTGGCTTTTGGAACATGGTCTTACTAATCAAATGTACCAAAAAGATTTAATCTTAGTTAGCCGTGGCTCCTCACTTTAATGGTGCAATCCGCGTGACAATATTGGGTATAATCGAATAAAGGGTGACAGAGAATATTGTCGAGTGACACGAAAAATTGGCATTCGGCAGCAACAGTAAAAATAGGAGGATAGATGCTCAATAAAGTAATTTTAATAGGTAACCTGGGCGCAGACCCCGAAATACGTTACCTGCCTACCGGCGGCGCGGTTACCACGATCAGACTGGCCA
>Ga0208116_1000653_pt1 | contig 10515 bp, 20 predicted proteins | sample LakWasMeta9_HOW4_2_FD_183859 | JGI IMG/M metagenome (GOLD analysis project Ga0208116, IMG submission 183859) | Freshwater sediment methanotrophic microbial communities from Lake Washington under simulated oxygen tension - Sediment Metagenome... | ecosystem: Environmental > Aquatic > Freshwater >... | reverse complement strand
GTGCTGACATTGCCGGCGGCGTCCGCAGTAGTAGCAGGCGGAGCCATAACAATACAATCGCAAAGCACGGTCGATTTTTCAGTTGCACGCGCTGGCACCGACACCTTAAAGCCTGACGACAACACAATTAACACAATCACGGTTAAAAATGGCGAGTTTTTAATTGCCGTAAGTAATGGCTCAAACCAATGGGCGCTTTACGGCTCCGCAACGTTGCAATATGCGGCCTCGTTTGTTAATTCACTGGCGGCCAGCGGATATCAGAAACTTCCAGGTGGTTTAATTATTCAGTGGGGTAACGTAGCTAATAATGCGGCTACTAATTCATTTCCAGTAGCATTCCCAACCGCTTGCTTATCTATGACCGCCTCTAGAGAATCTAGCAACTATACAAGCATTGATGGGTGTGCATCTCAAATTGTTTCAGCATCACAATATGTAGTTAGAGAAGGCGCATCAGCTGATGCTTCAATTATATTTTGGATGGCAATCGGCTACTAAGGACAATAACATGAGCAAACACATTTTATTTACAAACGGCGTATTGGCCGCACGTTACGACAGCAAAATAAACCAGGCAATCCCGGCCGAAGCGCTGGAAGTTTCCGACGATTTATTTTGGCAAACCATTAACGAAAACGACGGCACTTGGTCGCTGGTTAAGGGCAAGATTGTTAAGGTGCCATTTCCGGCCCCAACCGAGGCGGAGCTTTTGGAGCGTGCCGTTAATGCGGTGCGCAACGGCCTGCAAAAAGCAATTGACGACAAGGCCAAAGCCCTGGGATTTAGCGGCGGCAATGCATTGATGCTTTACGCTGGATTTACAAATGCGTTTCAAACCCTGGCGCAAACCTTTGCGACCTGGGAGGCCAGCGTTTGGGTTGAGGCGGACGCTTACAAGGCGGAGGTTATCGCCGGCACCAAGCCAATGCTGACAGCAGAGGAGGCGGTGGCGCTCATGCCAGCGTACCCACTATGAAGCTAACCATGCAGACAATCGCGGCGTTGTATATATTCTGGCTTTTTTACCTGGCCGTAATGAGCTTATATCGCGCCAACATGACCAAAACAATAACGCCGCAAGCCAAATTCCTGGGCTGGCCAATTATTGTGGTCGGCGCGGTGATTGATTGCGCGCTGAATTTAACTTTTTTTAGCCTGGTATTTTTTGAAAGGCCAAAAGAGTTGCTTTTGACCAAACGCATGCAACGGCATATTAAGCTCGGCGTTGGTTGGAGGTGCAAGTTATCAAGGTGGATTTGCCAGGGGTTGCTCAATGCTTTTGACCCCACGGGCTCCCACTGTTAGCAAAAAAACAACCGCCGCAAGGCGGTTTTTTTACGTCAAATAAAAATCAGAAAGGTAAAAAATGCCGGACCCAACAACACACACAGCAATCGCGGCCGCAACGGGGGCGTCCAGCGCCTCGATTGTTGCCGGCGCCATTTTCGGCGTGGAATATGTAGTTATAGCACTGGCTTTGCTCGGTGGCTCAATCGCACACATTTGGCTTGCTCGCATGGCGGTGCGTCAAATGCTTTTAAGTATTTTTGGCTCCACGGCTTTGGGCGTGGTCCTTTCGCAATTATCAACCAACATTTTGCTAGACACGGCCAAGCACTTTGCGCCGTGGCTGGTTGAAACATTAAACGGTGCAAACGTGGGCGGCAAAATGCTGGTCGCTTTCCTGGTTGCTTTTTTAGCTCAAAAGGCCGTACCGATTTTATTTAATTGGCTTGATAGCAAGGGAGGTGCCAAGCAATGAATTTTATTTATTTTTTAATCTCGGTGGTTATGTTTGGTGCCTGCTTACACCATGCTAACGAAATGAGCGGCGACACGCCAAAAGGCTTAATACTTGGCTTAGTTTTAATCATGGTTGGCGACCTGGCTTTTGGACTTTTTGCCCTATACGAAAAGGTGCCGGACATTTACATGGTTTTTGGCTCAATATTTATTTTAGGGTTAATCCTTTGGTTTACATGCGAAAGGCGACATATTAGACGCGGAGGGCAGGAATGGCACCCGCACAATTAGCCGCCGCAATCGGTTGCACGCCGGAGCGCGCCGCAAAGTGGTTGCCGCATATCCTGGAAGCAATGGCCAGGTTTGGCATTACGACCATTAACGAGCAGGCAACATTTTTGGCCCAGGTCGCGCACGAAAGCGCGCGGCTTTCCAGGCTTGAGGAAAATTTGAATTATAGCGCTGACGGCTTGGCCTCAACTTGGCCAGCTCGTTACCGCGACAAGGCGACCGGCAAGCCAAACCAATTGGCGCTATTGCTACACCGCCGGCCCCAGGCAATCGCCAATAATTGCTATGCCAACCGTATGGGCAACGGCGACGTGGCCAGCGGCGACGGCTGGAAATACCGCGGGCGCGGGCCAATTCAAATCACTGGCCGGGCCAATTATGAGCGTTGCGGCAAGGACATTGGCGTGCCATTGCTCAGCAATCCCGACCTATTACTGGAACCGCGCGCGGGTGCGCTGAGCGCGGCCTGGTTTTGGAGCCAGGCAGGCCTCGACAAATACGACGACGACCAGGACATGGCCGTCGAAACGCGGATTATTAACGGCGGCACCAACGGCCTGGCCGAGCGCCAAGCATTTTTTAAGGTGGCCCTGGCCGCATTAAATGAGGGGACGACATGATTAGCAATTTATTTAAAACTATCTCGCAAAAGTATTTATTTGAGGCCAAAATATTTGCGCTGATAGGCCTAGCGCTCGTTATTACGGTTGCGTTGGTGCAAGCGTATAGCTGGGCATATAAAAACGGCGTAAACGCCGAGCGCGTGGCTTGGCAGACCACCCAAAACCTGGCACTTGCCGACGCCAACAAAAAGCTATTTGACGCCGAGGAGCAAGCGCGGGTAAACGAGCATTTGCACGCGGTCCAGTTAAATACCATTTCCAACACCTACCAGGAAAAACTCACAAATGAAAAACAACGCCATGAAAATATCATTGCTAGTTTGCGCGCTGGCAATCTCAGCTTGCGCGACAAATACGCCTCGCCAGGTAACGCCGCCCCAGGTGCAACCCTCAGCTCCGAAGCTGGCACCTCCGACGGCGGACGTAATGCAACCGAGGGCGCCAAACTTTCTCAGCCGGTTGCTGAATTTCTTATCGGATTAGCGACTGAGGCGGACGGAGTGGTTGAGCAATTGACGGCATGCCAGGCGGAGCTCCTGGCCACGCACTCCGCATGTAATACGCTTCATTAAAAAAGCCCGCATTGCGCGGGCCTGGTCCTAAAATGGTATGTCGTCCTCGAAATCATCAAAGCCGGAGCTCGCCGGAGCTGGCGCCCTTTGGGTAGTTTGCGCCGGTGGTTTTGAATAGGTTGGATTATCAGCGGCGCCGCTACGCTCCGGGCGGTCGTCGTTGCCGCCGCTATCCCGTCCGCCAAGCATTTGCATGCTATCCGCAATAATTTCCGTTGTATAGCGGTCGTTGTTGTCCTTATCCTGCCATTTGCGCGTTTGCAAACGCCCCTCAACATAAACCGGCCGGCCTTTTTTTAAATACTCGCCGGCAATCTCGGCAAGTTTCCGATACATAACAATATTATGCCACTCGGTTTTTTCCTGCTTTGCGCCGCTTTTGTCTTTCCAGCTTTCCGTTGTTGCAATACTGAAATTACAAACCGCGTCGCCGTTTGGCATATATTTAACCTCAGGGTCCCGCCCCAGGTTGCCAACCAAAATAACCTTGTTAACGCTTGCCATTATTCTTTTACCCCTTTTATCATTCTGAGGGTGCGAGGGGCCGGCGAGATTACCGGCTTGCCTGGTAACACCCAGGTTGGGCCAATTTTCTTGGCGCCCTTAATGCGATTTTCGGCACATAACACCCGCACCCGCCGCTCGCTAATTTTTAACAGCGCTGCCGCTTCTTTTACTGAAATCATTTTTTTAAGCTCCACAAATTTACTGGCCGCACTTTTAAAGGCGGCCAATGTATTACTTTTTTGAAACGTGCTCATGCTGGCAACCATTGCAACGGCTATCAACCGCAACCTTGTCGTATTGACAAACACGGGTAAAAATATACCGCCAAAACACGCGGCCGCCTGAGTGCTCAACATGCGACGATTTGCAACGGTGCGGCGCCTTGTCGGAGTGGCAACCGTAAACGGTCGGTTTTGGCATGCTATAAGGTATTCTCATTATTTAGCTTTCAATGCTCGGATTGTTCCTGACGTTGTTGCTCGGCGTTGGTTGTGATTAGCTTTCCCATTTCATTCATAGTCAAATCAATAGCATCACATACACCAAAAGGAGCTGGGGCTTTACTCATTACATTTGAGCGTATTTTATTTTTATCATACCAAGCCACTGGCTCACCTTGCTCAACGGCTGGTGCGTTGGTGATTAAATGTTCTATAACACGCCATTCGTTAGTTACATGAAGCCCTTTACCTTTAAACGCTTCCAACAACGCTTTCCTGCTTATTAAATCACTCATGGTTCAACTCCTTCATAAAGATTTAAGAAGAACTATCAAAGCAACAATGAAACCCACTGTAGTACAAATGATTTTTACAATCACAACTAATTCACTCATGATTTAACTCCTCCAATTCATTTAACGATTGCTCGGCGCCTCGGATAACCTCCAACAAGCTAATGCGTTGCGTTTTCCCATTAACTTTTTGAATTATTGACGTTGTTGTTGCGCTAATGTTTTGACTTTCCAAAAGCATACCAAGCGCAAAAATAACGTCGCGGTTTTTTTGTATGGCCGCCTCGGTCGCCAGGATTTTTTCCAGGCGCTTGGCGCCAAACTGCCGCAAAATCATAAACTGTTTAACCCTGCTTAGGCTCATTTTTTACCTCCCGCTTTCGCCACGCACTCGGCGCAACCGCATGCAACGCTATTTCTGAGCCCGGCAATTGCGTCCTTGATGTTGTCAAAGCCATCAACGTGCCGCTTTTCAAATTTATCAATCCCAAATTCATAACCGGGAGTTAATGAAACAATAATCGAGTTGCCAAGCTCGCGCTCGTCGTCCCAATGTTGAATTTTTGGGATTAAGTTTTTTGGCATTGATTTTGGTAAATTCATTTTTTTAGCTCCTAAGATTTTGGTTACTACCCCTTGCACGCTTTGCAAGGGGTAGCGGGTTTTTAATTTGTAACTCGCATCGCCTTAGCTTTTCTAAGCTCACCTTTGAGCAAGCCATAACCAAATTTTGTGCCTTTGTAATTTCCACATAAGCGAACCAACTTGCGCTTTAATTTTGGCGTAACAACGCCTGGGTGATTTTCTGCCTCAGCTTTAAAACTTTTGCAAATCCTTAACAGTGTTTGTGTTTTCATTATTCAGCTCCTAAGTGGTTATCAATCCGTTACAGCATGCTTAACACTATACCGACAACGGAATAACAAAGCAATTCTTTTATGAATAAATTTTTAAATATTTCTTGCTAATACTCAATGAAACAATGCGGCTTACAATACTGTTTATCCATAAATGAATGAGCATTTATATTATATGCGCTAACTGTTTTTGCTATTGCAATCATAAGGTTGCGGCGCGGTGCGCGCCTGCCTGGGGGACAAGTGGTCGCAAGTTCAAATCTTGCCGTCCCGACCAATACCCGCGCGGCCCCAGCGCTTTACAAAAAGCCACTTGCTAATAAAAGTATTAGCAAGTTCAGCTAATACTTTTTTCATTAAGCGCCGTTATCGTTTAGAAATTTAACCAGCTTGTCCGCCAGTTGGTCGCTATAATCGTCAACGTGCATAAACCCGGAGCCGCGTTTTGGCTTAACCTCCGGCGCAATCGTAATGTTTCGCCCCAAATCCGGCGGCGTTTCGTCGTTGTAAATACTCACCGCACCGTCGTTGTTTCTAATCTTGCTTTTTATCCATGCCATTTTTAGCTCCTAAATGGGGCTTTCGCCCCGGTTGTGGTTATTTGTCTGTTTTTTCCGCTTTGGCGTCCATAACCGCCAGTATTACATTTAGCGGCGTCATTACCCCGGCCATAAAGTAAAACGCCCTCAAAAACTCGGTGCCGTGCTGGTTGACTACCAGGTGGACATTAACGCTTACCGGCAGGCCGTTAAACATATCCCAAACTTTTAAGCCGCGTGCATATTGCGCCTTGCGCTCGTCCATGATTTGGCGGATTGACTTAACGATTGCCTCAGCGCGTGCGCTTGTTGTGCGCTCAGCTTTTACAATCTCGGCGCCTTTGATTGCGGCCCTTAATTTTGCCATATCCTCGATTTGTCCCAAAATATCGACCGCCTGAGGAAAAACTTGCATTACTAACTCCGCATGCTTTTGTTTCCAGTTGTGCAAATCAGGCAGGCCCCAATAAACATCATCTTGGGGCTGGGTACGCTCAGCGTGCGGAATTTCCAAGCACATAAATTGGATTTGGGACCTTAACATTTCATAAGCGCGGCTAACGTCGCTTAAAGCGTCCTTTTGGCCGGCTTTACTTGTAAAGCCTGCCTCAAATAATTTTGTTGCACGCTCAACATAAAATTCAAAAGTTCTTGCCATGATGTTTGCTCCGTTTGCGTTGTTGATGTTTAACACTATACCGGCGGCGGAATAGTAACGCAAGTGGTTTTTGCAATTATTTAGCAATTATTTTTCCGGTGGCAACGCCATTACAACCTCCGAGCTGGCAACCTCCCGGCGCTTAATATAGGTGCCCGTCATTTGCGCGTCAGTATGCGCGGCGGCAACACTTAGTTGCTCCATTGTGTAACCGGCCTTTTTTGCGTCCGTTAGCGCCTTTGCGCGCAAATCCTTAAGCGTCGCGTTTTCAATGCCCGCACGCTCGCACGCACGCACCCAGGCGGTGCCAACTCCGCGGGTGCCGTATGGTTTGCCGTCCAGGGCGTGGATAACGTACATGCTTTTGACTTTGCCAATAGCTTTGGCACGGTCGAGCACGGCCTGGATTGCTGGGCTAATTGGCACGCTAACATTGGCGCCGCTGGATTTCTCGGTTTTGGTCGGCGTAAACTTAATTGCGCCGTCGCCAATGTCGGACCATTTGAGCAAGCGCACCTCGGTTGTGCGTTGATATAGCAAGTAGCACAAATCAACATAGCATTGCATCATTTCGCCGCTGGGGGTGCGTTTTCCGTCCTTGCCAATGAGCAGGGCGTTGCGTATGGCGTGAAATTCCGCGTGCTCAATGTAACGGCCTCGGCTGGGCGGTTTTTCCACTTTAACGTCGCGCACGGGGTTGTCGTTGCGTAGGCCCCGGCGGCATGCCCAAGAAAAAAAATCCGAAAGCCTGGACCTATACGCCTGGGCGGAGCGTTGGCCCTCCCACTGGTCCAGGAATTGCGCGACGTCCACCGGCATAACCTGGGCGACGTCAAAAGCGCCGAAAGCCTCCGTCAATATCTTGCATTTGCGGCTTATTTCTTTTGTCCCCTCGGCAAACATTTTAATCCGCAACGGGTCGGTTGGCCGGTCCTTTTCTCGCTTTTTGAGTATGGCCAGGCGGTATGTTTCCATGTAGTCCGAAAAATCCCCGCCGCCATTTCCTGGGGCGTTGTGTATCGCTATGGCGTTGGCCAGCTCGCGCGCTTTCAGCTCGCCCTCACTGACCAAGCAAAGCGGGTGCCATTTGGCCAGGCGCCCGGTGGTTGGGTTAAGTATCGCCTCAGCGCTGAATAGCAAGAATTTGCGCCCCCGCACGTAAATGCGGGAGTGTGCCAGGCTTTTGTTGGTTGTGCGTTTTCTCATTGTTGTGCTCCTAAGACTTAACGAGATTTTTTAAAATCTACCCTCCCAAATTATTGCCCCAGCGCCTTTGTTAGCTTAACGGTTGGGCGGCCGTCAATCTCGCCGCCGACCAGGTTAACCGCCTCGCCTTTGGCCACGGTCCCGCATTTACGGGCAACCATTGCCTCCCATGCCTGGGCGGTAATAATAACGCCTTTTCTATCGTGCGGGATTTCCTGGCCGTAATGTGTTTTAAACCAACGGGCCTGGGCGGCCGGCATTGAGCGGCCGGTTATTTTTTCCAACTCGTCCGGGGTTAATCTCATTTTGTAACTCCTCTTTTTTTTGCTTGTTTAATATGTGCCTTGCGGCTTGTATCGCATGGCGCGCAATATCTACGGTTGCGCCCCAAGTTGTCCTTGTAAACTACGGACGCCGGCCTTAAATTGCAACTTTGGCAAAGTTTTGGCGCCGGGTTTGGTGCCGTCATCGTTTTGCCTCCGTACTCTTAAATTGCTGGTATTGCGCGCAAGGCTCTGAGGCCTCGCGCTTATGTATGCCACAAATAACAACATGCTTATGCGCATTGGTCGGCGCCCGCTCAACGGTTACGTGGCGGCATGTTTTGCATGATTTCTCAACCGCCGCCATTTACGCCGCCTCCGCTAAACTTTTTACCTGGCCATGCTCAACCCAAACCGCTTGCATGTTGTCCAGCAAATGAGCTGGCAACGCTTTGAGCGTGCCAATTAAAACAACAGTGTCCAGGGTGCCGTCGGCCGTCAAATCATCAAACAAATAAAACGCCTCGCTTCGTCCGTTAAGGTCCAGGACGTCGAAACGGTCCAATACTGCAACTTTTGAGCCGCTAACCTTAGCAATCGCCAGCGCAAGCATTGTGTCCGCGCGCCACTTCTCGCTCTCGCTACGCAAAGCATAATTCCGGCCGCCAACCATTAACTCCATGCTTTCATCAAGTGCAACGGCAGGCCAGCCGGCATGGTCCGCAAGCGATTGGAGCTCGCCGTTGAAAGGCTCCAAAGCCTCGCTTAATAGTTCGGCCGGTATGCCGCCAGGCGCCAGGGCGTCGGCCATGAGGTCCCAGGCAACAACGTCCGCATGGTAGTTTTTGGCGTCGCTTGTTTTTTGCGCGGCCGCTCTGCTATCGCGCTGGACTTGCTCATAGTGGGCCAGGGCGTCGGCGTTTTCGGTGCGCTTAGCTTTGGCCGTGCGCAAGGCCTCGGTTGCTTCGGCAATTCTTAACGTGATTTTGTCGGCGCTTACTGGCTCCGGCATTACTTCGTTTTCCAGTTCGTCCAGGTGGCGTGCGGCATTTTCAGCGGCGGCCAGGTCGCGCTTGCCGTTTGCTACGGCGCTATGCAACAAATCGCGGGCCTTTCTATACTCAGGCAGTTTTAAGGCCGCCTCAGCGTCCGGCTCAATACGGCCCTCGTACTCCTCAAGCATGTGCTCATGCGCTGAAACGACAACCAGGCCGGAGCAATGCGGGCACGTTAGCGGCTCATTGTATGGCTCGCCATTTGCGGCCGCCTCGGCGTCCTTAACCTTAGCCTCCCACTCCGCAAGCTCTTTTTCGTCGCGGTTTAGCTTGTCTTGTATGCGTGCAAACTTGCCGGCATGCTCGCGCAATTCATTCATTTTTGCATTGCGCTTATCCATATTTGCATTACTTTGGGCGTGATTTTTCGCTTGCTCGTTGAGGGCTCCCAGCTCGCCGTTAAGGTCGGCAATCTCGTTTTCCAGGGCGTCAATGGCTTGGCGAGTTTCGACCAAAAGCGCGCCGTCCAGCTCAACGCTTGGCGCCTCCCAGGTTGCCGCTTTAACTGAGCCGTAAGTTTCGCCGGTAATGGCGCGCCATGAGGCTTTTGCGTCGCGTGCGCGGCCCTGGGCTTCTTTGTTTGCGGCTTCAAATCCACTATGCAAATGCGGGGCAATCTCGTCAATATCGCCGGAGCTAATACCACGGCTTGCCAGTTTGGCAATGATTGCCTGAGGCGTCGCTTTGACTTTCATCAATTTAAACAGAAATGAGCGCTTATCAGCGGACGGCAACTCAGCAAAGCGGTGCGGGGTTAAGCAATACTCAATCCCAAACGGCAGGCCCTCCGGTCCGGTTTGTTTGCCCTCCGGCAGAATAATGCCAAAATCGCCCAGGGTTGTGCTGACAAAAGCGTGGCCAGCGTCGGCGTTATCGTGGACCAGGCGGCCAAAATCCTTTTTATGTTGCACGCGGTCGCACTCGGCAACTAGCGCGTGCTTGATAGCTTCGCCAATGCTGGATTTGCCGGCGCCGTTGGCCCCCGCAACCAATAGCACTGGTTTTTTTAGCTCAATGCTGGCGGCATTTATCCCCAGCATATTATTGATTGCAATGTTTGTTATTTTCATTTTTTTGCTCCTAAGTTATTTATTTTATGGCCGTTTCCAATTAAGCATTGTTTTTAATGCCGGAGGATTACAACCAAACTCAGTTAACACAGCATGAGCGGCTTTAATATGATTTTGGCAATCAAGGTTTAAATTTTGCTTCTCAAAGTATTGCGCAATTTCTCGTCTGTTCATTTCGTTGCTCCTAATTGTTGAATGATTGCTTTTACACTATACCGACAACGGAATAATAAAGCAATCCATAAAAGGATAATTTTTTAAAAAAAGGGGGGCGTCGCCCCCTCGTTTTATTCCAAGTTAAGCGCCGGGCGGGTGCGGGCTGGTTTTTCCTGGGCCGCTGGTTGCTCGTCCGCTGGTTGCGCGCCAGCCGGTGCGGCGTCAATCACGGTTTCGTC
>Ga0208116_1000651_pt1 | contig 10522 bp, 6 predicted proteins | sample LakWasMeta9_HOW4_2_FD_183859 | JGI IMG/M metagenome (GOLD analysis project Ga0208116, IMG submission 183859) | Freshwater sediment methanotrophic microbial communities from Lake Washington under simulated oxygen tension - Sediment Metagenome... | ecosystem: Environmental > Aquatic > Freshwater >... | reverse complement strand
ACTTCGATATCTTCCCGTGAATAGTCATGTTCCAACAGTTTAAGCGTTGACATGACAAACTCATCGTATTCATTCTGAATGTCTTCACAGGCAACGCCGAGAGGGTTCCAATCGTTCCAAAATTGGCGAATCTTGTACCAACGCTGTACTCCCAGGGAATACGGATCGAGATTGCGGTCTAGTTGAGTCGTAGACATGGCGGCGCCTCATTAAGAATAATTTAAGGATATGTCTTTAATAAGGTAGTTCGGATTTTGGAATTGACAAGTAGTTAAGCTCTGTCGTAATTCATATTTCCTTCAAGCGGGACGGGATTTGCAATTCCGTTCCCACCGTTTTGAAGTTGCCGATGCCGCAAAGTTTGCGGAAACCTTGCGGGCGGGGCAACATGCCCCGCCCGGCGTTGGGACGCAGAGCATTGGCATGATGCGAACGCGCCTGCCCGTCTGGATTTATAAAGATGCCTTGGACTTTTTGCTGGATTTGCCTGACTCCCGTTCGGCTTTGATGCGCTTCAGCAAGGCCTCGGCGCTGTTTTCGCCGCTGATCAGATCGGGATTTTGCGCGCGCCAGTCGGCGGTCAGTTCGCCGCGGAAGGCTTTGGCGAGGATGGCTTGGGTCAGGTGGTTGACGCGGGCTTGGGCGTCTTTGACCCGTTGTTCGATTTGGTCGGCGTAGGCGAAGAGTTGTTCGACGCGGTTGACGATTTCGGTTTGTTCTTCTGGCGAAGGAAGTGATATAGGGAGATTACTCAGCATTGTTTTATTAATAGATGCGAGATTGGTCGTTTGCTTCCCTGAACGTAGAAAATACTCTAATCCTCGGTAGTTTCCCCACCAAGATATATATTTTGGTTCATTATGTTGGTCATATAGGCGCGCCCTGAACACATGATTCTGAAACGAGCAACGCTCAATCTGACCTTCCCAAATCCAGCCACGTCCCAATTTGTCTATATCGCCACCCTCATTGAATAAAATGTCTCCCGACTGCAATAACATGGCGGCCAATTTACTTTTAGGTATCCGAATTGTTTTAATTTCGGATAAATCTAAAAATCCCCGTTGGACATTTGCTACTCGAAGATAAGGGACTTCTTCGTCCAGTAAAGATTGTTTTTTCGAATCTTTAGTTATTCCACCTTGTATTTCCGCAATCTCAGATAGACGAACATTTCTCCAAGAATCAACAATTCGTTCTGTGTTCCGCCAGTCTTTTGTCAACTCACCAGATGTGGCCGCAGCAAGCACGGATTGGCGGAAACGTTTAAGGATTTTGGGGATGGCGTCGAGGCGGGTTTTGATGCTGTCTACCTGTGCCAGCAGTTCGGCCAGCTTGGCGGCGATTTGTTGTTGTTCGGCTACTGGGGCAATAATAAACGGTAATTTTTTGGCGTTCGCACCTGAAAGCTCCTTGAATGTTGTTCCTGTTCCTCTACTTTCGGCCAACCCCTTAATACTCTTCAAATAGAAAAACGCAAACTTTGGATCAATTTCTGTAGAAAATACAAAGCTTTTGAAGCCTTGATTAGTTGATATTTCATTGTCGGCTATAGCTACATAACCAATAGGCGCACGACTACTGAAAAGCAAGGAGCCTTTCGGCATTATTTTTGCCGAACTCGATTGATAGCCCTTCTTCGATAAATCTCTCGCGCCGAGTGAGATGTATTGATTGTTATAGCCACTCAAATCGGCAGGAGTAAGCCAAGCAATACCCGTTCCCGGTTCGGCAAAATTGTCGGGATCGCTTGATTTTGGTGTGCCCCCCCCAATAATTTCAGCTATCTCGCCAATTTCAGATTCCAACCAATTTTTGAAAATCGTCGTAGGTCGAGTTAGCGCAGCGTAACCCGATATTTCCGCCCCGCCGCCATACTTCGCACTCTGTTCCTGAATTTGTTGGCTTGCGTTATCGCCAATCCAAGCCGTTTTATTACTCATCTCCATGCGCCTCGTTGTCCGGTTCCATTTGTAACTCCCGCTCGATCTGCTCGATGCTGGGCAGTTTGTCTTCCAGGTTCGCCGGCAACGCTTGCGCAAGCTGGTATTCGGCGATGCCGATGGGTTTGTTGTTGTCGCGAAGGGCATATTCGGCGATGATTTTGTTGCGGGTTTTGCACAACAATAAGCCGATGCTCGGTTTGTCGTGTTCGGTCTTCAATTGGCTGTCGACCGCGGAAAGATAGAAATTCAGCTGACCGGCATGTTCGGGCTTGAAGTCGCCAGTTTTCAATTCAATGACGATGTAACAGCGGAGTTGCAGATGGTAAAACAAGAGGTCTAGGTAAAAATCCTCGCCGCCCACTTCCAATAACACTTGCTTGCCGACAAAAGCAAAGCCGGCACCAAGTTCCAGCAAAAATTGGCTGATGTGCCGGGTCAACTCCCGTTCCAGTTCGCGTTCTCTAAAGGCTTCGCCCAACGACAAAAAGTCGAAAATATAAGGGTCTTTCAGGGTTTGTTGCGCCAGTTCCGAGTGCGGCGCAGGCAAGGTTTGAGCGAAGTTGCTGGTCGCCTGGCCTTCACGTTCGAGGAGGCGGCTTTCGATCTGATGTACCAGCACATTGCGCGACCAGCCGTGCTTTTGTGCTTGCTGCGCATAAGCGATGCGCCGAGTCTTATCTTTGACTTTGCCCAGCAAAACCAAGTTATGTCCCCAAGGAATTTGTCCAACAGCCTGTTGGACAATTGCATCCTGATTGAAATCAGGCCACGCATCGGCAAAAGCACGCATGTACAACAAATTGGCGCGCGAAAATCCTTTCAGATCGGGAAAAGCCGATTTCAAGTCTTTCGCTAATTGCTCTATGACTTTTGCCCCCCAGCCCTGTTGCCGCTGGCGCTGCAAAATGTCGCGGCCGATCGTCCAATACAGTTGCAGCAGTTCCCGGTTTGCCGCCAGGATGGTTTTTTGTTGCGCGGCACGGATTTGTCCCTTGATGCTATCGAGCCATTCCAGGTAGTCTCGTGGCAGGATGTCGGTCATGGCGTTTCCTGCAAAGCCAAGGCTTCGACTAATAAATCCCGTTGCGCTTTGGCTTCGTCATTGGCGCCCAACGCCTGCATCAGGCCGTTGAGCTCGCGCAAAGCCTCGGTCAATTCGCTCATCGCCTCGGCGGCCAGCACGTCCGGCTCCGGCAGACTGGCCGCATCGACGCTGTCCCGGTCTTTCAGCCAGGCGATGTCCAGCGAATCGCCTTTCTGGGTTTTGATCCAGTCGCGGGAGAAACAGCGCCAGCGGGATTCACCCTCATCTCGGCCCTCTCCCTCAAGGGAGAGGGGGAGAAGATCATCGCCTTCCTGGCGGATTTCGGCGTGGTAGCAGTCTTCGAACGGTTTCAGGTGCTGTTCGCCGAACGGCGTGCGTTTGCCGAAGCTGGGCATGTTGGTGCGCAGGTCGTAGACCCAGACTTGTTCGGTGCAGTTTTCGTCCTGATGCGGATTGGCCGCCGTGCCTTTGCTGAAAAACAGCACGTTGGTCTTGACGCCCTGGGCGTAAAAGATGCCGGTGGGCAAACGCAAAATCGTGTGCAGATTGCATTTGTTCATTAAATCGCGGCGGATGTCGGTGCCGACGCCGGCCTCGAACAGCACGTTGTCCGGCAGCACCACGGCGGCGCGGCCGCCGGGTTTCAGGCTGCGGTAAATGTGTTGCAGAAACGCCAGTTGCTTGTTGCTGGTGGCGTAGGTGAAATCGTCGCGGGTCGGCCCGCCGCCGCCCTTGGCGGTGCCGAAGGGGGGATTGGTCAGGATCACGTCGGCCCTGGGCAGTTGCGTGCCGGGCTGGCCGAGGGTGTTGCCGAGATGCACCACGCCTTCGTCGTCGCCTTCCATGCCGTGCAGCAAGCAGTTCATCAACGCCAGGCGGCGGGTGCCGGGCACCAGTTCCATGCCGACAAAGGCCTGATTGCGCTGAAAGCGTTGGGCTTTTTCGTCCAGATCGTAGAGATCGTCGGTGATGCCTTTGATATAGGCATCGGCGGCGATCAGAAAGCCGGCGGTGCCGGCCGCGGGGTCTTGAATCAACTCGCCGGTCTGGGGCTTGATGCAACGGATGATGCTGTCGATCAGCGGCCTCGGGGTAAAGTATTGGCCGGCGCCGGACTTGGTTTCGCTGGCGTTTTTTTCCAATAAGCCTTCGTACAAATCGCCGAGCCCGTCGCGCTTGGCGCTGAACCAGTCGATGTTGTCCAGGCTCTTGATCAGTTGCTCCAGGTGGCGCGGTTCGCGCAGGCGGGTTTGCGCGTCGGCGTAGATCGCGGCAATCAGATGGTCGTCGCTTTTGGACAGGTCCAACAGCATTTGCCGGTAGTGATTGAGCAGGTTCAAGCCGGACAGCCGGGTCAAATCCGGCCAGCGGCAGCCTTCCGGCAATTTGTGTTTTTGCAGGATGCCGGCTTCGGTATTTTCGTATTCCATTTTGACGAACAGCAGCAATACCAGTTCGGTGACGTAATCCGAGTAGTTGATGCCGTCGTCGCGCAGGACGTCGCACAGGTTCCAAAGTTTTTGGACGATTTCGTTGTTGCTCATGGCGGGGGGTAATGATTAACGATGGCTTTCCGGAAGAACCGGTTTGCCTTCGCAGATGTTGAGTAATTGTGGAAACGCATAGATGGCCGGCCGGCGTCCGGCGCCTTCCTTTAGCATCGAGAGTGGTCCGGCAGGTTGCATTAATTGGCGCAGCAATCCATGCAAGGTGGGCTTATTGATCCCGGAGCGTTGCACAAAATCGCTCACTCGAAAGATGGGGCGATCGAATAAGGTATCTACCAATTGTGTGGTATGTTGAGAGTGAGTCAGTTCCCGCACTTGGTCTTTGGTTTGCTCGTATAGGTCCATAATAAGCCGCACACGCTGAACATTGCTTTTTGCCTGCAAGGTAATGGCTTGCAGAAAAAACTTGATCCATCCGGTCCAGTCACCTTCCTTGGAAATGGCTGACAAACGGCTGTAATATTCGTCGCGATGACTTTCCAAATAATCCGACAGATAAAACATCGGGCTTGGGAGCCTTCCCTTGGCATAAAGAAACAGTGGAACCAATAACCGGCCGATTCGTCCGTTGCCGTCTTTGAAAGGGTGAATTAATTCGAATTGCGCATGGATAATAGCGGTTTGCGCCAGAATATCGAAATCGTTGGTGGCCAGGTAAGCCTGCCAAGCCTCCAAATGATCCAGCAGTTGCAGCGGCGAAGGCGGTACAAAACTGGCTTGTTCCATGCTGCAACCAGGGCGGCCAATCCAGTTTTGCTCTTTGCGAAATTCGCCAGGATTTTTTGCCTGTCCTCGCACGCTATCCAACAGAATTTGGTGGAGTTGAAGAAGCAAGCTTAGCGTGATCCGGCGTCCGGCGGCCAAGTCTCCTTGGGCAAGCAGCAATGCTTTGCGATAGTTTTGAATTTCCTTAATATCTGCGTTTTTATGCTGATCGAATTCTGCGCCCGCTTCGTGCTCCAGCACCTCTTCGACGGTTGCCTGAGTGCCTTCGATTTTAGATGACAACACCGCTTCCTGATTGGTCAGCGGCGATAGCATAATCGCTGGGTTGACGATGCCTTGCAGCAAGCCGCTGTACTCGGCAAGCGCGGCATTGGCTTCGCCGACCAGTGTGATGAGCTGAGCATAATCAAGGTTTTTCAGCGGTAAAGCGTCTGGAAGATAGGGCTTCATTTTCAAAAAATTTATGTGCTGCTTCTAGCGTTTAATCATACAAAGTTGTTTTTTCTATTCTGCCATACGCAAACAACTTTATGTATGAATAAATTTATTTTTTCATACATAAAGTGCATTGCGTATGATAAGGGATACATAAAGTGCTTTATGTATCATAGAAGCGCTAACTAGCATACATAATTTCGCGATATGTCGATTGCATCGACATCAGCCGGTTTGCCAAAGTTGTTGATTCAAGGCATCCAGCACGTTGTCCAGTTGCTGGTTCAGCATTTTGTTCAGGGTTTTCGCGCCGCCGTCGCTGGCGAATACGCGATTGACGAACTGCTGATCGATGACGACTTCGTGGACGAGCTGTTTGGCCAGGCGTTCCAGCCATTTGCGCTGCACCGGCGTCCAGGGGTGTAGAGCGTAGATGTTCCGCATCGCGTTGCCGACCCGCTGCTCGAACGGGATCAGGGCTTCGCCTAGCGCGGCCTGGCGGATGTAGCCGATGATGCTGGCGGCGATGTCCTGATTGGTTTGATTGCGCCAGGCGCTTTGCAGCTTGGCTTCGCTGTAGCCGTATCGATCCAGCAACAGGCGGATTTCGCGCAATTGCTCGCGGGTCAGATCCTTGGGTTTGTTGACGACCACCGCCAGCGCGGCCGACTGGTTGAGTTGGTTGCGGATGAAGTCGTTGAAGCTTTCCAGGTAGTCGGCGGGTTTGGCATGGCCGCCGTAGCTTTGTTCGCGCTCCTGCAGTTCGTCTTGATGGTCGGCGAGCACCGGGTAATATTCGGAACCGAGCAGGTTTTTGACTTCTTCCAACTGTTTGAGCAGGCCTTGCTGGTTTTGCACGAACTCGGCTGCCTTTTGCGGGCTGAGTTGATGCAGATGTTGATGCAGTTTGTCCGGCGCGACGCCCCAGAGCGATTCCAGTTCGGCGAGTTTGCTCTTCAGATCCGGTTTATTGGCGGCTTTGTTTTGCGCCTTGCGCAGGATGCGCATCAGCCGTTGGCTCAAGGCGTCCAGCACATCGTGGGCGTGACGGGTGTCGGGCTTGCTGCCGGGCGCGTTGAAGCTTTCGGGATCGGTCAGTTCCCGAACCAGTTGCTCGATCGTGACGTTGGGGTCTTTGAGCAGCGGTTTCATCGCGCTGACTTCTTGCAGCGTGGCGTAAATGTCGACCGGGTCGTAAATCTTGAAGACGGTTTTGCCGATTTCGTCGCAGCGTCGGGTCGCGCGCCCCAGCATCTGCTCGTAGAGTATCCGCGAGCGGACGCGGCGGAAAAACACCAGATGGCTGATTTTGGGAACGTCGATGCCGGTCGTCAGCAAATCGACGGTAATCGCGATAGTGGGATAACGCTCGTTTTTGTACTGACGGATCAGCTGGTTGACCTTGTCGCTCTGGCCGGTGATTTTCTTGACCGCGGCTTCGTTGTATTCGTCGGCGTACAGCTTTTTGAACAGACGATCCAGTATGCGCTTGACCATGTCGGCATGGCGGTCGGTGGCGCAGAAAATCAGGGTTTTCTCGTCGCTGAAAGGATCGAGTTCCTTGACCAGTTCCTTGCAGATGACTTTGTTGAAGGAAGGGCTGATGACCTTGCGGTTGAAGTCGTCGACATCGAAGTTCAGTTCGTCATCCAGCGTCGCCAGCTCCACCGCGCCGGTCTGGGTGTTGATCACGTTGACCTGACTGCCCTTGGCGAATTGAATGCCTTTCTGGCTGAGCAGGGTTTTGTAGCGTATCGGCGGTTCATGGTCGATCAACCAGTCGTCGGCCACGGCTTCCCGGTAGGAATAGGTATAGATCGGTTTGCCGAAGATTTCGGTCGTGTGTTTGGCCGGGGTGGCGGTCAGGCCGATTTTTACCGCATCGAAATAATCGAGCACCCGGCGATAGCTGGACAGATATTGCGCCGCATCGCGCATCGCCATTTCCCCTTCGGTCATCTCCTGATCCAGCGCATAACCGCGATGGGCTTCGTCAACGATCAGGCAATCGAAGCCGTCGATGCAAGGCGGATTGTCGGATTGGAAAATGCGCTTGACCATCGCCTGCACGGTCGCGACCTGGATGCGGGTTTCCGCTTCGGCTGCCATGTCGCCGAGTTCGGCGACATTGTAGATTTTCGATAGCGTCTGATTTTGTTCCAGCGGCGAATCGTTAAACGCATCGATGGCCTGCTGGCCGAGCGCGGTGCGATCGACCAGAAACAGGATGCGCTTGAAGCGTTCGGTTTTCAGAAAGCGGTACATCAAGCCGATGATGGTGCGGGTTTTGCCGGTGCCGGTCGCCATCGCCAGCAGGCAATTGTGCTGGTTGGTTTCCAGAGCCGTTTCGACCGCTTGCACGGCTTTTTCTTGATAGTCCCGCAGCTTCAAATAAGCAAAGCCTTCCTGGCGCAGCTTGTCTTCCGCCGCCGCTTTACTGCGCTGGAGTTTATCCAGCAACCCCTGCGGGCTATGAAAGTCGGGCAGCGGCTTGGCCAGGTTGGAAGTCTCGCGGGCGTCCCGAAACCAGGTCCCCGATTGCTCCGCCAGTTGTTTAATAAAAGACCGGCCGTTGCAGGAATAGACGAAAGGGATTTGATAGTGGCCGTCTTCGTGATCGGGCCAGGCAATGGTTCGGCCTTGCAGTTGCCAGGCCGGCTGCATGCTCTCGGTCGGCGAGAAAGTACGGGAATAGCGTTCTGCCTGGGGGATTTTGCCGGCGACGTTGACGTTTTCGCGCTTGGCCTCGACCACCGCAATCGGCGTCAGACCGGCGAATAGTATATAGTCGGCCGCCTGCTTGCCTTGAGTCGGCCATTCGGCAATGGCTTTGTTTTTGCCTTTTTCGGGACGCGCGCCTTTCTGATAGGTCAATTCCTGGGTATCGGCTTCCCAGCCGGCGGCGATCAGTTGTTGATCGATCAGAATGCGGGTCAATTCTTCATTGAGCGAGAATTGCTGTGTCGCCTTCTGAATGTTGACGCTGGCTCGCCGGGTGAGCTGCTGGCTCTGCAATTCAGCCTGCAAGGCTTTCAGCCGGGCTTCGAATTTTTGCCGTTCCTGCTTCAGCAAATTTTCCTGTTCCAGCGCCAGTTGCTCGTACAATCTGGCATCGGCATCCATTTGCTCGGCCAACGCGGCGTATTGCGTTTTTTCGCGTGCGATCAGGTCAATCAACTGCAGATTGTTTTCCAACTGCTCGTTGGCATCCGAGAGTTTGGCTTTGAATTGCTCGATTTGGGCGGTCAGTTCGCGTAACTGCCGGCTCGGATCGGCGGGAGGAATGAAAGGTCCGGGGATGAATGCCGTGCCCTGTTTACCGAATGCCTGATGAAACCAGATGGCTAACGATCTGGCGATTCGCAAGCCGTTCAACGCTTCCCTGTGCTGGGTTTTGAACTGATGGGTGGCGCGGTTTCCTTCGATGCGCAAGGTATGGAAGAGCTCGGCGATGTTGGCGTCGAGACCGATTTTGCTTTTGAGCTTGAACAGCAGATCGGCCTGGGTGGTTTTGTCATCGAATTCGATGCCGCAACGCGCCGCCAGATCCTGGGCCAGGGCTTCGCCGAATTGGCGGAGTTTAATCAGGGTGGTGTTAGGGTCGCCGGCAAAGGCGCTTTCCGCCGCCGAGGCTAACTGAAAAAATAGGGAGTCGTGCTCTTGCAGGAATTCAAAGTTGCTCTGACCGGCCATTATTCCCTCTGGTTTTGAGTTCCGTTGATCGAATTGAGCGCATTGAAGGCGTTAGTGCGGCCATCTTATAATAATTGCCGAGCATTGTCATTGACGGGATGGAACTCTATAGGCTTAGGATTTCGCTAGCAATCATTTAGCGCTCAAAGGCCGGCCAGGTTTTTAAAACCTGGCAGGTCTTTGTCATCTCGGCCGTGGCTTGTGAGGCTTTATCTGAGGGGAGTGGGGTTTTTCTGAAGTTAGTCCACGAAAGGCACGAAATAAATCAAGGTGGTAGATCGCGTGATTCGATCACCCGGAGGGGATCGCTTTTCTAAGCAATTACTTCCTGAATTTTTTCGTGATTTGGGTGTGTTTGGTGGATCAACTGATTTTTTTAGGTTTAATACAAGCCCAACTGCAACTGCGCGACTTCCGACATCATCTCGCGCGACCAAGGCGGATCGAGCACGACTTCGACCGTGACATGATCGACGCCGGGCAGGGCGCGGATGCACTTTTCGACATCGCTCTGGATCACAGGTCCCATGCCGCAGCCGGGCGCGGTCAGGGTCATGCGGACGTGTACGTCGTTCAGGTTTTGATCGACCTGGGTGACCTTGCAGGAGTACACCAGACCGAGATCGACGATGTTGACCGGTATTTCCGGGTCGTAAACCGTCTTCATCACTTCCCAGCAGTTTTTCTCGACCGCCTCGGGGCTGGTGTCGGACACCAATGTATGCAGTTCGTGGGTTTCCTTGCCGAGCGCGTCGGCGTCGCTGCCTGAGATCCGCACCATGTGGCCGAACTCGGTCACGACCGTGTAATTGTTGCCGAGCGACTGGTGAATCACGACCGTTTCACCCTTTTTCAGGGTGTCGGGAACGCCGTCAGGTATCGTAATGATGTTGACGTCGCGGGTTAGGACAAAGGCTTCTCGTTCAGACATAAAGGTGTTTAGAGATGAAAGGTGCGCGCATCGATGATTTGGCCATTTACGCCGATGCTTTGCGGGCCGAAAAGATAAAGGTAAACCGGCGCGAGAGACTCCATGGAAGGGAACCTGCTGTTGTCCACGCCCGGATAGGCTTTTTTGTGCAGCGGCGAATCGACGGGGCCGGGCACCATGATATTGACCCGGATTTTGCCGAAGGTTTCGACTTCCTCGGCCAAGATGTGCGCCAGTC
>Ga0208116_1000646_pt1 | contig 10550 bp, 5 predicted proteins | sample LakWasMeta9_HOW4_2_FD_183859 | JGI IMG/M metagenome (GOLD analysis project Ga0208116, IMG submission 183859) | Freshwater sediment methanotrophic microbial communities from Lake Washington under simulated oxygen tension - Sediment Metagenome... | ecosystem: Environmental > Aquatic > Freshwater >... | reverse complement strand
TCGGATTCGATGGCCAGCTTGACTGCTGACGATCTAAATTCGGCTGTATACGTTTTGGGTTTTTCTTGGCTCATTTAGGACTCACACTCTTTTCAGATTATTTTAAATTGTGTGTCCGGTTTAGTGTCGCCACATCATACCTTCATGGATGCAGGTAGTAGGGTACCAACAGTAGGCGACGCATAGAGCAGTTGCCGAGAAGGAGCTAATAGACTTGTGTAGATACTTATGCTTTTACCAGAGTAATCGAAGCGACCTGCGACACCAAAACTCTTTCAGGGAATATCGGTTTGGTATGTGGATTTGTTTAACGAATACTTAGCCCGTAAATAACCATCCAGGGTTGTCAATGCACCGTCGTAAATTGCATCTGCTGCTGCACGTACTGAAACACCACATCGGCGCGAGCCTCGATGTCTTCGTTGGAAAAGTCCTCGGGCATTCCGGCCAGCAGTTGGTCAATGATCGCTGCCTTCATTTGCGCCTGAGTTGAAGCCTTGTCGCGCAAGTTACCCAAGACCTGTTGATGTTGAACGATGGTGTCCATCAGATCCTGAGCCACCTTTTTTATCTTGGTAATGTCGCTCTTGGTGATGGCGTCTACATCCTTTGATAACAAATCAAACACGGCCAGTGCCTTATCATCTTTGAAGCCCTCGCGAATGTAGCGTTTTTCTTCTTCATTCAGCGCCTCATGGGTCTTGAACAGCTCCTCGAAAACCCGCTGAATTTCGGCGTCGTCTTTATCCTGGTTGTATTCGGCGATAATTTCCTGATAACGTTTGAGTAGATCGATGCGGGTGGGATTCAGCTTTAGCATGGCTTCCAGCCGGGCTTCTATGCGCTCTTGAAGATCCAATATTGTCTTGGCCTTGTAGGGTGATTTTTCAAACTCGATGCGCAGACGCTCAAAATCTATGCCGGATAAGTCGTACTGCTTTGGCGAACTGTTAATTTGATTCTTCGGCGCAACCTCCAGCGCGGCATCAATCACGCCACGAATATCCTGCATGATCGCGGTAATGTCGACCTTGGGCCTGGGCTTTTGCAGCAGGTTGTATAAGGCGCTGATCGCACTATCCTGGGGTTCATAGGCAAACAGACCTGAATGGGGAAATAAGCCGCGGAAACGGTCCGCCACATCCTCAGCCAGCACTAAAAATGTCTTTTTACTTTCCGCTGATTTGCTCACCGCATTTTGCGCATCGAGCAACGCCTGCCAGCTTTCACTACCTTCTCTGGCACGGATCAACACCTCCAGATCAAAATTCACCGAAGCAAGGTGCGCCCGCACTTTGTCGATGGCAGCTTCATACTCCAAGAGTGCTTTTTCCTCATCAATAAGCGGGTCGGTGGGGTTTTCTTTACCGCCTTGCGCATAAGTCGCCAGGGCTTTACGCAGGCTTTTCAACATACCGTTGTAGTCGATGATCAAACCGTTTTTCTTGTTGGCTGCCACCCGGTTGACGCGGGCGATAGCCTGCATCAGCGTGTGGCCCTTCATCGGCTTGTCCAGATACAGCGTCGCCAACGATTTAACATCAAAGCCGGTCAGCCACATGGCGCAAACCACGGCAACCCGGAATGGGTGCTTATTGTCTTTAAAGCATTCATCGATGGCCTTGCCGTCAATGCCTTTGGACATGGCCTCACGGTACGGCACCATGTCGATACCTTCGGCGGCGAAATCTTTCACTTCGTTCTGCTCGGGGCTGAAAATCGGCCGAATCTGGGTGTCGGCCATCCAGGCAATCTGTGCCCGCAACCTGGAGACATAGGCTGTTTCAGGTTTGCCCGCTTTGGCAAAATGCGCCTCTTCCTTTTCTAATAACCCACGCAAAACGACAATCTTCTCATTCCACTTGAGCTGAATACGTTGAGTCATCTTGGCGCAGGTGACTTTGTCGATACAAACCATGATGGCTTTGGCATTACCGCCGTACTTGGGCGGATCACCCGCCTTGCTTGGCGCCTCCATCAAACGCCAGCGCTGATGAAAGTGCTCAACAAAATCGGTGGCGACATCATTCAGGTGGGTATCGGAAGTAAGCACCGGGTATTCGCGGGCCAGTTCGCGATAGAGTTTTTCTTCCTGCTCCTCGGTCAGTTCACCTTCTTGGCGAGCAGCGTCGATACGCGCAGCGATACGGGCATTCAGTTCTTCGTCAACAATCTTTAGCTTTTCGCCGCGATTTTCGTAATACAACGGCAAGGTTGCGCCATCCGCCACAGCACGTTGAAAGTCGTAAATGGAGATGTACGGACCAAACACCTGCTCAGTAACGCTACGTTCCGGCCCGTCGATTAAAGGCGTGCCGGTAAAGCCAATAAACTTGGCTTTGGGCAGTGCCATGCGCATATTCAGGGCTAAGCGCCCGTACTGGGTGCGATGGGCTTCGTCGGACACCACGATGACGTCGTCGCGCTGGTTCCAGGCATCGTGGACCCGATTGCGGAATTTATGGATCAGGCTAAAGACATAGCGCCGATTTTGATCGCGCAGTAACCGCTCCAAACCTTCCGCGCCGGTGGCTTTGTCGCCTTTATTGGTCGATACACCGCAGCCAACGAAGGTTTTGTGAATTTGATCGTCCAGCTCTTTGCGGTCGGTCAACAACACAAAGGTATAGCCCGCCGACACAGTGCGATGCACCTTCTGGCAAAAAAACACCATCGAGTAGCTTTTGCCGCTGCCTTGCGTATGCCAAAACACCCCCAACTTGCCCGCCAGCACTGCTGGATTGGCGTGACCTTCCTTTAACCAATCAACAGCACGATTAACACCCATATACTGATGATTGCGCGCGACAATTTTCACCGTCTGCTCTTCGCTGCTGTCAAACAGCGTGAAGTTTTCCACGATGTCCAGCAACGCAGTCTTACTGCACAAGCCTTGCAACAGGATCGGCAAAATTGGCTTAAGTGGCGGTTCGTCATGTTTCGGTGCCGGATCGGGATCGTCTTCGTTCTGCCGTTTCCAGCGATAAAAATGATCCCAAGTGCTGGTAATCGATCCATAACGCGCATCAAGGCCGTTAGAGACGATCACCAGCGCGTTGTAGTGGAACAGCTGCGGGATGGTGTCCTTGTAATCGGTGTAGTTGTCGTCAAATGCAGCCTTCAGGCCTTTGTCATGGCGCTTTAGCTCGATGAACACCAACGGCAGGCCATTGACGAATCCTACCAAATCGCAACGGCGCTTAAATGGCCCGTTTTGCACCCACAGTTCGCGCACCACCAAAAAATCGTTTTCTTCCGGTTTGTCGAAGTTGATGACGCTGATATGCACATCATCGGCGGCTTCACCGCCAGGCGACTTTAAAGTGATGCCATCGCGCAGCAAACGCCATTTCTCGGCATTATGCTGGAGCAAGTTCTTGGTCGGATCGGCATCCAGCAACAAATCTCGGGCCTGGTGTAACTTGGAACGGCCAGCTTCAGTGGCAGCCAGTCTGGGATTCAACTTGGTCAGCGCCTTGTCCAACTCACGCACCAAGACCACTTCGCCGGCATCCTTGCGTCCCAGCAGCGACTCAGGGCCAAAAGTCTCGCCGTTGAAGGCGTAGACCGAGCGCCAGTCTAATGCCTGCTCAAACAGCTTAGCGGCGGGTTCCTGAACGTTGTTATCTTCTGAGTGTTTGTTACCGGCCATATTTTAAAACGCTCCTAAACGCCACGATGATCCATCAATTCGACGACAACCAATCGAATCGCCTCCAAAACCGCATCCAATTCTTGTAAAACCTCATTGTTCCAAAAACGCACAACCCGGTACCCCATTTGCTGCAAATACTGGCTGCGCAGCTCGTCGTATTCCTGCTGATCGGCATGTTGCCCACCATCCAGCTCGATGATGAGCTTGGGTTCCAGGCATAAGAAATCCGCGATATAAGGCCCTATAGTCTGTTGCCTGCGAAACTTACAGTTCAACAATTGCCTATTTCTCAAGCGATTCCACATCAAACGCTCGGCATCGGTCTGGTTTTTACGTAATGCTCTGGCAAATTCTTTCATATCATTTTGATTCGCTTAGCTTAGCTCGAGAACAACTCCCTCTCCCTCAGGGAGAGGGCTGGGGTGAGGGGATCAAATAAAGCATTTTTCTTATTTTAATTCTCCTCACCCTACCCTCTCCAGCAGGAGAGGGGATTTGTGCTGCGCGCCAGATTGATTTTGGTTCATGCCCAGTTATCTGTGTATCGGCGTCAACAGCAAACCTCAAAGAGCTCAAAAATACCCCCTCTCCCTCAGGGAGAGGGCTGGGGTGAGGGGATCAAATAAAGTATTTTTCTTATTTTAATTCTCCTCACCCTACCCTCTCGGCAATTGCTCCTGCATTGCCCTACTACCCCACATCCCTGTGGGTATCCAGCAGGAGAGGGGATTGGTGCTGCGCGCCAGATTGATTTTGGTTCATGCCCAGTTATCCGCGTTTCGGCCTCAAAACTAACCATCATTTAGACCCGGATCGTGCCCGACATCAGTTTGGGGAGTAGTTCGTCACGAGCGTATTGGGCGCACTTGTTCATTTCTTGCAAGGCTCTGATCTGTTCAAAGAACGGACCGATTTGTTCGTCAAATAATGCCATTATTTTCTCAGGAGGAATTAGCACCTCAATGGAATGAACTACTTTTCTATCGAGTGAGGGTACCGAAGCTCCAGAATTGTATTGTGCAAGATTCAAATCAGACAGCATAAAGTAAGCAACAAAAGGGGTTACCGAGCGGAACTCTTTTACCCAAAGCGCAGTATTCAAAGGCCAAAAATCCTCATGCACATAATGGACGACACCCAGAGTACCGCTTCGACCAGTCACAACCCCGGGGCCATTTGCCTTAGCTTCATTATGAAATCCATTTACACCTGTTGAAGCAATTATTGGAATATCACCAGGTTTGCGAGCCCCATGGGGCAAATCGAAGCCACGTTGCAAAAATAAAGCTTGGTCGAGTTGACCAAAGCGCCACCTTTCCGGCAACCCATCCTGCCATTTCGCCAATTCATACCCAGGAAACCGCAGTTTTACGAACCACTCGCGGTACAGCAACCGCGCCGACTCCTCGAGCAAGGCGATGCGGCGGCGGTTGGTTTCAATCAGGTTGTCGTACGCTTTAATCACCGAAGCTGTTTGTGCTTGTTCGCTTAAACTTGGAAGGGTTCCGATATGAAGCGCCCGTATATCTTTCATATTAAGGTGATGTACTGTCGCGCCACCAGATTTGCTAATAAGCTGCCCCCTAATCAAAGGGGTCAACAGCAAGTAACACAAGTAATCGGGTACAACTTTTGATTTGTAAGGCCTCAATAGGACAGTTCTTTGTCCAAGGCAAAATTGTTGCTCTTCGGGAATAACCGCTACGTTCCCAACCGGAGCTTCTCGAGCCAATATGAGATCACCGGATAAAGGTACGGCCCTTTTAGTCCATTCAGTGTAAGTTGCTTCAGAAACCCGATTAACGCCATCTAAAATGAAAAAACCGTGTCCAATATTCGGCGTTCGAATAGATGGATACCCTACTTCCTGAATGGGCGCAGTTTTGTGTTCGCAATCAACGATCAATTCGCAATAATCGTTGAGGCTATTCACTCAAACAACTCCGCAAAGCTAGCCTGAATCCCTGCCGCAAGGCCAGTGGCTTTCTCATTCAATTCCGCCAGTTCGCTATGAATTTCCATCATGCGCGTCCTGAACGCCTCGCCCTCGTCATCATCTTCGACACTCAGCGCGACGCCGACATAACGTCCCGGCGTCAGCGAATAATCGTTGGCGGCAATCTCGGCTTGCGTGACCGCCTTGCATAAGCCGAGCACATCTTCATACAAGCCATGCGGGAAGCGGCTGAGCAGCCAGTGGCCTTGGGCGATGAAGTAACCGGCACGCTTGCAGGCGTCCACGGCTAGATCGCGCACCGTGGGTTTTTCGCGTTTTTTCAGATCGCGGGGCAGCAAGGCTTTTTTGGCTTCGCGGGCACTATCGAAAGCCAAACCGGACCACTGGCGAGCGCGCAGAGTTTTTTCCGCCATCTCCAGCAGTTTGAGCACCGCCTTGTGGCGAGCTTCCAGTTCCGCCAGCGCAATTTTCAAGCTTGGGTTAAAGGCTTCGAGGCGGTTTTGCTGGGCTTTGCGCGCGGCAAAATCCGCATTCTGGGCCAGCGCTTCGATGGCCGACAGTTCTTTGCTTGCGACATGCAACAAAGCATCCAGCGTGGTTTGGCATTCGGCATGTTGCGCTTGCAGGTCGGCTAGAGCGCTGCGGTAATCTGCTAGCAGTTCATCGCTCAAGCCGTGTTCCTCGCCCAGCTTGTCGCGCACGGCGGCAACGGCGTTGTTGTCTTCGGTCAGTTTGCCAAGAGCGGCCAGATCATCAATTAAGCTTTCGACCATCTGCTGATCGGCGCTCAAGCGTTCTGGTAATGTCGCCAGCTTTTGGCCAACTTGATTTTGATAGCGTGCCAGCTGCTCAATAAACTTGTGCTGTTCCCCGCGATACAGCCAGGCAATCGCATTAAGGTTAGCAAGCTGTTCGTCGGTAAACACATGTGAGCGGGCGGACACCACGGTGAAGACATTGCGGGCGTCTATCATCAACACCGTGTTGAGCAGGTCGGCCGGTTTGCCTTTGTCGTAAAACCACAGCGTACACGGCAAGCTGCGGGTATAGAAGAATTTGGGGCCGATGGACATCATCACGTCGACATGGCCGGTTTCAACCAGCTTTTGACGAATGTCACGGTCTTTGTTGCCTGCATCCGAAGCGCTGGAGGCCATGACGAAACCGGCACGGCCACTGGCGTTTAAATAGCTGTAGAAGTATTGAATCCACAGACTGTTGGCATTGGAGATGTTTTCGCCTTCGCCGCCGTTTTTACCTTTGCTTTTGCCGGTTATGCCCGGCAGGCCAAAAGGTAGGCGGCCCGTTTGGTTTTCGCCGACTTGGCTTTTAATCTTGGCAACCTGCACGCCATCGACATTGAAGGGCGGATTGGCCATTACGAAGTCGCAAAGGCCGACCAGTTGATGATGGTCTTCGTAGAAAGTGTTGCCGATGCGAATTTTGCCTTCCAGACCATGCACGGCCAAGTTCATCCGCGCCAGTTTGCTGTTGAGGTCGGCTTTTTCCTGACCGTAAAAAGTAATGTCGATGTCGTGGGTGTTCTGATGACAAACGTCTTCGATGAAGTGGCCGGTCTGCACAAACATGCCCGCCGAGCCGCACGCCGGATCAAGCACGGTGCCGTGGTCGGGTTCGATAATATTAACAATCATCCGAACCAGACTGGGCGGCGTGAAGAACTCGCCGCCTTCCTGAGCGCCGCTTTGGGCGAACTGGTTGAGAAAGTATTCGTAAATGCGCCCGAACACGTCGCCCTTGGCTTGCGCGAGGACCGGGCTGTTGAATATCTTCACCAGTTCCGCCAACAAATCTCGCTCCAGCCCGAGATAATCTTTAGGCAAGGCACCAGCCAACAATTTGTTGCCGTTCTGATCGGTGACGGAATCTTCAATGGCAATCATCGCATCACGGATTGCTTCGCCGACATTGGTGCCTGCAGGCAACGCAGCCAGGTAATCGTAACGCGAGGTTTCAGGCAGATAAATCGCAGCCTTGCCCTGAAAGCCGAGTTTAATGCGCTCTTCACGCAGCGCACCGGTCGCGCGGGCCGGGATGTCTTTCTCCACATCAGGCAGCAAGGCATTGAAACGCGTGGTGGCATGACGTAGGAATATCAGCCCAAGCACGGGCATTGAGTATTCGTTGGCGGTGAGCTTGGAATTAGCGCGAAGCTGGTCGGCCGCTTCCCAAAGGTCGTCTTCGAGTTGTTTGAGTTCTTGATAATCCATTAAAGACGCCATAAAAAAAATTCGAGGTAACCGAACATATGTGGTTACCTCGAATTAAAAAGCATGAATGTTAAATGTTCAAGCTGGAAGGACAAATAGGGTGTGATTAAAAGTGCGATTTAAGCTCTGGCACCGGTTTAACCGTTCCCCCTGAGCATGTCGAAGGGTGATCGGTTATACCAAAAGGGCACAAGAGCCGTCCATGGTTCGACAGGCTCACCACGAACGCCTAGCCTGCCACCCCACAACAGCTACACGTCCAAATTAGTAACATCCAACGCATTCTTCACGATGAAATCCCTACGCGGCTCAACCACATCGCCCATTAGCGTGGTAAAGATTTCATCAGCGGCAATGGCGTCTTCGATTCTTACTTGCAGCAATCTGCGGTTGTTGGCATCCAGCGTGGTTTCCCAAAGCTGTTCCGGGTTCATCTCACCTAGGCCTTTGTAACGCTGTATATGCTGGCCTTTTTTGATTTCGCGCATCATCCATTCAAATGCGTGTTTAAAGCTGCTAACGGGCTGTTTTCTTTCGCCCATTTGCATGAAAGAGCCTTCGTTAAACATGCCGGCAGTTTCTTTGGCATATAGCGCGATTTGTTGGTAATCCTTGCCGTTAAAGAAGGTACCCGGCAGCACAAAGGTTTTGGTGGTGCCGTGTAAACGTTTACTAACTACCACGGAGAACTCAGTTGCTGATTTGTAATCCAGCGTCACTTTAAATACTGCTTTGCTCTCGCACTCGTGCAGTTGTTGTTCCAACGTGGTCAGCCAAGCTTGCAGGAGCTCTGGGTCTTGCTTATGTTCGTCGCCGATAATGTCCAAGGCAGTAATACATTCCAGAAATACATCATCGTAACGTCTGGCTAATCGGTTAATTACGCTGACGACACCGGTAAATTGTTTAGCCAATTTTTCCAAGCCTTGACCTTGAATCGGCGGTGTAGTTTCTTCTGTAAACAACTGGGCTTTATCCAGTGCCAATTGGATCAGGTATTCGTTTAGTTGCGCATCGTCTTTTACGTAATGCTCTTGCTTGCCTTTTTTGACTTTGTACAAAGGCGGCTGGGCGATGTAGATGTAGCCTTTTTCGATGATTTCCGGCAATTGACGGTAAAAGAACGTCAGCAGCAAGGTTCTGATGTGCGAGCCGTCGACGTCAGCATCGGTCATGATGATGATGCGGTGGTAGCGCAGTTTAGCCAGGTTGTATTCATCTTTGCCTATGCCGCAACCTAAAGCGGTAATCAAGGTGCCGACTTCTTCGGAAGAAATCATTTTATCGAAGCGGGCTTTCTCGACGTTGAGGATTTTACCTTTGAGCGGCAGAATCGCTTGCGTGCGTCGGTCACGGCCTTGTTTGGCCGAACCGCCCGCAGAATCCCCTTCCACCAGGAACAATTCAGACAACGCCGGATCTTTCTCCTGGCAATCCGCCAGTTTTCCAGGCAAACCGGCAATATCCAGTGTGGTTTTACGGCGGGTCATTTCACGGGCTTTACGCGCGGCTTCCCGAGCACGCGCTGCGTCGACGATCTTGCCGACGATGGCTTTGGCTATTTGCGGTTTCTCCAGCAAAAACTCCTGCAGCTTTTCATTCATCGTTGATTCCACCAAGGGCTTTACTTCTGATGAAACCAGCTTGTCTTTCGTTTGCGAGGAGAATTTAGGATCAGGCACTTTAACGGACAATACGGCAGTTAAGCCTTCGCGTGCATCGTCGCCCGTAGTTTGTACTTTTTCTTTTTTTGCCAAGCCGCTGGATTCAATGTACTGGTTGATGGTGCGCGTTAAAGCGCCTCTAAAGCCAGCCAAGTGACTGCCGCCATCGCGTTGTGGAATGTTGTTGGTGTAGCAGAACACGTTTTCTTGGTAAGAGTCATTCCATTGCATCGCGACTTCTACAGTCACGCCTTCCTTTTCTGCAACGAAGTGAAATACTTCTGGGAATAGCGGTGTTTTGTTTTTATTGAGATGTTCAACAAAGGCGCCAATGCCGCCTTCAAATTCAAAGACATCTTTTCTGTCACTGCGCTCATCTTCAAGACTGATACGCACACCGGAATTCAAGAATGACAATTCACGAAGTCTTTTAGCCAGTATGTCGTAGTGAAACTCAACATCGGTAAAAGTTTCAGTGCTTGGTTTGAAATTGATCTTGGTTCCAGTGCCTTCTGCAGGCCCGGCTGCCGCTAAAGGCGCCACCGGTTCGCCCATGTGATAGCTTTGCTTGTAGAGTTGACCATTTTTACGCACTTCCAGGTGTAAGTCTTCCGACAAGGCGTTTACTACCGATACACCCACACCATGCAAGCCACCAGAAACCTTGTAAGCATTATCATCAAACTTACCGCCTGCATGCAGTACGGTCATGATGACTTCAGCGGCGGAACGGCCTTCTTCTTTATGAATATCTACAGGAATGCCTCGACCATCATCAGATACCGATACCGAGCCATTATTATGAATTACAACATTGACTCCCTTACAGTATCCGGCCAATGCTTCATCGATGGAGTTATCGACCACTTCAAATACCATGTGATGCAGACCGGAGCCGTCATCAGTATCGCCGATATACATGCCTGGACGTTTCCGCACCGCATCTAAACCTTTTAACACCTGGATATTGGTACTATCGTATTGATTGTTGTTACTCATGATGCTCCGATTTCCTGTTTAGCTTGAGTGTTCCACGTGGAACA
>Ga0208116_1000645_pt1 | contig 10555 bp, 10 predicted proteins | sample LakWasMeta9_HOW4_2_FD_183859 | JGI IMG/M metagenome (GOLD analysis project Ga0208116, IMG submission 183859) | Freshwater sediment methanotrophic microbial communities from Lake Washington under simulated oxygen tension - Sediment Metagenome... | ecosystem: Environmental > Aquatic > Freshwater >... | reverse complement strand
AAATGCCATCACCGCCGGTATCCGCGAGGTGGTGACACGCAAGTTGCCGGTCCTGCCAACCTTGTTGCCCAATTCGGTGCTCGGTCTCATCACCTTTCGTACTTTTCATACCACTGACCGCACCGGTTCGGGAAGCGATCAGTACGACGTGCCGGCTAATCACCCTGCATGGACAGGGGCCGCTATCGATATTGGCGTACCCGGCATAGGGCGCTTGTGGACGGTCGAAATGACTTGCCCCGGTCTGAATCGCCATAGCGTTGCCCCGGTATCGCCGTATGCCGTCAATCCGAACTACGACCCGCAGGCCGCGGCCAATTATACCGGTTGGTATAACACCGATCTGACCCACCGGAAAACCACCTTGTCCTGGGGTTTCGGCGATGGCTTAATTGATGACGTCTGGATCTACGGCCACTATGCCGCGTTTACTGCGTTCGGTAACGGTGATACCGGACCGGGGGTGACTTATCCCTAAGCGTCTAACTGGCGTCACCTCGCTTCTGGTAACGGTTCCGTGGCGCCGGCCCAGAAAATCGGATAACTGCATGCAATGAATGCTGGCGGTGTCGGCGGCCTGGTCCTAGCGTACTGGGCCGCCGGCGTGTCGTTAGTGTAGGCAGGGGGAGGAAACGTCGATGGGTATTCACCGAGTAAGGCGATTGATTTAACCGTTTCCTGGGTGTCTTAAGGGGAGGGAAGGGCAAAGTGATAGACCAAGAACTGCTCGTCACGCTTCCAACCGGCCGATTGATAAAGGAGCTGGGCAAAACCGATAGGGTGAATGCCTTCATGCGCAATAAACAAGACCGACTCGCCATGATTGAAGCGCGCCGACAAAAACGCTGTCACCGCCTGCAAATCGCTTGGGCGGCCGTAAAACTGGCGGTAGTCATCAAAAAGCGGCGCCAGTACTGAAAGGTCTGACAGAACGGCTTGACGAACGGCGAGGGTGCTCATCGTGCTACATGAGAATGATAGTGCTTACTAACGATTAGCGCCGATATTTAGCCGTGAAGCTGGCTTTTCCGAGCGAGTTACCGTGAATCATGAAGCCGATTAATGCAGCCGACGACTCTGCCGGGACATCGATTTTTTCAATCTTGAGCGCATGCACCGTGAAAATATAGCGATGCGGCTTATCGCCTACCGGCGGACAGGCGCCGCCGAATTCATGAGCGCCGAAGTCCGTACGGCCTTGGATCGCATTCGGCGGCAGCAGCTTTCCGGTTGCATCGCCGGCGCCGGCCGCCAGCTCGGTCACATGCGCGGGGATATTGTAAACAACCCAATGCCACCAGCCCGACCCCGTCGGGGCATCCGGGTCATACACCGTAATCGCATAGCTTTGGGTGCCTTTCGGCCCTGCCGTCCATTTAAGCGCAGGCGACTGATTTTTTCCCGCACAGCCAAATCCGTTAAATTCCTGTTCTTTTGTCAGGGTCGCTCCAGGCTTGAGCGTTGGACTTTTAAGTGTCAGAGTCCCTGCGTGCGCCACCATGGGGGCCAAGCAAAAACCAATCATTAACGGGATGCGTCGGTGAAGCATGCTCATTTCCTTTGCGGGTTAAAGATAAAGATAGATAGCGTGGAACGTGGGTTTTGGAAAAGTCCGGTTGCGTCCAGTGCTAGCGGTGCTTGATAACCAGCATTTCATTGCCGCCGCGCTGAAACTCGTAATTTACGCGCTTGACCTCCATCTCGAAGCCATCGCTTGCAAGACGTTCGCTCACGAAAGCCAGGTGGGGCGATGGCGTGCCATCGAGCATCAGCAAGGGAAACACGCGCACCTCGCGGGATACGCGCAGCATTTCCCGGAGCGCCTGAAGATGAAATTCGGCTGACAAGTGGGCGCTGTATAAAAACAGGAAATGAGACGACAAGGCGATATCGAATGCTTCATTTGCAAAAGGCAGAGACGGCAACTCCCCCGGGATGTATCTGCCTTCCTGCTTTCCCGCCTCGAAGTCGGCGAGAAAGGTTTCCATCGCCGACATGCGAAGACTCCCGAGCCGCTCGACCGATGGAATGGTGTCCCAAACGTAGTCACTCTGGTTTTTGACCATTTGCGTCATCACGGCAGCATACGTGTCGGAGATGCGGTTCTTGATCTGTTCTGCGTCAAAAACGTAGACCGGGTCCAGCGAGACGATATGGCCGCCGCGTTGGGTGAACTCGGCATTGAAGCCAGCCGGGCCGTCGCCGCAGCCCAGAATGCGAAGCCCAAGATCGGCCTCGGTCAGGCTGAACATGCGGACGTATTCGTCGTACGAACGTCCCCACGGTACGACTTTGGCGAGCGTAAATCCCATATGATCTTCCTTTGTGGCTTGGAAATAGCGCCCTCGGCGTTACCGGCAAAGCGGAGGGCACAGAGTCTACCTATTCTATCCTGAATGGCGTGAATTTGACTGGATTTTGTTACTAGAAACCACGGCGAGCGCTATAAACGGGATTTATGGAGCGCCGCCCGAATCTTATCGGCGAGCGCTTGGATGCCCCGTTGGGTGACCTTTTCGTGATTGCCTTTCAGCTCGATCGCATAGCGTGCGGCCAGCGCCTGGCTCTTCACCTCGATCAGATTCGCCAGCAGATAGGAAAACAAAAAGCTGGGTTTGCTATGCTGGCCGACAAGCACCCAGTCGGCGCCATAGCGTTCGCCCAGTTTGGCGGCAAGCGCATCGAAACGGAACAGATAGCCGACGCCCGAATTGGCGGCGGCCTGATCCGCGGCGGGAATCCGAATCATTTCGTAATCGCCCGCCTTGCCGAGGGCCTGTTCGAGCAACGGCCGCGGGGAGGCGGTGCGCCGCTGCTCCTCGGGCGTATTGGGCAGGGAGGTGATGTCGTTCAGTTCAAAATTCAAGACCGCGATACGCGGGGCGGCTTGCCCGGTCTGGCTAGCCAGCAGCAGGACAGCCAGAAGCATTCGCATTAACATCGGCCGGTTCATGATGTTTTCCTCAAAGGTGTGGGGTAACGGTTAGCGCGGCTGGGCGGCGTGCAAGTCGATGAAATCTTGGATGCCGAGCGTCGCAATCACGTTCAAGTCATCATCCAGAATCTCGTAGAACACGTCCTCATGGCCGCGTATGCTGAAAAAGACGATCGCGTCTTCATCGCCGCCGCCTTCCCGATGCGGCTCGTCGCTGGGCAGGCTGGAGGTGTAACTGCCGACCGGCCTGATTTCCTTGAGCCTGCCGTCGGCTTCATACAGGCGGTGCTCGCCCTGGATCACGAAAGTTTTGTTCAGCACCTTATGCCGGTGCAATACGATCTGCCGGTTTGCGGCAAACTTGAAAACGACGTCAACGATCTTGTTTTGCCGATCGATATCGAGAATCCAATAATGCAAATGCTCGATAGTGTCCAAGCTTCGCCATGGGAGGTTCGCGTTGTCAAATAAGTGTTGGGGCACGGGATTTTCCTCGTCGTTGTTAGGGGGATAAGCGCACGGAGTCAATATCTGCGGGCAGGACGCAGTTTATGGAATCTGGGGTTAGCGGTAAGCCGAGATTTGCCCGCAAAGCGCGGGCAATTTGCCCGGACATGAAAAAGCCGCTTTGCAGGGCGCTCATCGTCCCTTAGAATGCTGCCAGCGCCGGATCATTTACCTGACAGGCTTGACCATGAATCTACAAGTCCATTTACTGTCCCGTATCGTCGTTGTCGCCCTGGCGTGCCTGCTGGCCACCTCCGCCTATGTGCTGTATCAGAGCGACCTGGAAGCCCGGCAGAGGACAGGGGGCACCGCAGATTCGCTGGGCAGACAGCTGGAATTTCAGCTTTTGCGCATCGATGCCGGCTTCGGTCAGGCCCGGCAGTTTCCGGATTTCACGCTCTGGAAGCAGACCGCCAGCGTGCCTGGGGTTTGTGTCCGCTTCGAGCAGGCAGACGGTACGGCTCCTTACAGCCTCTGCAACGGCGCCAAGCCGTCCGAACGCGGATGGCCGGCGGTGTTCGAGACTTTTTACCGCCGGCTTTTCAGCCCCGGTTTGGAAATAAGCCGGCCGATCGCGCTGAATCGGCGGGTTTACGGTGCGCTGGCCATTACGCCGAGCGCCGAGATGGACATCGCGCAGGCCTGGGACAATATCCGCGGCCTCTTGGGGCTGTCTGCGGTTACCGTGCTGGCGGTTTGCGTGCTGGTTTACCTGAGCATCGAGCGGGCCTTGCGGCCGGCCGGCATCATTGTCGCAGGCCTTGAAACGATGGGAAAAGGCAACTTGGCTTACCGCCTGCCGCCGTTCGAGTTGCTCGAATGGCAGCAGACCGCGAATGCGGTCAATCGACTCGCGGCCAGTCAGCAGCAGCTCCTGGAAGAACGCCAAAAACTCGCGGTGAAGCTGATTAATTTGCAGGAAGAAGAGCGCCGCTACCTGGCGCGGGAACTGCACGACGAGTTCGGCCAATGCCTCGCGGCCATCAGCGCGGTCGCCGCCTCCATTGCCCAGACCGCGGAACAACAGGGTTCGGCCTTGGTGGAGGAGGCCGATCAGATTGCCCGCATCAGCCAGCGCATGATGGGAAATGTGCGCGGGCTGCTCGGGCGTCTGCGTCCCGCCGAGATCGATGAATTGGGGCTGGCCGCCAGTCTGAACAGCCTGGTGGCGGGGTGGAATGCCCATGGCGGAAGCCAGACCCGTTACCAACTGCACATCGTCGGCGATTGCGCCGCGCTGCCTGAGCCGCAGGCGGTCACGCTGTTCCGGATCGCCCAGGAATGCCTGACCAATATCGCCAAACATGCGGCGGCGGCCCATGCCGAGGTGACACTGACCGTGAACTCGGGCAGGGTGACTTTGACCGTCCAGGACGACGGCATTGCCGACGCGCTGCCCTTCGCCGGAGGCCCCGGCATCGGCCTGCTCGGCATCCGGGAGCGCGCCGAAGCGTTGCAGGGCCACTTGGCGCTGGCCATCGTCCGGCCGCACGGCTTGCGCGTCGAGGTCGGGCTGCCCATCGGCGCTCGTACCGAGGCACAGGCATGACGATGATCAGTATTTTGCTGGTTGACGATCACGCCATCGTCCGCGAAGGCTACCGGGCGCTCTTGGCAAAGCAGCCCGGCTTAAGGGTGGCCGCGGAAGCGGCGGATGCCGTTCAGGCCTATCGGCTGTTTAAGGAATGCAGCCCCGACGTCGTGGTGACGGATCTTTCCCTGCCCGGAAGCAGCGGCCTGGATCTGATCGGCCGCATCAAACAACGTTGTGCGGAGGCGAAGATCCTGGTGTTCAGCATGCACCAGAACCCCAGTTTCGCGGTGCAGGCGAGCCGCGCCGGCGCCTTGGGCTATGTGACCAAAAGCAGCGCGCCGGAGGTGTTGCTGCGCTCGATTCACGAAGTCCATGCCGGCCGCCATACCCTGAGCGCCGACATCGCCCAGGCGCTGGCGCTGGAAAAACTGGGCGGCGACCGCATGGCCCTGGAGACGTTGACGGTGCGGGAATTCGAGATTCTGCGCCTGCTGGTCGAAGCGAGATCGATCGATGACATTGCGCAAACCTTGAACATCAGCCCGAAAACGGTCTGCAATTGCCATTACTTGATCAAGCGCAAACTCGGCGTGACCAGCGACATAGAACTGACGCGTCTGGCGATCCGGTTGAATGTGATCAATCTTTTGGAATTGTCGGGTTCGGGACCAACCGCAGGCGAATAGGCCCGTTTGCGTCAAGAGCCTAAGCGCATTATAACCGCGCTCCGGTTGAGCACAGTATTAGGCTTTGGATCAGAATCGCCAGGGCTCTGCACCTTGCCTGTTGATAAAGCGCACTCATTTTTGAAGTTAGTGCGGCACAAGTGGCTACCTTGGACTATTTTTAAAGCAATAAAACCGGTTGCAACGGCTAGGGTGTTAGATCGGCTTTTATATGCTGCGCGATGCTTTGTTGCTGTGCCACCGTCTTCACAACACTATGATTCCATAGGAGAGCAGGATTGAGCGTTTGGAATTTCCAAGCTTTGGGCTATGACTTCCTGATCTATGGCGTGGTTTTTTTCATGCTGTTCATCATCGTCTATACGCTGCCAAAGTATAATACGACATGGAATTTCGCGGCGCACCTGTCGCTGTTGGCATCCTTCAGTATTCTGTACGGGATGGCGGAGTTTTTCGAAATGCAGCACCTGAAGAATCCGGGCGAATGGCTGAACTGGTATAGCTGCATCTTGATGTTAACGTCCTATGTGCCGCTGCTCGAGTTTACCCGGCGTACTTGGAACGAGATATTTCATTCGTTTCAATTATCCGAGCCCTGGATGTTTGCTGCCGCGAGCCTGGCTTTAGCGGGGTTGGCGCTGAGTTTGTCGGCTTCCGTTGACGAGTTGCTCGACGTTTTGCGTCTATTTGTCGTCACCTTTGCGACCTTATTATCGGGTATTGCGCTGTTCGCTACGGTACACACGCTGACAAAGCGGGACAGGACAGGACCCAAAGCAGGCTGGCTGCTGATTGTCGGACTGGTATTCGTCTGTTACGGCGCGTCTTCCTTCATGCTGTTTCAGTCGGGCGTGAGTCCGCCAACCCCATTTCTGACGTCTTCATCGTTTGACCCTTCCGAGCAGTCGTTGCGTACCGTGTGCGCCGTGCTGGCATCCCTGGGACTGGTTTCGCTCGTGCTCTTGGCGGGCGAAAACTGCCAGATAGACGCGATCGCCTTCGAGTGGTCGCAGAAAGCGCTGGTCATCACCGATGCCAATCATGTGATTTTGCGCATCAACAATGCCTTCACCGAATCCACCGGCTTTACGCCGGAGGATGTGGTGGGGCGCAACATCGGCTTGCTCAAATCCGGGCGTCATGAGGACGATTTTTATCAGGCCATTCAGGAGAGCGTCGATCGCAGCGGAAACTGGCAAGGGGAAATCTGGGAGCGGCGCAAGAACGGCGAAATTTATCTGTCGTGGCTGTTCATCACGGCGGTCAAAAATTTCACCGGCGCGGTCGTTTATCATGTCGGCATGCGTATCGACATCACCGAACGCAAGGCGATGGAGGAAGAGATCAAACGCCTGGCTTTCTATGATCCGCTCACCAAGCTTCCGAACCGCCTGCTGCTCAGGGACAGGCTGAAGCACTGCATTGAAGTGGAACGGCGCGCCGGACAGAACCGTCTGGCCTTGCTGATGCTGGATCTGGACCGGTTCAAGGCGGTCAACGACAGACTGGGGCATAAGGCGGGCGATGAATTATTGCAGCAAGTCGCCGAAAGAATCACCGATCGCCTGCGCAACGTGGACATGGTTGCCCGATTGGGGGGCGACGAATTCATCATCATGCTGGAAAACATCGCCAATCCGCAAGATGCCTCCCGGGTTGCCGAAGATATCATCAGGGAGCTAAGCAAACCCTTTACCTTGAGTGAAAACCATGACGTCTGGATCGGCGCCAGCATCGGCATCAGCCTTTATCAACAACACGGCGACAGCCTCGAAATCCTGATGGATCATGCCGACAAGGCGCTGTATCAAGCCAAAGACCAGGGGCGCGGCTGCTTCGCCTATTTTTCCGAAGACCTGACGATTGCCGCGCGCGAGCGTATCGAGCTGGAAGCGCGTTTACGCCGGGCGATTCAACAACAGGAGCTTTGCGTCTACTATCAGCCCCAGGTCGATATTGCCAGCGGCCTGATTGTCGGCGCCGAAGCCCTGGTGCGCTGGCTAGACCCGAACGAAGGCCTGATTCCGCCTTCCCGCTTCATCCCGATTGCCGAAGAAACCAGCCTGATCGAAGAGATCGGTGAGTGGGTATTGCGGGAAACGTGCAACCAGGGCCAGTATTGGCTGGTGACCGGATTGCCGCCATTAACCCTGGCGGTCAATATTTCGCCATACCAGTTAAAGCGTTGCGATATTAACGCCTTGGCGGCTACGGTATTGGCCGAAAGCGGCTTTCCGGCTCAGCTACTGGAACTGGAAATCACCGAAAGCGGGATCATGGAGAATCAGGATAACGTGATGGAGCTGCTCGACAGCCTTCGCAGCCAGGGCATTCGGTTGGCCATTGACGATTTCGGCACCGGCTATTCCTCTCTGGCCTATCTGAAAAGCTTTCCTCTGAATGTGCTGAAAATCGACAAGCGCTTTATCGATGATATTCCCTATAGCAAGGACGGCATGGAAATTGCCGCCACCATCATCGCGATGGGCCATACCTTGGGCTTAAAAGTCCTGGCGGAAGGCGTGGAAACGCCGGAACAACTGGCGTTTTTGCGGGAACGTCATTGCGATACCTATCAGGGCTATATCAAAAGTTGCCCTTTACCCGCCAAAGAGTTTGCCAAACTCATGCATAGTCAATTGGATTACATGATCAATAAAGGCTATCCGCTTTCCAGCAATCAGCACTAGCTCATCGAGAAAGCATCCCCGTGGGAGCGCTTTTCAAGCGCGACCAGGGCAGCCCTGCAAACACGGCCTTGAGTCGCGGTTGCAAACCGCTCCCACCTCACTACGATTTGAGCAGAACTCCGCCATTTACGGTCATAGAAAAGAAGCGGGTATCGGTGGGTGCGGCATTCGTCGCGAAGGGCAAGCGAGCGTCGAATCCCGTCCCAGGATTTCTGATTAATTGCCAATTATTTCAGGGGGATACATGAACAAACAAGAAAACGTCGACAGTGATATTCAACGCCTGCAGCAAGAAATGCTCAATTATTTTCAGACGCATTGGAAATTGTTTTTGCTGGAAGGCTTCTTTTTTATCCTGCTGGGACTTAGCGCCGTGCTGATTCCCCAGTTCTTTACCGTGGCCATCGTGATTTTTTTGGGCTGGATCATCCTGTTCGGCGGCGCCGTTCACATCGGCCGAGCCCTGGTATTTTCGGCGATGCCCGGATTCGCCGCCTGGCTTTTCATGGGGATTTTGCAGGTCGTGGTGGGCTATCTGTTCATTACGCAACCTGCCGCCGGCGTCTTGACGTTGACTGTGTTGGTGGCGCTGTTTTTTGCTTTTGAAGGCATTGCCAAAATTTCTTTGGCCTTCATGATGCGACCTTTGCCTAACTGGGGCTTGATGCTGTTCAGCGGGATTACTGCGCTGGTTTTTGCGTTGATCATCTCGATCGGTTGGTCTGAAACTTCGCAGTGGCTGCTGGGTTTGCTTTTGGGCATCAATATGATTTTTCTGGGATGGACGCTGGTTAAAATCAGCCTGTATCACAAGGACATTCACTAGTTTCATGAAACCGCAAACACGCTTCATTCCCGCCATGCATTTTCGCTGGCTGACACCCTACTTCGATGTGCTCACCAACTGGACCCTCCCGGACAAGGAACTGAAGGAACGGCTGATCGAGCAGGCAGGGATACAGCCGCAGCATAAGGTTTTGGATCTGTGCTGCGGCACCGCCACGCTCGCCTTGCTGATCAAACAAAGACATGCCGAGGCTATGGTGATCGGCCTGGATATCGATCCGGAAATTCTGCAATTCGCCCGGCGTAAAGTGCAGGATGCAGGCGTCACAATCGCTTTACATGAAGCCACGGCTACCCGTCTGCCTTATCCTGACGGCTCTTTAGACCGGGTGTTGTGCAGTTTCGCGATGCATCATCTGACCTTTGCAGATAAACGCCGCGCGGCGGCTGAGGCTTTTCGCGTGTTACGTCCCGGCGGCGAATTGCATGTTCTCGATTTCGGCAAACCGCATACTGCGTATTGTTTATCGGTTTCGTTTGTGCTGCGCTGGACCGAAGAACTGATGGAGAATATACAGGGCTTGCTGCCGCGGATATTCCAGGACGCGGGATTTATCGATGTGGAAGAGCCGTCCCGCCGCGCGACGCTGGCCGGCACCGTGTCCATATACAGGGCACGCAAGCCGTCATAACCCGTTCACAACCAAACCGCTTCCTGTTCCAGCGCCTTGCCGTGGCGCTGCGACAATGCGGCCAGTTGTTTGAAATCGTCGGTTAACGCCTGCATCGCATCCAGCTTTGCGATGGCCGCTTCGAATTGACTGCGGGTTTTTAGCCAGACCTTCCGACTGCCGAAGCGGGCGATCTTGTCTTGCCAATCCGGCAACCAATAAAAATGCAAGTTGGTCGCAGGATGTAAGGCGCCGAGCAGGCGGACGTAATTCGCCAGGCCGGTGCCATCGTAGTCCGGAAATAAAGTCACTGCGTCCGCACGCTTGTCCGCCGCCAGCCATTGTAGGAGCACATCGGGCAATTGCCCGGCATAGTAAGCCAGACTGCCATTGAAGTCCTCGGGCAGCCAGTTGCAGCAATCGAACAGGGCCTGATTTTCGACCAAGAGCAAGGAACGGTTGCTGTGCCAGCCGGCATAACGGCCGATTTGCAATGAGGCGACGCCGAAGTTTTCGGTCAGTTCCGCAGGATTCAGCGTTTTGCCTGTCTGTTGCCAAACCACCTGCTTGTCCCAGGCTTTGATCAGCAAGTAGCAGGACTCGTGTCCCGATTTTCCCTTTTTACTGTCGCGGTGCATGCCGATATTCTTGCCGCGCACAGGGATGACGTCAGGCAATTCGTCTTCAGCCAGCGGCTGCAGTTGTTGGAGATAAGCGGCAAGCGCTTCTCGATTCACGACTCGGTA
>Ga0208116_1000642_pt1 | contig 10562 bp, 6 predicted proteins | sample LakWasMeta9_HOW4_2_FD_183859 | JGI IMG/M metagenome (GOLD analysis project Ga0208116, IMG submission 183859) | Freshwater sediment methanotrophic microbial communities from Lake Washington under simulated oxygen tension - Sediment Metagenome... | ecosystem: Environmental > Aquatic > Freshwater >... | reverse complement strand
CCCAGGCCGCTGCCTCCCTGATCTTGGTGTTCACCCTCCGCACGAGTAAAGCGCCTGAACAGCTTCTGGATTTTATCTTCAGGGATACCCGGCCCCTGATCGGTTACTTTCAGGCGGAGCATTACGTCGTCTTTATCAATCACCACCCTGATGACGGAGCGTTCCGGAGAATAATTGACTGCATTCTGAAGTATGTTGGACACCGCTCTGAGCAAGAGCCCGAAATCACCCCTGACCCAGACATTGTCTTCCGGATGACTCATTTCCAGAGAAATATTTTTAGTGGTTAGCAGCTCATAGACATCATCGACAACCTGCTGCGTCAAGCTCACCATGTCCAGCACATTGAATTTATTGACATCGGACATTTCTGCACGCGATGCCTGCAGGAAACCTTCTGCCATGGTATGCGCACGCGCCAGCAAGTGCCCCATGCGCCCCCTGTATTTGTTATGTTCGAATTTTTCGAGAAGCAGCATTGCAGCCCCAAGCGGGGTACGAATATCATGCGAAATGAAAACCAGCGTATCACTTCTGGCTTTATGCATATCGCGCAAGTGTCTGGCGGTTAATGCCAGCTTGCGGATACGGGCTTGCTGAGGGTCTTCACCGCTATACGGCTGCTCAGACTCCTGCTCCATGCCCAGTCGGGTAAGTTCATCCTGCAGATTTTGCAGTGCATGATCCAGCGCCGCCTGTGCCGAGTTGAGTCTGGCGCAACTCCATATTGGATAAGCCAGCAATATTGCCAGAATGCAACCGGTTGGCGGCACCCATATTTTAAACAGGTATGCGGCAGAAAATACCAGCGCAACAATGGCAAGAATGTATGCGCATATGCTAAGCAATGCGTAAACGGGGGACAGTTTTGAAAACCATAAGAATGGCAGCACCGCGAACACGACCGTCAAGAAGCATGTAAGCGCGAGTGATGCATGACCTACTGAATGATCGTCCATGATGATAGACAAGACATGCGTGTTGAACTCGGCACTTATCGCGAGCAGACACGCAACAAGCGCAAGACCTGCCATGATGAAAATACGGTCTCTAAATTGCATGAGGAATCAGATCACCGCTGTGCTTAAACGCGGGCGGCAATCACCTGTGCAAGCACGAGTCAATTGCTGCGCTCAAGCCGGTAGCCCTGCTGATAAATGGAAGTCAGCCTCCATCCGTATTCAGGCGTCAGTTTCAGCTTTGTGCGTAAATGGCTGACATGCACATCTACCTTACGCGTTTCTATATCGGGCGATGCACCCCATACCACCTGCATCAAATGCGATCTCGATAACAGCACGCCTTCATTTTTCATGAAATACAGCGCCAGATCAAACTCTTTATCGGTGAGCTTAAAATCCTCGCCATCCATACTGGCCAAGCGCAGTTTGGTATCGAATTTCAGGGAACCAAACTCAATGCATGGGTCAGTATTTGGTTGCGGATTCACGCGCCGCAATAAAGCATTCACTCGCGCCAGCAATATTGGGCGACTTGCAGGCTTAACCACATAATCATCAGCGCCGGCCTCTATCACACGCACGATGTCCCGCTCTTCAGAGTGGCCGGTAAGAAATATCAACGGAGGGAGCCTGTTGGCGCGCAACTTGATACTGACCATAACATCCGGGCCTTCCATATCAGGCAAACCCCAGTCAAAAATACAAAGGTCATAATGCTCATGCGGATACCTGCGCACGAAATCCAGACCGGACTTGAAGTGATCGACCTCGAAACCGGCTTCCCCTAACCACTCAATCACAATCTCGGCATAGGCTAAATCATCTTCTAACAAAGCTATTTTCATTTTTATAGTTTTAACTTTCGCATTAGTTCTTAATTCTAAAGCCTTGGCTACAAGACCCATGAAATCATAGGCTTGATCTTGCAACCTCCCCTGCATTCTAATTATTTTCCCAACAATCTGAAAATTGAACAAACAGGCATTCAAGTTCAGACTATCAAGCAGCATCAAGTTAAATTCATTGTAATGTACAAAGTAAGCAAAAACAATCTCAAGCAGAACGCCAAGGCACTTCAGCCATATAATAGCGACTGATATGCGATAATGACGACATCAATCCAATCTGATCCATAAACGCTTACCTGAATGCAGCACCCACTAAAAACAATCATGAATACCAGCGGAATTGGATTTGGCACTAGCGGTGTCCGTGGGCTTGTTTCGGATCTATCGGATGAATTATGCTACGCCTATACATCAGCTTTCCTTCAAACAACAGCCGCTGAAAAAAACCTGATCCTCATTGGTCATGACCTGCGACCAAGCAGCCCCCACATTTCTTCTGCATGTATGGCAGCCATTGTCGATTCCGGACGAGGCTATCTCTATGCAGGTGCATTGCCTACCCCGGCATTGGCTTACTATGGCAGCCAGATTGCAGCTCCGACACTGATCGTTACCGGCAGCCATATTCCGTTTGACCGCAACGGCATCAAATTCTATAGCGCCAGCGGTGAAATTTCCAAAGCTCAAGAACAGCAAATACTTGGTGCAACAGTAGATATTCCAGAAAATATCAATAAAATCGAACTGCCTTCGGTGGATGATAGCGCACATAAAGCGTATGTCAGCCGTTACGTAGAGTTTTTTGGTCAAGGCAGCCTTGGCGGAATGCGTATCGCACTCTATGAACACAGCAGCGTTGCCCGTGACATACTGCGCGAAATACTGGAATCCTTAGGCGCAGAAGTGTTATCACTTGGACGCAGCGATTTATTTGTACCCATTGATACTGAAGCCGTGCGCACCGAAGATGTGGCACAAGCCGCAGAATGGGCGAAGCAATACGCTTTTGATGCGACTGTTACCACAGACGGTGATGCAGACCGTCCACTGATAGGCGATGAAAACGGACAATGGCTGCGAGGGGATATAGTGGGCATTCTGTGCGCCAGATTCCTGCAGGCAAAACATGTCATTGCACCGGTCAGCTGCAACACGGCGCTGGAGCGCAGCCGCCTGTTTCAATCAACCGTTCGCACACGCATTGGCTCACCTTATGTAATTGCGGACATGGAAGCCACCAAGAAACAATTTGACGGTCTGGTTGTGGGTTACGAAGCAAATGGCGGTTTTTTACTGGGCGGCAACCTTGTTTCCGAGGGGCGAAGACTGCTCGCCTTGCCCACACGTGACGCAGTACTGCCCATTTTATCGTTACTCTGTGACTCGCGTAAACGAGCTTGCAAACTTTCAGAGTTATCACAAGACTTGCCAGCCCGCTTTACTGCAAGCGATAGGCTGCAACAATTTCCGACAGCGCTTAGTCACTGCTTGATGACACGCCTGCAATCCGATAAGCAAGAATCGAAAAAAACGCTTGCTCCACATTCAGGTGCCGTTACAGACACGGATCTGACCGATGGTTTGCGCCTGACTTTTGCCAATGGCGACATAGTGCATCTACGCCCATCAGGCAATGCCCCGGAACTCCGATGCTATGCGGAGGCTGACTCTCCCATGCGTGCTCAGCAACTTTGCGATGCATGCCTGCAGCGCCTGGCTGCACTTATAGCGTCTGCCAGCACTTAAGCAGCAATAAAAGATTCACGCAATCTAACCGTGCTATTGGCGCTGAGGTCTGCCCTGATCTTGCCTGCCCTGATCTTGCCTGCCCTGATCTTGCCTGCCCTGGTCCTGTCTACCCTGAGATGCCCTGCCCGCATCCTGCATTTCCTGCACCGCCCTTCTCTGCTCCGGCCGACCCAAATCAGAGCGCCCCGGGTTAACGTCACGGTAGACGCGATTGGCTGGCATGCCCGGCAACTCTGCGCGCCCGCCGCGTGGCTGCTCCATTTGTGGCGCTGATTCAAAACGCTGCTGGCGCTGGGGCATTTCTACCGGCACCTGCTGCGAGCGCTCTTGCGGCACAATGCGTATTTGTGCAGGTGCTGGCGCATCGCTATCGCGGCCTCCCCGCGATGGCTGCCTCAGATTTGGCTCGCCTTGCGGCATCGGCTGCTGGCGTGTTGCCGGGTCACGCCATCTGTAAGGTTCTGTGATCTCGCGTGATTCAAATCGGTTCGGCCTGCTGGGCTCAGCAGCACTGCCGGTATCCGGTTTGGCAGCATTGCCGTTGCCTGGCTCAACAATCGTACCGGCACTTGAGCCATTGCGGTTAGCGCCACCTGGCCTGTTGGTACTGGTACTGCTATTGCCTGACTCACGCAGTTTCGCGGGCGCTGTTGCAGGAGCGGGCTGCGGCCGCCAATCTTCATAGCGTGACGGCAGTGGCGGACGAACGCGCTCAGGCCCTAACTGGGTGCCGGGTTCGGGGCGACGCAGCTCCGTAACGCCAGACTTCGGCGGTTGTAGATAGCGCTGCTCATCATTGGTCGTTGGCCGCGCTTCAGGCTGCCATGGCAGCCTGGTTTCCTGCGGCCGTTTATTGACCACGACCGGCCTTGATATTATCTGCTCAGGAGGACGCGAAGCCCTGGGGGCATCAGCAACCAGATTCGCGGCTTCCGGCTTCACCGGCAGCGCACCTTGCATCGGTTTCAACTCTTTGGTCTGTGCAGGCAGACGCTGTGCGGTTTCTTGCATGCGGTGCCGGCCAAAATTCTCGGCAGAGGTTGCGATAATGGCATCTTTCACGTGACTGTTGCTGTACTGGATGCTGTTGATCGATCTTCTAGGGTCCACATGTTTATGGTTAACCAGACGTGGCCCACCCCAGTTGCCCCACCACGGCTTGCCGACAAACCCGCGATACCCCCACCACGGAATGCAGGGCTCACCCCAGCCCAGGGCAACCCAGCCAAAACCCGGGCTGCCGAACGACACCCCGAAAAACGCCACCAATGCCGGTGCGTACACCGGACGCACGGTAACAACGGGGCCTGGAGTCCAAGCCCAATAACCGGCGTAATGCACCCAGCGCCCGTAATGGAATGGCACCCACCCCCAAGGCGCATCATCAATCCAAGTCCACTGGTAATAGGGATCCCACACCCAGCGTCCGGTGCTGTAAGGAGCCCAGTTGCCTGGCATGGCATCCGGCACCCATATCGGGCCATATTCAACGGTAGTGCGCCAATTGCCGTAATAATCGAGATCACGCGCCCCTGCGATGCCCGGCGCAATATAGCGCTCGCTGTACGCATCCGCCAGGTCATTGCTGCGCTCATCATTCCAGCGATCCCAGGCATTGGGCTCTGGAGCCACATAGGTTTCTGCGCGACCATCCTCACTCACCACAATTTCTTCAGATGGCAGAATAACCAGCGCCTGCCCCTTGGCCTGCGTCATCGTAGCTGCACCGCCACGCCGCGTAATAAAATGCACGTTCCCGTTCACATCCACGCGGTAATAACCAACGCGGTCAATCGTGAACACCGCATGCGGAGTCGCAATTTCAATGTTATAACCCGCGACAGGCAAGCTGCGGATATCCAGAGAGACACGGCCGCTGGCGACCTTGATTTGCAGAAAATCCGGTGTCTGGTTGACTACGGACACTTCCGTTCTATCGTCAGCACGAATGAACATACGACCCTCGCCTTGCAGTTCCAGCACGGAATCAGGGCTGGTATATAAGGCATCACCGCTGATGATCGGTGTATTAAGGCGGGCATCGACCCAGTCTTCTGCACCATTGCGCCAGAAAGACACGCTGCCAGTGGTATAACTAAGCCGTAACGGGTTGACTGCGGATCGCTGCGAGTCAGCCTGCGCAAGCACATTAGAGCTGGCAATCGCTAAAAGCAGCCACAGCATTAACGAGGTAATAAATCGGGGAAAGGTAAGCATTTTAGCACCTGCTTTATTCATGACGGATCGTATTTGCCCCCCATGCTATGGGGTGGGTAATACTTGACTAACGGACTAAGGCTATTACAGTTGACAGCAAACGGAGCATGCGACTAAGCCTCTGGATTGCTTCACTGCGTTCGCAATATCAATACAGCCAACCCCTATCCAATCGCATCTGCAAACAGTCTCGGGGGCGCCGGGGGGCTACTCGATTAAAAAACGACATCATTAATTAGTCTTTACCAAACAAATCACGGCTATAGATTTTGCTAGCCTCATCGCTAATCTCATCGCTGATGCGGTTTGCCACAATCACATCTGCCATCTGCTTGAACTGCTGCAAATCTTTAATGACTTTTGAATTAAAGAACAATGGCTCGGCAAAAGCGGGCTCATACACCACGACCTCTATGCCTTTTGCCTTGATGCGTTTCATGATGCCCTGAATGCTGGAATCTCGGAAATTATCAGAGCCGGCTTTCATCACCAGCCGATAGATGCCAACCACTTTAGGCTTGCGTTTGAGAATTTCATTCGCAATGAAATCTTTACGGGTGGTGTTGGTTTCTACAATTGCATGAATCAAGTTTTGCGGCACTTCATTGTAGTTGGCCAATAGCTGTTTGGTGTCTTTTGGAAGACAGTATCCGCCATAACCGAATGAAGGGTTGTTGTAGTGGTCGCCTATGCGCGGGTCCAGGCTCACTCCCTGAATGATCTGTTTTGTATCCAGACCATGGCTGCTGGCATAGGTATCGAGTTCATTAAAATACGCTACTCGCATTGCCAGATAAGTGTTGGCAAACAGTTTGATCGCTTCGGCCTCGGTGCTGCCGGTAAACAACACCTCGATATTTTGCTTAACTGCGCCCTGCTTCAGCAAGTTGGCAAAAACCTCGGCACGTGGCGAGCGCTCGCCGATAATGATGCGTGACGGGTACAGGTTGTCATAAAGGGCTTTGCCTTCACGCAAGAACTCTGGCGAAAAAACGATATTGTCGCAATTAAACTGCTGGCGTATTTTTTCGGTATATCCGACAGGTACCGTGGATTTAATCACCATGACCGCATGCGGGTTGATGTCAATCACATCGCGTATCACAGACTCAATACTTTGGGTATTGAAGTAGTTAGTGTTCGGGTTATAGTCGGTAGGCGTTGCTATTACAACAAAATCCGCACCGGTATACGCTTCATTGCGATTGAGCGTGGCTTTAAAGTTAAGCGGCTTGTTCGCCAGGTAATCCTGTATCTCTGCATCTTCAATCGGTGATTGCTTGCGATTGAGCATGGCAACTTTTTCAGGCAAAACATCAAGGGCGACCACTTCATGATGCTGCGCCAGCAGAATACCGTTTGATAACCCCACATAGCTGGTGCCGGCAATGGCTATTTTCATGATGACAAACTTTCCAGATAATCTTTCTTGTTAATTCTTATTCGAATAATTGAATTGTAATTGCTTAATAATTCCGATGTAAAACAGAACCGGCTTAACGGCCGTAATGATCGTCAAAACGTACGATGTCATCTTCACCCAGATAGGTGCCCGACTGCACCTCGATGATTTGCAGGGGCACCTTGCCGGGATTGCTCAGGCGATGTGTTGACCCTTGCGGGATATAGGTGGACTGATTCTCGGTAAGTATAAATGTCTTGCCGTCACAGGTTACTTCAGCCGTGCCTGTCACCACGATCCAATGTTCGGTGCGGTGACGGTGTTTTTGCAGGCTGAGGCTAGCGCCGGGGTTGACATGAATGCGCTTTACCTTAAAACGGTCGCCGTCATCAGTGTTGTCATACCAGCCCCAGGGGCGGTGTACTTTTCTGGGGAGTACATGTTCCTTGCGACTCAATGATTCCAGCTGCGTGACCAGCTTTTTCACATGCTGACTCTGGCTGCGGTCTGCAACCAGTACTGCGTCCGCGGTTTCCACCACAATCAGATTATCGACCCCCAGCGTAGCGACCAGTCGGCTACCTGCATAGATCAAGCAGTTTGCAGTATCTGCCAGCAGAGTATCGCCCAGCTTCACGTTTCCGGATTTATCCTGCTCGCCCACCTGCCATACGGCATCCCAGGCGCCAAGATCATTCCAGCCGGCGGCCAGCGGCAGCATATGGATCGGAAATTCCGAATCCGGGCAGCGCTCCAGCACGGCGTAATCCACCGAATCAGCCGGGATGCTGGCAAAAGCATCTGCATCCGGGCGCACGAATTGCGCATCATGACTTTTCGTGCTGAATGCCAGCATAGTCGCAGCCAACATCTGCGGCTGAAAGTGCTGCAGCGCTTTCAGCCAAGTGCTGGCACGCAATACGAACATGCCGCTGTTCCAGCTGTAGTCACCGCTTTCAACGTAATCCTGCGCGGTTGCCGCATCCGGCTTCTCGGTAAACTGGGCGACACGATAGGTGCCATGGGCATTTTGCTTCCCGGTGTGCTTGATATAACCATAACCGGTAACCGGTGCATCCGGTGTGATACCGAGGATTACGATAGCGCCATCTGCCGCATCGCGGATGCTGGCTTGCAGTGTTGCGCTAAACGCTGCACTGCTCTGCACGGTCTGATCAGCCGGGGTCACTACCAGGACCGGGTCATCACCCTGCTCTATTGCCTTTAGCGCAGCCAGCGTAAGTGCCGGTGCCGTATTGCGTCCCACAGGTTCCAGCAGTAAGGTGGCGACAACCTGCGGCAGCTCGCGCAATTGATCCAGCGCCAGAAAACGATGTTCTTCATTCGTCACTACCAGCGTTTCGCCGATACTGATATCGTCTGCCGTCAGCGCATTCACGCGTGCCACTGCCTGCTGGAACAGGCTGGTCGTTCCCGATAGCACCAAAAACTGCTTAGGGAAGCCAGAACGTGACAAAGGCCATAAGCGGGTACCGGAACCACCGCACAGAATGACTGGAACAATGTTCAAATGAGGAGGTTTATGCATGGATGAAATAGAAAAGAAGTGTACGTGTCATGATTTTTTGCAGCATACACAAGTCAGCTGACTATACAGTATTGAAACCATGCGCTCAAGCAAGCACGTTCAGCTTATGAACATTAAGTAGACAATGCTCACTGGTGTCTGATCTACACCAAACCACGACTGTCAGTGTTGACGCATATTAAACCTGAATTTAATGCACCGCCCGTGCCACTGACCCGAATTTGTGTGACAATCAGCATAATTGCTGAATCACCATACCCGGCTGAGTGGCTGGGCATGAGGGAATCATCTTTCTTCGAGACTCAAGACGCCGCATGAAACATCCTTTTTTTGAACACTTAGGTGAACATTATCCTGCTCAGCTTGAAGAGAGCTTTGATCGCATTCTATGCAAGATAGAGATGCTGTGGGACAAACCCGAGATTGATGATTACTTCAGTGAGCTGATCATAGACCGGCGCGGCGGGCGCAAAGGGTTCTCAGAAGGGGTCATGCGAGACATCATGTTCCTGCGTGAATACCGTGAACTGGAACGGCTGCGCCATGCCGAGCGCGAGGTGGATGCCATACGCGAACTGGAGCGGCGCGGCGTAAACCTTGATAAAAAAGGGTTTATAGGCGCGGTCAGTGAAGGCAATGTCGAGCTGGTTGACCTGTTTGTACGTGCAAATTTCAACATCCATACTGAAGATGACCAGGGAACTCCCGCGGTCATCATCGCCCTGAAAAAGGGTTATACCATCATCGCGCGCCTGCTGATCAACGCCGGTGCCGACATCAACGCCAGAGATCGTATAGGCATGACCCCGCTGCTGCTGACCTGCGGAAAATTAAGCAGCGGCAACAAAGAGCTGGCTGAGCTGCTCATCCACAAAGGTGCCAACATCAATGTGCGCGACCTGGTTGGCTTTACACCGCTGATACTTTCCGTCACCGGCGGGGTCTCTGGCGTCGCCGAGCTGCTGATTGAAAAAGGCGCCAACCTGCTTGCGTCCACCAAAACCGGTAAAAACGCATTGTCCATCGCAGAAATGACCGGCAACACCAAAATTGCCGAGCTGATACGCCGCAAAATACAGGAGCAGCGCAAGTAGCGCTGCGTTAATACTCAGCCCCACCTGAAACGAACAGCCATCTCGCATTGAGAAAGCGGGAGATTTCCGGAAACCGCCTTAAATTCTGAGCAGGCTTATGAGTGCTTGTTTACCCAGGCCATCAGCCGATGAAAGTTCCCAACTTCCATTGCATTGGTCAGCGGGTAATCCACGCCGCCAAAAACCGTAGAAACCAGAATCTTAGGATGATCAACCAAAGACAAAGACTGCATCTCGGCTTCTGTGGAGCCGCGGTGAATCAGCCGGAGATCGATGATGACGACATCGCCGCGATCAACATGCACATGGGTAATGCTGTCAGGGTTTTTGGGAATGACACATTGATCATCTTCCAGTGATATTCTGCGGAGGTGCGATCCCGGTACCGTGGCCAGGGTTCTGCCTGGCTGCAGGTAAAGCAGCGCTTTATAAACACCGCCGCCACGCGGCCCCCAGCATACATCGTCATTCAGGTAAGCGCTGAATCGCCCCCTTAATAAATCACAGTGCCATTCTTGCGACCGGTTAATGGTGATGTCGCTCAAGCCTATCGTTACAATCTCCATATCATCCAGCGCGCCCCTGATAAAAGCACAGACACCAGGATTGCTTGCCAGCATGGCATGCAGGTTTTCAAATTGCGGGTGGCGGTGAAAACCTGCCAGATGCCTTGAAGAAACAGTTGGCCTGGTGTTTTTTAATAAATGAATATTGTCCAGCACGGTTTTTCTGGCGTATGCA
>Ga0208116_1000640_pt1 | contig 10573 bp, 10 predicted proteins | sample LakWasMeta9_HOW4_2_FD_183859 | JGI IMG/M metagenome (GOLD analysis project Ga0208116, IMG submission 183859) | Freshwater sediment methanotrophic microbial communities from Lake Washington under simulated oxygen tension - Sediment Metagenome... | ecosystem: Environmental > Aquatic > Freshwater >... | reverse complement strand
GCTGATAAGATTTTGTTCATATTAACTCCTTAAAGGTTAAAATCGGTTCTTTGTCAGGATAAATGAATGACACGTTCAGGTTGCAACTCACTCTCCATGAATGCAACAATACGCTTCGAACCTTACACGAGCCTTACACATGCGTTTATTAGTAGTTGAAGACGATAAAATTTTAGCTGAAGGTCTGGTGGATGCGCTCACGCAGGCGGGTTATGCGGTTGATCATGCGGCGAATGGTGAAGTTGCCAATGCATTTCTGCAGCAGACTGCCTATGACCTGATCCTGCTGGATCTCGGCTTGCCCAAGCTGGATGGTTTTGAAGTCCTTAAGCGACTGCGCAGTCGCGGCGACAATGCCGCAGTGATGATACTGACGGCACAGGATGCGATTGAAAGTCGCGTCAAAGGCCTGGATCTGGGCGCTGATGATTATCTGATAAAACCGGTCAATCTCAGTGAGCTCGAAGCGCGAGTACGTGCGTTGATCCGGCGCGGGAAAATGGGCACCAATGCTTCCCTGATGTGTGGTGACCTTGTTTTTAATGCGGCGGATAAAAGAGCCTGCTGCGGAGAGCAGGATCTGCTTTTATCTACGCGTGAGCTGGCCTTGCTGGAAATTCTGATGCATAAACAGAACAAGGTGGTGAGCAAGGAGCAGGTTCTGGAGTCTCTTTGCAATTGGGATGACGAACTCGGTGATAATGCGGTTGAGGTTTATATTCACCGCCTCAGAAAAAAAATTGCTTCTGCAAATGTGCAGATCAGAACAATACGCGGCTTGGGTTACCTGCTTGAAAATGCAAAAAAATCCTCTCAATAATAAAGCGGCAGGCAATTACTCGCTCAGCGGCCAGCTGCTGCTGTGGCTGATGATATGTCTTTTCATCATCCTGAGTATCAGCTCCGTTGTTTCCTACTCACGTGCTTATCGTTCGGCCAATCTGGCATACGATCGTGCATTGCTGCGTGAAGTGCTTGCACTGGCCGAGCAGGTGGATGTGGTGAATAACCAGGTGACGATAGATTTGCCTGAGATCGCCAGGAATTTGCTTGAGTATGATAAAGATGATTTTATCAATTATCGTATTTCAACACCCGATGGCAGTCTGGTTGTCGGTGAGCCCGGTATCAAGCCCCCCAGAAAAGCGCTCGCAAGCGGCAGCCATATTTATTATGACGACATGCTGGACAGCGAGAAGGTCAGGGTGGTCGCTTATGCCTTGCCGATCATTAATTCCGAATTGAAGGGAAACCTGTTGATTCAGGTCACGGAGACCCGCACCAAGCGCGAAAAAATGGCGCTTGAGATTATTGAGGAAATGCTGATACCGCAAATACTCATCATGCTGGTGACGGCATTGGTTATTTTTCTGAGCATCAAGCGCAGTTTGTTTCCGCTTAATCAGTTAAGGGATTCACTGGCCAAGCGCTCGCATGAAGACCTGAGCCCGGTTGTGGCCGATAACGCCCCGCAGGAAATCATCCCGCTGTTAAATGAAATGAATGATCTGATGCTAAGGGTCAAGGTCGGGGTCGATTTCCAGAAAGCCTTTGTCGCGGATGCCTCGCATCAGCTGAGAACGCCGATCGCAGCTTTGCAGAACCAGGTGGAACTGGCATTGCGTGAATCTGTTTCAGCGCAGGTGAAGCATTCCCTGGAAAACATCGCCGTCAGCACAAAACACCTGTCACGATTGGTGCAGCAACTGCTCACCCTGGCCAGGGTTGAACCGGGCACCGAAAGCCATTACGCGTTTGAAGCGGTCAACCTGACGCAGTTGGTGCAGAGCCTGACCGCAGACTGGGTGCCGCGCGCACTTAAGAAAAGTATTGATCTGGGTTTCGAAGCCAGTGAAAGCCAGGATTTAATGATCTCCGGCAATGCTTTCATGCTGAAGGAAATGCTCTCCAATCTGATTGATAATGCCATCTGCTATACACCCGTAGGCGGTGAAGTGACCGTGGCTCTGTCGCAGCAGGACGCAACCGTATTGCTGCAGGTGATAGACAACGGGATTGGCATCGCCCCTGCGGAAAGGCCGCTTGTTTTCAACCGGTTTTACCGGATTGAGGCCAATGCAGGCGAGGGCTGCGGGCTCGGCCTTGCGATTGTCAAGGAGATCGTGCTTGCCCATCATGCCGACATCAGCATCGGGGATGGCCTGCCCCGCGGTCATGCGGATAGCGCGAATGCTTATGGGACAAGTATCACGGTACAATTCAAGGCAATAGAATCCAAATCTTATGACAAACAGTAATATCAAACAGGCATGTCAAACGGATGGCTGCACGCTGGAAGCCGTGGATATGCGTCAGGCAGCCATCAACTGGCTGGCCAACACAGACCCGTTCCGTAAAGCTGAGGGTGTTAAAAGCCTCAATACAGCATGGCTGTCAGGGCAGCTTGCGCTTGATCCTGCTGCCATCCTGCCTGAACCTGCCGCGATTCCGGGGCGCCCCGAACAGCCGCTGCTGGTTTCGCCGCTGGAAGTCGGCAAGCGCTCCATGCGCACGCCGGAGGGTAGAGCCGCGCTGATTCATGCACTCGCGCATATTGAATTTAATGCGATCAATCTGGCATTGGATGCAGTCTGGCGCTTTGCTGATATGCCGGAACAATACTATGCAGACTGGCTTAAAGTGGCGGCAGAGGAAGCCTATCATTTTGAACTGCTGAACGGGTACCTGCTGAATGCCGGGTATCGGTATGGAGACTTCAGCGCTCATAACAGCCTGTGGGAAATGGCCGAGCGTACGCAGGGCGATGTGCTGGCAAGAATCGCGTTAGTGCCAAGGACGATGGAAGCGCGTGGCCTGGATGCCAGCCCGCCATTGCGCAATAAGTTTTTGCAGATCGGCGATACTGACGCTGCACATATTCTTGAGATTATTCTGCGTGATGAAATCGGCCATGTGGCTATCGGTAATCACTGGTTCAACTGGTTATGTGCACAGCGCGGGCTGGAGCCGATTGCTGCCTATCAGGCTTTGGCAGACCAGTATCATGCGCCCGCGATGCGTAAGCCGCTCAATATGGAGGCAAGGCGCAAGGCGGGTTTTACTGAAGAGGAGCTGGCTTTGCTATAGGGTCTGCTGCATGACTCAGCTGGTAAACAGGCTAATCACGCCATCCAGGCCGTTGTGGTTAAGCGCGTAGGTAGCTTGGGCCTGCACCACAGGTTTGGCATGGTAAGCCACACCAGCGCCAGCCGCAGCCATCATTTTGAGGTCGTTGGCACCATCGCCGATGGCAATGGTTTGTGTTGCAGCTAGACCTAGTTGATCTCGCAGTTTAATTAACTCGTTTGCTTTGACTTGCGCATCAACAATATCACCCAGCACGCGGCCGGTAAGTTTGCCGTCAATAATCTCCAGCGTGTTAGAAACCGCATAATCCAGCCCCAGCATGGCTTTGACACGTTCCGCAAAGAATGTGAAACCGCCTGAAACCAGCAAGGTTGTGATGTTGTTCTTTTTACAGGTTTCTATCCACTCTTTTGCACCAGGGTTTAGTTGCAAGCGCTCGTTCAGCACGCGCATCAAGTCGTCTTCCGATAAGCCTTTAAGCAAAGCGACGCGTTCACGCAGGCTTTGTGCAAAGTCAAGTTCGCCCTGCATCGCGCGCTCGGTAATTGCGGCAACTTGCGGTTTGATTCCGACCATATCTGCAATTTCATCAATACATTCAATGCTGATCAAAGTGGAGTCCATATCCATCACGCACAAGCCGAAATTCGGCAGCAGATGATGGTCCTGCACATAAGCGCAGTCAATATGCTGTTCAGCACAGAACTTTTGTACTTCAGGGTTGATAGCTTGCTGATTCGCAAGGTAGTAGCCATGTTGTGCGATCTGAACAAATTGCACGCTGGTGCCTGAAAGCTGATGAATATGGGCTAAATGTGAAATTGTGATGGCACTGCCTTGAACAACTAAGCGCATGATTGTGAATTTTTTATAATAAAGTCCCATTATACCTTGAGCTTAAACATTACTTTACTGGCGCAATTGCCTGAATTGCGAGAAAATGTGAATAATCATTAATCAGAGCTATTTTTTATGAATCTGCATGAGTATCAAGCCAAAACGCTATTACAGAAATACGGTATTCCCGTTCCGCGAGGCCAGGTGGTTGCCGCTGCAAATGAAGTGGTTGCTGCCGCCAGTGAAATCAACAGCAATGCCTGGGTAGTCAAGGCTCAGGTACATGCCGGCGGCCGCGGCAAGGCAGGCGGCGTCAAGGTCGTAAAGTCGCCGGTTGAAGCGCAGAACGTTGCAACCGAGTTATTAGGTAAAACGCTTGTAACTTATCAGAATGCGCCAGATGGCCAGCCGGTGAATCAGGTGCTCATCGAAGAAACACTGCCGATCGCGCGCGAACTGTATCTATCCATGCTGGTAGACAGAACGCTGGAGCGGGTTGTGGTGGTTGCCTCTGTGGCCGGTGGTATGGATATTGAAGAAATTGCACATACCAGCCCGGAAAAAATCCTGCAGGAAGTATGTGATCCATTGAACGGCCTGGTGGATTATCAGGCACGTAACTTGGCGTTCAAGCTCGATTTGAGCGGTGAGCAGATCGGTGCGTTCACCAAGCTGCTTAAAGGCCTTTATCGTTTATTTAAAGAAAACGATCTGGCATTGCTGGAAATCAATCCATTGGTCGTGACCGTGGATGGCAAGCTGTTCGCTTTAGATTGCAAAATGAGCGTTGACGATAACGCGCTTTATCGCCAGAAAGCTCTGGCTGAACAACGCGACTGGAGCCAGGAAGACAGCAAGGAAGCAACCGCGCACCATGCAGGCCTGAATTATATTGCGCTGAACGGTAATATTGGCTGTATGGTGAATGGCGCTGGCCTTGCCATGGCAACTATGGATTTAATCAAATTGCATGGCGGCATGCCGGCGAACTTCCTCGATGTGGGCGGCGGCGCTACTGCTGAAACAGTTGCCAAGGCGTTCAAGATTATTCTGGCAGACAGCAATGTTAAAGCCATTCTGGTTAACATATTCGGCGGCATTATGCGCTGCGACATTATTGCAGAGGGCATTATCACAGCCGTGAAAGAAGTCGGTATGCAAATACCGGTCATTGTGCGTTTAGAAGGTACTAATGTGGATTTAGGTAAAACAATGCTGCAAACAAGCGGGCTCAATATCATCTCAGCCGAAGGTTTAACAGATGCTGCACAGCAGGCAGTCAAGGCGGTGGCAGCATGAGTATCCTAGTCAATAAAAACACCAAGGTTTTATGCCAGGGCTTTACCGGCAAGCAAGGTACCTTCCATTCGGAACAAGCACTGGCTTACGGTACAAAAATGGTCGGCGGCGTAACACCGGGCAAGGGCGGCCAACTGCATCTTGGGCTGCCGGTGTTTAACACCATGCGCGATGCCGTCAATACCACCGGCGCTAATGCAAGTGTGATTTATGTACCGCCAGCTTTTGCTGCGGATTCAATTCTTGAAGCAAGCGACGCCGGTATCGAACTGATTATCTGTATTACGGAAGGTATTCCGGTACTGGATATGCTGAACGTGAAAGCCGCACTGCGCGCGAATGGTACTAGATTGATCGGTCCGAATTGCCCGGGTGTGATTACGCCGGATGAGTGCAAGATCGGTATTATGCCGGGCAGCATCCATCAACGTGGTAAAGTGGGTGTGGTATCACGTTCCGGCACGTTGACTTATGAAGCCGTGCATCAAACCACGGCGCTGAATCTGGGGCAAAGTACCTGTGTAGGCATTGGCGGCGACCCGATCAAAGGCTTGAATTTTATTGAGTGCCTGCAAATGTTTGAAGCTGACCCTGAAACGGAAGCGATCATCATGGTTGGCGAAATCGGCGGTTCAGATGAAGAAGCCGCTGCTGAATTCATCAAGAGCAATGTGAGCAAGCCGGTGGCTGCATACATTGCCGGGCAAACTGCTCCAGCGGGTAAGCGCATGGGGCATGCCGGTGCAATTATCTCCGGCGGCAGCGGTAAGGCGGTCGATAAGATTCGTGCTTTGGAAAATGCAGGTGCAGTGGTTGCGAGTTCACCGGCAGGTCTGGGTGAAGCCGTGCTTGCTGCAATCAATAACAAAAAATGAGATTTTGGCACGAGCAGGCGGGCGCAGTCTTCGTGTCGATATCTCAGTAATGATTAAGGGCTAATTCTTTAATGAATCGCATGCATATAGTTAAAGGTTTGATTGCTGTCATGATGGCAGGATTGATTGCCGTTGCGCCACCGGTTATTGCAACCGAGGATGTCCCTTACCTGCTCACGGTAGCGTCGAAGGGCGATCTGGACACGGTTAACGCGATGCTTAGCAGTGGCGTGAACCCAAATGTGGCTGATGCCGATGGGCTGACCGCTTTAATGTATGCAGCGCGTAAAGACAAAGCCGATGTTGTCTCTGCTCTGATCAGCAAAGGTGCCGACATTAATGCCCGGGACAAGACTGCCTGGACTGCTTTAATGCATGCTGCCAAGAAAAACAACATCGCTACCGCAAAAGTATTGCTGGATAAGGGTGCCGATTTTAAAGTGAGGGACGGTGCCGGCTGGAGCGCGTTCGGTCTGGCAGCAATCTCCGGTTATTCATCTATGGTTGAGCTGTTTATTCAGCATGGGGTGGATGCCAATATAAAAAGCGATGACGGCAAAACAGTGCTGATGCATGCGGCCAAGAGTGGCGATCTTGCTACGGTAGGCATCTTGATTGACTATAAGGCGGACCTGGCTGCCCGGGATAAGCTGGGCGTTACTGCGCTGATGATTGCGGCGCGCGGAGGGCATGCGCCGGTAGTGGATGCTTTAATTAAGCGCGGCGCAAAAGTGGATCAGAAAGACCTGTCCAAGTGGACTGCCCTGACCTGGGCTGTTAAAAAGAACCAGATCGAAGTGGCGCAGGTATTGGTTGCCGCCGGTGCGAATGTCAATAACCTGGATTCTGAGAATACGCCATTGCTGCACATGGCTGTAGATAACGGCAATGCCGAGATGGTGAAGCTGTTGCTTGCAAATAATGCAAAAGTCAAAGCTAAAGACCAGTACGGTTTGACCGCGCTGGTTTATGCGCTCAAGGCGCAGGACGCCGAAATTGTCAAGTTGATCAAAGATGCGGGCGGCAGCTATTAAACCCGCGTTTGATTGCTTCGTTACCAGAAAAACTTTCGATCAATGAAAATCGCAATTGCTCAAATCAACTGTATTGTCGGTGACATTGCCGGCAATGTAGAGAAAATCATCCAGTACGCAGTGCAGGCAAGATCACAGGGCGCTAGCCTGGTGCTGACGCCGGAGCTTTCCTTGTGTGGTTATCCGCCTGAAGATTTGCTGTTGCGGACAGATTTCCTGGATGCGTGCGAGCAGGCATTGCGCGCGCTTGCCGCAAAGCTTGTGGGCGTCACTGTCATTGTGGGGCACCCCCATCTGGAGGATGGCGTCTGTTTTAATGCGGCATCCGTATTGCAGGATGGAAAAATACTGGCAACTTACCATAAACATGTACTGCCGAATTATGCCGTGTTTGATGAAAAACGCTATTTCAGCTCCGGCACTGATGCGCTGGTATTTCAGCACCAGGGTGTTAAAGTCGGCGTGCTGATCTGCGCTGATGTGTGGGAAGCAGCACCGGCTCTGGCCAGCAAGGCCGCTGGTGCCGAATTGCTGCTTGCTTTGAATGCATCGCCTTTCCATATGGAAAAACAATACACACGTATAGAAAAGCTGCGCCAGCGTGTGGCGGATACCCAGTTGCCGATTGTCTATGCCAATCTGGTGGGCGGGCAGGATGAGCTGGTATTCGATGGGGCATCATTCGTGCTGAATGCATACGGCGATATCACACATGAGCTGCCGGCATTTGAAACCAGCCTGTGCATTGTCGATTTTGAACACGCGTCGCCGTTAGCCGGCTCACTTGCCGCACCTTTGGCAATAGAGGCTTCTGTTTACAATGCCTTGAAGCTGGGGCTGGCTGATTACGTCAACAAGAATCGATTTCCGGGCGTAGTGCTGGGGATGTCGGGAGGCGTTGACTCCGCCCTAACGCTGGCAATTGCCGTAGATGCGCTGGGTGCGGATAGAGTGCATGCCATCATGATGCCTTCTGAGTTCACCGCCGATATCAGCGTGAATGACGCACGTGAAATGGCAGATATACTAGGCGTAGAATATAGTGAAATAGCGATTAAAAGCTTGTTTGACAAATATCTGGAAGCATTGTCGCCGCAGTTCGGAGATATGCCGTTCGATGCTACCGAAGAGAATCTGCAGGCACGTATTCGCGGCATGCTGTTAATGGCTGTTTCTAACAAGTTTGGCAGTATTGTGGTAACAACCGGCAATAAAAGCGAAACCGCAGTCGGCTACTGCACCCTGTACGGTGACATGGCCGGCGGTTTTGCCTTGCTGAAAGATGTGCCTAAAACGCTGGTATATAAGCTGTGCCATTACCGTAACGGCTTATCCAGAGTCATTCCCGAGCGTATTATTACGCGGCCGCCTTCAGCGGAGCTACGCGCAAATCAGGTGGATCAGGATAGCCTGCCGCCTTATGACATACTGGACGGCATTATCGAGGCTTATGTTGAAGATGATCTTGGCCGGGAAGCCATTATCGCGCAGGGGTACTCGCCAGCAGATGTGAGCAGGGTGATTACCATGATTGACCGCAATGAATATAAGCGCCGTCAGGCACCGGTCGGCGTTCGCATCACGCATAGAGGGTTTGGCAAAGACAGGCGATACCCGATTACAGCCAAACTTTCTGATTTTTGGTAAGCTATATTAAAACGCATCATCAGTAAGTGAATCATTGCAGGTGTAGCAGCATTGATAAGAAATTTCGCTGTAAAGCTTAATTAAATAATTTAAATCTAGAAGTTCCGGGAGTTGATCGTATGAAAAAAATCGAAGCTATTATTAAACCATTCAAACTGGATGATGTACGTGAAGCGCTGTCTGATATCGGTGTGAATGGCTTGACTGTGACAGAGGTTAAAGGTTTTGGCCGCCAGAAAGGGCATACCGAACTTTATCGCGGCGCTGAATACGTGGTTGATTTTTTGCCTAAAATCAAGCTGGAGCTGGTAATTGCGGACTCCATTCTGGATTCTGCCGTTGATGCGATCATTAAGGCAGCCCATACCGGTAAGATCGGCGACGGCAAGATCTTTGTGACGACCGTCGATCAGGTGATTCGTATCAGGACTGGCGAAACTGGCGAGGCCGCCGTTTAAATTTCGGCATTAAGTCACAATTAACTGCGTCAGCTTCGCCTTGCTGTACCAGGCGCACTGTCTGCGGCGCGCTTTCTTGTTCCTTGTAACTTATTGCCAAAATTTCTATGTCAGTGATTTTAAAAACAATCTTACTGCTTACCGTGTCAAATGTTTTCATGACATTTGCCTGGTATGCGCATCTCAAGAACCTGAATAACAAGCCCTGGATGATTGCCGCACTGGCAAGCTGGGGCATCGCGCTGTTTGAGTATATGTTCCAGGTGCCTGCGAACCGGATTGGTTTTACGGTGATGTCCGTTGCCCAGCTCAAGATCCTGCAGGAAGTCATTACCCTGTCAGTATTCGTTCCATTTGCCGTGTTTTATATGCAGCAGCCGTTGAAGCTGGATTTCCTGTGGGCAGGCTTGTGCCTGATGGGGGCGGTCTACTTCATGTTCAGGGCCTGACTTGGCCCTGAATTAATAACCAAGCGCTCTGGCGCCCTGGTAGAACACAAAGCTCACCACCCATGCCAAGCCAAGTGACCATACGATAGATAGCCACATGAATCCATTGCTTTTGGATTCGTTTCTGATCGTGGCAATCGTAGACAGGCACGGTGTATATATCAGTGTAAACAGCATGAAACTCATGGCCTGTACCCAGTCAATCTGCGTTGCCATCTGCGCCATCAGCGCATCACCCTGCATGCCATAAATCACGGCAAGCGCCCCGACTACAATCTCTTTTGCTACGAAACCGAAAATCAGCGCGATGGCTAGTTCGTGGTTGATGCCGATAGGGTCAAGTATCGGGCTAAAAAATACGCCGATTTGTCCGGCATAGGTGCCAATGCTGGCAGGCGCTACATTGCTAGGGAAATTGGTTAACAGCCAGACCAGTATCACCCCGAGGATGATGAATTTGCTGGCACGGTTTAAAAAGTGTTTTACTTCCTGCCAGCCGCGCAGAACGATCTGACGTGGTGTAGGGAAGCGGTATGGCGGTAGTTCCAGAATAAACGGTTCTGCGTTTTTATACTGGTTCTGGAACAGCACCGCAGTCAGGAACATGGTCAGGAAACTCATCAAATAGAGCGAGAACAGCACTAACGGCGCATGTTTTGCGCTGAATAAGGCCGCGATCATAAAGATAAACACCTGCAGGCGCGCAGAGCAGAGCGACAAGGGGATCACCAGCATGGTCAGCAAGCGCATCGGGCGTGAGCGCATGATGCGGGTGCCCATAATGGCCGGTACGTTACAGCCGAAGCCCATCAGCATCATGACAAAGCCGCGGCCATCCAGCCCCATTTTCGCCATCAGTGCATCCATCAGGAAGGCGGCACGTGACA
>Ga0208116_1000639_pt1 | contig 10587 bp, 7 predicted proteins | sample LakWasMeta9_HOW4_2_FD_183859 | JGI IMG/M metagenome (GOLD analysis project Ga0208116, IMG submission 183859) | Freshwater sediment methanotrophic microbial communities from Lake Washington under simulated oxygen tension - Sediment Metagenome... | ecosystem: Environmental > Aquatic > Freshwater >... | reverse complement strand
TATACTTTTGCAAATTTATTTCTTCTTGATTCCTCTTCACTTGTTTTTGGGTCAATAATTTCAACATCAGCATCAAAACCAAGTTCTTTCTTTAATTCCAAAATGATATCTTTTTTTCCTAACAAAATTGGGAAACCGATTCCTTCTTCATATACAACTTGAGCCGCTTTAAGCACGTCAAGATGGTCTGCTTCGGCAAAAACAATTTTTTTAGGATTCATTTTGGCTCTGTTGATAATCAAACGAACCATTTTATTGTCATTGCCCATTCGGTCTAACAGTTCTTCTTCATATTTATTCCAATCGAGAATTGGATTTAGAGCAACTCCTGAATCCATTGCTGCTTTCGCCACAGCTGGTGCAACTACGGTTATCAATCTTGGATCAAAAGGGGAAGGAATTATATAATCACGACCAAAAGTCAATTTAGTTGCACCATAAGCGATATTCACCTGTTCTGGAACGTGTTCTTTTGCCAAAGCGGCAAGAGCTCTAACGGCTGCCATTTTCATAGCCTCATTAATTTTTGTAGCACGAACATCCAAAGCGCCACGGAAAATATAAGGAAATCCAAGAACGTTGTTGACTTGATTAGGATGATCTGATCGTCCGGTTGCCATTATAACATCTTTTCGAGTGGCAATGGCAAGGTTATAATCAATTTCGGGAATTGGATTTGCCATTGCAAAAACGATTGGATTTTTTGCCATTCCCAATAACATTTTTGGGGTCAAAATATCTCCAGATGATAATCCTAAGAAAATATCTGCCCCTATTAATGCTTCTTCAAGGCTCATTGGTTTCTTATCAGTAGCGTATCTTTGTTGCAAAACGGATAATGATGGATTGTCTTTTGTTAAAACTCCCTTGCTATTAAACATCAAAATGTTTGCTAGTTTTACTCCAAGCAAAATATACATATTTGCACAAGCAAGAGCGGCTGAACCTGCTCCTGAAACTACCATTTTTAAATCTTCTGCTTTTTTTCCGGCTAATTCTAATGCATTTATCAAAGCTGCAGATGATATAATAGCAGTTCCGTGCTGGTCGTCGTGCATTACCGGAATGTTTAATTCTTCGACTAATCTTCTTTCTATTTCAAATGATTCTGGGGCTTTAATATCTTCAAGATTAATTCCTCCAAAGGTTGGCGCAATATTTTTTACGGTTTGAATAAATTCCTCAATATCTTTTGTCCCAACTTCAATGTCAAATACATCAATGCCGGCAAAGATTTTAAACAGCAATCCTTTCCCTTCCATTACGGGTTTTGAAGCTTCGGCGCCAATGTCACCAAGTCCTAAAACCGCAGTTCCATTAGAAATTACTGCAACTAGATTGCCTTTTGCGGTATATTTATACACATTGTTTATGTCTTTTGCTATTTCCAAACACGGTTCAGCAACTCCTGGCGAGTATGCTAAAGAAAGATCTCTTTGGGTGGCATATTTCTTAGTGGGAACTACCTGAATTTTTCCAGGTGTTGGTTTTGCGTGATATAGTAATGCTTCTAATCTTTTGCTATTCTTGTCCATTATTTTAAATTTTATTCTGCCTCACAAAGATAGGGACTTGGTTTAAATAGGAGGCTTTTTAAATCACAAATTGTCGAAAAATTATTCTTCTTTTATATAAAAAAATAGCTGCACAATTTGCAGCTATTTATTATGTAATTTGAATTTGAATCTATAATTTGCCTCCGCTGATATAAGAATCCAAATATTGAATTGTGTCTTTTTGCAAATCTATTATCGATTTTACTACGTCTCCGATAGATACAATACCTATTATTGTGTCGTTTTCTAAAACTGGTAAATGTCTAACTTTTTTTGTGTACATCAATTCCATACAATAATCCAGATTATCTGTTGGCTTTACAGTTATCACATTTTCTGCCATAATTTCGTGTACGAATGTTTTCTTTGAAGACTTGGCTTTCAAAGCAATTTTTCGAGCATAATCTCTTTCAGACAAAATTCCTTTTAATACATTGTCTTCTATTACCAAGATAGCTCCAATGTTTTTTTCGCTCATCGTTACTAAAGCTTCATATACTGAATTGTTGGCAGTACTGAATATACTTCTTTTCCTTTCTTGCTCAAAATTTGATTTACTGTCATAATAGAATAATTTTAGTGGGTCATAAATTTAAAAAAAATATTCAATAAAGATTACTTTTTTTTTATAAAATTAGCTAATATAAAATCTATCTAAATACTCTTCCTCCATTTAGACCATAAAAAAAACCTCTCCGAAAGGAAAGGTCAATTCACACCTGAAGTTACTTCCTTTGATTGGAGATTGGACAAAAAAGATAAATCCTTTGCCCTAACTTTACAAAATGGAAAAACAAAGAAGAATTTATAGTTTAGAATTTAAGCTAGAGGTAGTTGAATTGAGCCAACAACGAGGCGGCTTGGCTAGTGTTGCCGAGATTTAAAATTAGTACAGATATCAATGAATCACCTTGAGGCAGATCCTCGGGGTATCGGAAGTTTCAAAAAAATGTGAATTGTTCATCATGAGCCTTTTTATATTCTTTCTTTTTTTCCTTGATTCTCAATATACTTTTTTTATCACTTCTTTATTTCCACATTGCCCAACTGTATTTGCATAAAAACCGCTAGTTCAAAAACTACCTCCCCACAATTTTAACTTAATTTCAGGGTATTTTTCAAATAACTGTTTTGCTGTTATACTTTTCAATTTCGCCATTATTTCTGAAACTGACAAAGTTAGAACGCTTTTAATAAAAAAAATGCCTTAGCAGTGACAAACAGTATCTAAACGATGATTTTAAGTTACATTTCTTATAGTTATAAAAAGTAAAACTTATTCAGAATCAGCTTGAGTAATAACAAAAAGAAGTGATTTCATTGTTTTTACATAAATAATGCGAATCAAGGGTTAAAAAAAGACTATCATTTCTAATAGTCTTTTTAGTAGCTCTGCCGGGAATCGAACCCGGATCAAAAGTTTAGGAAACTCCCATTCTATCCGTTGAACTACAGGGCTGAAACCAAAAAAGGCCATCATTTCTGATAGCCTTTCTGCTTTTGCTCCCTCTCTTGGGCTCGAACCAAGGACCCTCTGATTAACAGTCAGATGCTCTAACCAACTGAGCTAAGAAGGAAAGTGTGTTTTCACTTTTAAAGCGGTGCAAATATAAGGCTTAATTTTTTTGAAGCAAATAAAATCCACAAAATTTTAATTTTTTTTTATTTTCCCGCTATCGCCTTATAAATATCGTTCCCGTTGGCAAACAATAACAAAGTTATAAGTAGAAAGAAACCAACCATTTGTGCGTTTTCAAGGAATTTATCACTAGGTTTTTTTCCGCTAATCATTTCGTACAATAAAAAGATTACATGACCACCATCAAGTGCCGGAATAGGCAATAAATTCATTACACCTAGCATTATTGACAATAAAGCGGTAATATTCCAGAAAACTTCCCAGCTCCAAGAATTTGGAAAAATATTAAATATGGCTCCAAATCCACCTACTTGTTTATAAGCGCCTGTGCTTGGATTAAATATCATTTTTAGTTGTTTGCCGTAACCTATCAATTGGCTTTTTCCTTTTTCAATTCCTACAGGAATAGATTCCAAGAAACTAAATTCTTGTTTGCTTACTTTGTAATAACCTAGTTTTTCTAAGGATTTCATATCTAAACCACCTCTTCCCACTCCTAATTTTCCGTCTTTGGAAACAGTAACTTGCAACTGTACTTCTTTTTGATTTCGTAGAACGGTTGCTGCAATAGTTTTTCTTTTATTATTTTGTAAAACAGTTGCCGCTTCGTCAAAATATTTTGTTTTTTGCCCATTTAAAGCAATAACAATATCTTTTGGTTTCAATGATTTATTCACGGATTCTGGCAGCAAGTCAGTAATTACAAACGGTAAGCGTAAAGATAAAATAGATCCTTTTTCTTCTTTTGATAATTGATCTATAAAATCATTAGGCATTTTTATTTCTTGCTCGACTCCATTTCTCTCAATGACAACCTGTTTTCCCATGACGATTTTTCCATTAATGCTATTGTCAAATCGTTCTATTTTTTCGCCATCAACAGATATGATTTTATCTCCAGTTTTAAAACCAGCTTTTAACATAGCTTTATTTTCAATCGAAAATCCATCTTTTATATCTGCATTGGCAATAAACATATCACCATAAGCAAAAGCCATTCCGATATAAATCACAAAAGCCAGAATGAAGTTTACAATAACACCACCAAGCATAATAATCAATCGTTGCCAAGCTGGTTTTGAACGAAATTCCCAAGGTTGCGCAGGCAAAGCCATTTGTTCTTTGTCCATACTTTCGTCAATCATTCCAGATATTTTTACATATCCGCCTAGAGGCAACCAGCCAATACCGTACTCAGTTTCGCCAATTTTCTTTTTGAACAAAGAGTATTTTACGTCAAAAAACAAATAGAATTTTTCTACTCGGGTTTTAAATATTTTGGAAGGAATAAAATGTCCTAATTCGTGCAGTATAATCAGTAATGATAAGCTCAATAAAAATTGAGAAAGCTTGATAACTATTTCCATTTCTTGTTTTTAAATTCTGTATAGCTGACAAAAGTAAGGTTTTCTATTATAGTTGCAAAGGTTTTGTTTTGGCCAAGACTATAAAAATTTGTTAATAATCGAGCAATTCCCTTTTTATCATCCTTGATTGTCGCGTAACTTTACTCTCTAAAACTGACTTTTAGAATTAATATTTCTATTTTTTTAATTTAAAATCAAATAGTATATCTTCCAAATTGTTTTCGCCGCTCCAAATAAAAAGTCTCATATTTAAAAATAGAATTGCTATTTTGCCAATGTGTCAATATTCCGTAGAAGATGACTTTCCCATAAATTGGTAATTTGGCACATCATCTTGAGTAAGCATATTTTGATTTGTTTAGTTTCTTTGCAATCTCTATTAATTCTTTTAAAACTCTAATACGTCATCACAACTCATATCGATTTGAATAAATTAGCCAAGCAATCGCCAATCCTCATTCAAACGTCTTCAACTCAAAAGTCTCGCCATCAAAAACGCCATACGTAAAATAGCCAATCCAGTCGCCCAGATTTACATATTCGGAGTTTTCGCCAACTGTCACTTTTAAAGGCAAATGACGGTGGCCAAAAACGAGGTAATTGTAATGTTTGGTTTCCAGTTTTCTTTTGGCATAAAGAATGAGCCATTCGTTTTCTTCGCCAAGGAATTTCACGTCTTCATCGCCTGAAATGAGTTTATTTTTTACCGAAAGATAATGTCCTAATCGTACGCCAATGTCTGGATGAAGCCATCGAAATAGCCATTTTGAAAATGGATTCGTGAACACTTTTTTCATCCGCTTATATCCTGTGTCGCCTGGACCTTTTCCGTCGCCGTGACCAATGAGGAAAGTTTTATTTCCAAAAACATATTCCTGATTTTCTCGATAAATGGGAATATTCAGGACTTTTTCGAAATAATCGTCCATCCATAAATCGTGATTGCCCACAAAGAAATAAATAGGGATTCCGCTGTCGCGAATTTCGGCCAATTTGCCCAAAACCCGGATAAAACCTTTGGGGACGACGGTTTTGTATTCGAACCAGAAATCGAATAAATCGCCCAATAGAAAAATAGCTTCGGCATCTCCTTTGATTTCGTCGAGCCAAGCGACAAATTTTTGTTCTCTCGGAAAACTCAATTCAGGAGTTGGCGCTCCAAAATGCTGGTCGGAGGCGAAATATATTTTTTTATTTGGAGTGATTTGCATAAAGCTAAAGTAAGGATTTTGAGTTACAAATTATCACTTGCAAACCATTCTGCAAAAGAAGATTCTGTTTCCTGCAATTTTAAGGAAAAAAGTTTAATATTTTCAGGCAGTCTGCTGATGATTCTTTTCGAAAAATCGACTACCATATTTTCGCTTGTGGGTTGGTAATCAACCAAGATTACGTGATGTCCACGAGATTTTAATTCTTTTGCCAATTCTATATGCGGAGTGGTTTCGTTAAATACCGTGGCATGGTCAAACTGATCGACGATTTCTTCTTTTACTATTTTTTTTAAATCCGTAAAATCAATTACCATCCCATTTTTCGCGTTATTGCGGTCATTTATGGGCGTTCCAATTACCGTAACCGACAATTTATAACTGTGGCCATGCACATTTTTGCATTTTCCGTCATAGCCATACAAGGCGTGACCGGTTTCGAAACCAAACTGTTTTGTAATTCTGATTTTGCTCATTTTATTTTATTTGAATGCAAATTTAATACATCTACTCCTTTTCACTTCGTTTTTTAGCACGATAATACATCCAATAGGCAACTCCTACTAATAAAACAAAAGGAAGAAACGAGCCGATGAGTACTCCTGTTTGATAACTGCTGTCTGGTGCGCTCTTTATTTTTTCTGCAACATTTACTTGCAGAAATGGCAAGATGAGGTAACTCATTTTTTATTTTTTAAATTGATTTAATGCCTTTCTGGAAAAATCAGAAAGCACTAATTTTCCCGAAATTTCGGCTCTTTCATAAAGTAAGGTGTTCCAATTTTCGGTTCCTTCCCAAAAAACTTTTTTCATTTCAGCTAAGGCTTCGGGATTGTAACTGGCTAGTTTATTGGCGAAAGCCGCGATTTCAAGATCTAATTCGGTTGTGGTTTCAAATACTTTGGCATAAAGTCCTTTTTGATTTGCCCAAAAAGCTGTTTTCCATTCTGTTTCCAAAGTCATTTTGGACATAGCACTTTTTCCTATTTTTCTAGTTACAGCTGGTTCTATGACATAAGGGCCAATTCCTATTGCTAATTCGGATAATTTTATGCTGCTTTCATTTGTTGCCAAAGCATAATCGCAAGTTGCAGCAATGCCAACTCCTCCGCCAACAGCTTTTCCGTGAATTCTCCCAATGATTATTTTCGAACAATTGCGCATTGCATTCAACACATTGGCAAATCCCGAAAAGAATTTTGTAGCTTCTTCCAAATTCGAAACTGCTTTAAGTTCATCAAAAGAAGCTCCGGCACAAAACGCTCCCGAGCCACTGCTTTTTAAAACAATCACCGAAATATCGGGATTATTGCTTAAACTATGGAGTTCATTTGTCAAGCGGTCAAGTAAATCACTTGGAAAAGAATTACTCGCAGGATGCCCGAATTCGAGGTTTGCGATTCTATTTTCGATTGTCGTGATTAGGGAACCGTTTTGATTTTGATTTGTCATTTCACAAATTTTGATGTAAAGTTAAAAATATTAAGACAAGCATGCCGTTTTTTTTCGAATAGGATGGATTTGTTTTTTCAAATTTGCATTTTACTTTAAATATATGTTATATTTGCGCCATAATTGGGGGATTAGCTCATTTGGCTAGAGCGCTTGCCTGGCAGGCAAGAGGTGGTCGGTTCGAATCCGATATTCTCCACAAACAAAAACCATAATTACTTTTTTGAGTAGTTATGGTTTTTTCGTTTTGATATTTGTACGATTTAATGTATTTTCCAGATTCTATAATTCTTCCACCGCTTTGCCTGAAGCATCAAAAAAGGAATATTCATTTTATAAATAGTGTTACAATAACTGCTGTATTTTATTGGTTATAAGAAATTGGTTTTTTTGTGTGTTTTTTCAACTTTTTTAGTACCTTTAATATCAGTTATGAATGGAAGTTTGGTTTGCCAAATGTCCAACTTCCTGAAGTTTCTAGTTTTGAAAGGGTTGATACTTAAGATGTCAACAAAATAATTCCATTGTTTTTATTAGAATTTAAAAATAAATCTATGAGAGTTGCTGTCACCCGAAAAAATGTAAAATTCACTCCTGATTCCAGTCGTGTTGTAGCCAGATATTTTATGAATGGTGAACAACGAACCCGAGAAATGGTAAGTCGTATAATGGCATTGGATGAAATGCAGGTCATTCACACACTTGAACAGACACTCCGTGAGTTTGCCAGGCGTCATCGAAATATTTCACGCATATTTTTCAAGCATTGCGAAAAGATTCGTGGGATAATCGAAGAGATGCAAATTAACTATGACGTTCTTTCCGATGAACGGAAAATGCTCATTGGATCCTATTGTACTATGGAGTATGCCATTGAATCTGCTGCTTTTTTTAATCCTTCTATTGTTGAAGATTTCGACCAATCGAGCTTGGAAAAAGGAGAAAAACGGATTATTATTTCTTTCCGGGCCACGGGAGAAGGTCATATCTCGTCAATCGTTTTTAGAAGGGCAATCCTCGATAGTAACAACGATCTTCAGGTGATGAAAATTGGCGATAATATTGATAAGGCAGAGATTGTGCATAAATCATTATATAACAAAAAAAGATTTATAATGAAATTAGCAGAAATGCACACTCCGGATAAATATTCTGTCAATATTCTGAAAGAGCTGCCAGAAGAATTTGGATATGATGTATTAAAAAATGTGATAATTAAAGCCTTGGAAGACCAATCAATTAGCCAGGATGAGAGAACTGCCCTTGAAGAAATAATCTGGTTGGCGGATTCATTTTATGATTTGCAATTCAAACACGATTCTGACATTACAGAACGGGTTATATTTCCAATTTCAGATTCCGAAAGCCGTGGTATTGAAGATGCCCGTTTTGTGCGCTTTGTTGATGATGACAAATCGGAACAAATAATTGCCACTTATACAGCTTATAATGGCCACACTATTCTTCCAAAACTTATTTTTACTGAAGACTTTTATTCGTTTCGCGTAATGCCTTTACATGGAGCAGGTGCGCAAAATAAAAATCTGGCAATATTTCCCAGAAAAATCAAAGGAAAGTATGCCATGCTTTCCAGAATTGATGGCGTAAACAATTACCTTATGTATTCTGACAGGCTTACGGAATGGAATAACCCCATTTGTATTCAGCAGCCACGCTATCCATGGGAATTTACCCAAATTGGAAATTGTGGTTCCCCATTATGGACAGAAGAAGGTTGGTTAGTTATAACCCACGGCGTAGGCGCTATGAGAAGATATTGTCTAGGTGCTTCATTGTTTGACCTTGATGATCCTTCGAAGGAAATAGGAAGACTTGATGAGCCTTTGCTTTCTCCACGAGAAGATGAACGCGAAGGTTATGTGCCAAATGTGGTGTATTCTTGCGGTTCGATTATCCACAACAACAGTCTAATATTACCTTATGCAGTATCAGACTATTCATCCACGTATGGCGTGGTGGATATGGCAGAATTACTTGAGGCAGTAAAAAAAAGTAAATGATGGTTTGAACAGTTGATGTTTAAACGAGTTCATTTTGCTTTTTATTTTCTATACATTGATGCGATTTATAAAACATCCTATAAGTCTTTGACACCGTTCAGTTATTCCAGCGGAATGTACCCAAATAAAAAAACCATAATTACTTTTTTGAGCAGTTATGGTTTTTTTTAGTTGAGTTCTTATTTAAGAGAAATAAAATTTATTACCAGATTTTAACTCTTTTTTGGGGAGCTAAGTATAAAGAATCTGTAGGTTTTACATTGAAAGCAGTATAAAATTCCGGAATATTTCTTACCACACCATTGACTCTAAACTTGTTGGGTGAATGTGGATCGCTTGCCACTTGGTTTCTTAATGTTTCTTCTCGCATTTTATCTAACCAAACTTGTCCCCAACCAATGAAAACACGTTGTTCTCCAGTGAAACCATCTAAAACTGGTGATTTTTTATCCCCAAGACTCATTTTGTAAGCTTTTAAAGCAATGGATAATCCCCCTAAATCTCCAATGTTTTCGCCTAAAGTAAATTCTCCGTTAACATTTAGGTCAGGAAATACTTTGAAGGCGTTGTATTGGGCAACTAAAGCTCCTGTTTTTAGTTTGAAAGCTTCCAAATCTTGTGGTGTCCACCAGTTGCGCATCACTCCATCACCGTCAAATGTACTTCCCTGATCATCAAAACCGTGTCCGATTTCGTGTCCAATTACGGCGCCAATTCCTCCATAATTAACAGCATCTTCAACTGTCAAATCAAAGTAAGGGGCTTGTAAAATGGCTGCAGGAAATACAATTTCGTTAAGTCGTGAGTTGTAATATGCATTTACAGTTTGTGGCGTCATTCCCCACTCGGTTCTGTCAACTGGTTTTCCTAGTTTGTCAATTTGTCTTTTGTATTCAAAGGCAGTAGATCTTTGTAAGTTGCCATAAAGATCCCCTTTAATAACTTTTAAAGTGGAATAATCTCTCCATTTGTCAGGATAGCCAACTTTTATAGTGAATTTAGATACTTTTTCTAAAGCCTGTTTTTTGGTTTCAGGACTCATCCAATCTAGGGTTTTAATGCTTTCCCCGTATGATTTGAGTAGATTTTTAACCAAGATTGTTACGTGTTCTTTGGATTCAGGCGAGAAGTGTTTTTCAACATATACTTTGCCCACAATTTCGCCAAGGTTGTCGTTAACCATTTGAACGCCTCTTCTCCAGAGAGGTTTTTGTTTTTCAACTCCATAAAGTGTTTTGCCGTAAAAGTCAAAGTTTTCGTCTGCTAAAACCATACTTAATGATCTTGCAGCTCCGTGAATGGCGCTCCATTTTAAATAGGCTTTCCAAAGATCTAATGGTG
>Ga0208116_1000636_pt1 | contig 10641 bp, 9 predicted proteins | sample LakWasMeta9_HOW4_2_FD_183859 | JGI IMG/M metagenome (GOLD analysis project Ga0208116, IMG submission 183859) | Freshwater sediment methanotrophic microbial communities from Lake Washington under simulated oxygen tension - Sediment Metagenome... | ecosystem: Environmental > Aquatic > Freshwater >... | reverse complement strand
GACCACCAAGCAAAAGCGTAAATTACGCGGCACGGCGATCATTTCTTCAACCGATGTCAAGCGCGTCCGCGCTATGATGCCAACACAATAGGAGTAGAACATGCCTAGAGTAAAACGTGGTGTCATTGCTCGCGCTAGACACAAAAAAGTATTAAAAGCTGCCAAAGGCTACCGTGGTCGTCGTAAAAACGTTTACCGCGTTGCCAAACAGGCGGTAATGAAGGCTGGTCAATATGCTTACCGTGACCGTCGTCAGAAAAAACGTCAATTCCGCACCTTGTGGATTGCGCGTATCAACGCTGCTGCACGTGAGTGTGGTCTGACTTACAGCCGTTTCATGAATGGTTTGAAAAAATCAGCAATTGAAGTGGATCGTAAAGTGTTGGCTGACTTGGCTGTGTTTGATAAAGCTGCATTTGCTAAATTCGTAGAATTGGCAAAGGCTGGCTTGGCTGCATAATTGTCAAGTTAAAAATTTCATACTTATCACTAAGTTTGAGTAAAAAAGAGGCTTCGGCCTCTTTTTTTTGCGGTAAAATTCTACTTTTGATTTTGTGCGCAAAATCAAAGCATTATGAAGTTAATCTGGTGGTTTTCGGGTACCTTCATCAGTCAATTGATAACAACTAAAGATAACTATTCACATGGCAGACTTAACGCATTTAATTGCAGAAGCAGCATCCGATTTTGCAAACAGCGCTTCTATGAACGACTTGGAAAATGCCAAGGCTAAATATTTAGGCAAGTCAGGTTTGTTGACCGATGCTTTAAAAGGGCTTGGTAAGCTAAGCGCAGAAGAACGTCCGGCAGCAGGTGCGGCGATTAATGTGGTTAAGCAGGCAGTTGAGGCTTCTTTGACCGCACGTCGTGAGGCAATCCTGAACGCAGAGCAGGCAAAGCAGCTGGCGCAAGAGTCGATTGATGTGACCCTGCCAGCGCGTGCGCAGTCACCAGGTGGATTACACCCGGTAACGCTGACATTGAAGCGCGTTGAAGAACTTTTTCACTCCATTGGTTTTGAAGTGGCAACCGGCCCTGAAATTGAAACCGATTTTTATAACTTTACTGCGCTGAATATCCCTGAAGATCATCCGGCACGCGCCATGCACGATACGTTCTACATCGATGAGGCGAATGTGTTGCGCACGCACACCTCACCGGTGCAGGCGCGCTATATGGAAAACGCATTAAAGAACAACCAGACGCCACCGTTTAAAATCATTGCGCCGGGCCGCGTTTATCGTGTGGATTCGGATGCTACGCACTCGCCGATGTTCCATCAGGTTGAAGGTTTGTGGGTGGATGAAGATATCAGCTTTGCAAATTTAAAAGGCGTGGTGCAGGATTTTCTGCAAAAATTCTTTGAACGTGACGATTTAACCGTGCGTTTCAGGCCTTCGTTTTTCCCGTTTACCGAACCCTCAGCTGAAATGGATATGAGCTGGAATGGCGGCTGGCTTGAAATTGGTGGCTGTGGCATGGTACACCCGGAAGTGTTCAAGCACGTGAATATTGATAGTGAAAAATATCGTGGTTTTGCTTTTGGCTTAGGCATTGAGCGCTTAACTATGCTGCGTTATGGCGTGAATGATTTACGCCATTTTTTCAATAACGATTTGCGCTTTTTGAGCCAATTCAGATAGTTAAAATCTTAAGTTAGCTACAGATGAACGCAGATTTGGAAATAACGGAATATCTGTGTTAATCAGTGTTCATCTCAGGCTGAATAATTTTATAAACAGCGAAGCTGTTTTATATTTAAGGCATTAAGGATTATGCAATTTTCAGAAAACTGGTTACGAAGTTTAGTTGACACCAATTTGGACAGTGAGGCGCTTAGTCACGCTTTAACCATGGCCGGGCTGGAAGTGGAAGAAATGCAGCCGGTTGCTGCCTCTTTCAGCAAGGTTGTTGTTGCCAGAATTATTTCCGCCGAAAAACATCCTGATGCTGATCGTTTGCAGGTGTGCAAAGTGGATGTGGGTTTGGCTGAGCCTTTGCAGATTGTTTGCGGTGCAGCCAATGCCCGTGCCGGTTTGCTTGCGCCATGCGCAATGGTGGGTGCCGAGTTGCCGGGTTTTTCAATCAAACAGGCCAAAGTGCGCGGTGTTGAGTCATTCGGCATGATGTGTTCATCCAAAGAGCTAGGCCTTAGCGCTGACGCGACAGGCTTGTTGGAGCTTGATAGTGACGCAGTTGTCGGACAGGATATTCGTGAACATCTGGATTTGAATGATCATTTGTTCACGCTGAAACTGACCCCGAACCGCAGCGATTGCCTGAGTATTACCGGTATTGCGCGTGATGTGGGTGCGATCACTGGCGCTGCTACAAAGTTGGAAAAGATCAGCCCGGCTGCAGTTGAGCTGCAGCAAACTAAAAATGTCGCGGTGACCGAGCAGGCAGCCTGCCCGCGCTATGCCGGCCGGATAGTCGCTGGCATCAATGCCAAGGCCGCAACGCCGGCCTGGATGGTGAAACGCCTTGAGCGCAGCGGCTTGCGCAGCATCAGCGCGGTCGTCGATATTACCAATTATGTGCTGTTGGCTTTGGGTCAACCTATGCATGCGTTTGATGCGGCCAAGCTCAATGGCGACATCAACGTGCGTTTTGCAAAAGCAGGCGAGTCGCTGGAGTTGTTGAATGACTCAACCATTGAACTGAAAGCTGATGATCTGGTGATTGCAGATGCCCAAGGCGCTGTTGCCCTGGCAGGGATCATGGGCGGCAAGCCAACATCGGTGACTGATGACACTGCAGATGTGTTCCTGGAGAGTGCATTCTTTGTGCCGGCAGTGATTGCAGGCAAAGCGCGCCGTTTGGGTATGAGTACAGATTCCTCTTACCGATTTGAGCGTGGTGTTGACTTTGGCAACACTCGCAATGCGCTTGAGTATGCAACAGCATTGATTTTACAGATTTGCGGCGGCAAAGCCGGTGCCGTGACTGAAGTGCTAGGCGCAATGCCGGTACGTCAGGCTGTGCAGTTAAGAATGCCGCGATTGGTTTCCGTGTTAGGTATTCCGTTTGAGCAGGAAAAAGTCGCTCTATTGCTGAAGCAGCTTGGTTTTGCTTATACCGTGACTGATGATGTTTTTACCGTGACACCGCCAAGCTATCGCTTTGACATTACCATTGAAGAAGATTTGATTGAAGAAGTAGCACGCTTGCATGGCTATGACCACATTCCTGCAACAGCGCCGGTTGCAGCATTGAGCATGCTGGCTGCGCCTGAGCGCCAGTTGCACCTGAACCAGGTGCGCGACACACTGGTTGCAGCGGGCTATCAGGAAGTGGTGACTTACAGCTTTGTGGATGAAAGCTGGGAACGTGACCTGTTAGGTAACCATGCGCCGATCAAGCTTAAAAACCCGATTGCCAGCAATTTAAGCGTCATGCGCACCAGTTTATGGGGCGGTTTGCTGGATACGCTAGGCTATAACCTGAACCGTAAGCAGGATCGTGCGTTCCTGTTTGAAATCGGCGCAGTGTTCCATCAGGTTGATGGCGCATATCAGGAGACCGCCCGTATTTCCGGTCTGGCTTACGGCAGCGCAAAACCTGAGCAATGGGCTGTCGGTCACACTGAGGTTGATTTCTTTGATGTAAAAGCCAATGTCAGCGCTTTGATTGGTCAGGAATGCAGTTATGAAAAGGCCGAACATAGTGCCCTGCACCCAGGCCAGACAGCACGCATCATGCTGAACGGTAAAGCAATCGGCTGGCTGGGTAAACTGCATCCGAAGTGGCAGCAGCATTATGATCTGCCTAAAAGCGCTTACCTGTTCGAACTGGATGCGAATGCTGCACTGAACCGTCAGTTGCCAGCCTATCAGGAAGTGTCGAAACTGTTACCGGTTCGTCGGGATATTGCGATTGTGCTGGATGAAACTATTGCAGTTGAAGCAGTATTAAGCGCAATCAGGAAAGCGAATATTCCGCTGCTTCTGGATGTTGCGCTGTTCGATTTATACCAGGGTAAAGGTGTCGCTGATAACAAAAAAAGCCTTGCATTATCAGTACTTATGCACGATACTCAAAAAACTCTGACAGACAGCGATGCCGATACAGTCATTACTAATTTGCTCCAGTTATTGCAGAATAATTTTGATGCGGCACTCAGAAATTAATAAAAAGACACCAGAAACCAAAAAATATCCTGTTGTCAGGGTTGTTTGAATTTCACTTGAAGTTTGCTGCTGCAAACTTTATCAATGAATATTTAAATATAAAAAAAATCGTTATTGCTTTGAAAAATGGGAGTGTAGTATGACTTTAACAAAAGCTGAACTTGCTGACTTATTGTATGAGCAAGTTGGGTTAAATAAACGTGAGGCCAAGGATATGGTTGAAGCGTTTTTCGAAGAAGTGCGCATCGCGTTAGAAGCAGGAGATAGTGTTAAATTATCAGGTTTTGGTAATTTTGAATTACGCAAAAAATCCGAACGACCAGGCCGTAACCCAAAAACCGGTGAAGAAATACCCATTACTGCACGTCGCGTAGTGACTTTCCACGCCAGCCAGAAGTTAAAAAGTAAAGTTGACGCAAACTTTGCCAGTTGAAAGTGTCAGTGTACTGAAGTTGTGATCCAATATTAGTTTTTAAAGCATTTTGATGTTCTCCTAATTTATTCGTAAGCAAGTGAGAAAGTCGTAAGTATGATCGAACAATCCGCCAAGCTACAATTGCCGCCTATCCCAGCAAAGCGTTACTTTACAATCGGTGAAGTCAGTGAACTGTGCGGTGTAAAGCCTCACGTGCTGAGATATTGGGAGCAGGAGTTCACGCAACTCAAGCCGGTGAAACGCCGCGGAAACCGCCGTTACTACCAGCATCATGAAGTTCTATTGATCCGTCGTATCCGTGAGCTGCTGTATGAGCAAGGGTTCACGATCAGCGGCGCACGTCATCGTCTTGATGATGGCGATTTTAAAGAGAACGGCCTTCACTCACACGCAGAAAAACCGGCCAATGGCAAAGATGCAGCCAGCATATCGGCTCAGCCTGATTTAGCGTTGCCGCCAGTGGATGCAGGGCCGGGTAATTTTGATTTCGCATCCGTTAAAGCGGAATTGCGTTCAATTTTAAACCTGCTGCGTACAGAGGCCTATCTGCGTACGTCTTGAACGCTTCAGTATTTATTTCTTGCTGCGGATTTATGAGTGTTGCGCTTTACGCTATAATGCCGCCTGTTGCATGAAAATGTGACAACGGTTCGGGGCGTAGCGCAGCCTGGTAGCGTACTTGCATGGGGTGCAAGGGGTCGTGTGTTCGAATCACACCGTCCCGACCAAATAAACAAGCCATTCTAAATGAGTGGCTTTTTTTATTTTAGCCCTGCCGTAGCTGAATCGTAGCTACTTCAGTTACATCCGTTCCCAACATTCCAGAAACGCGCTCAACATACTTTGCCAAATCAGTGGCGATTCATTCTCATCTGTTATGCTTTTTTTTAGCGCAACTGTCTCTGTTGTAAAAATCAACAAATCTATATCTTGATCACTGTTAAAACAATCCGGCATTTTAGTCAGCCGGAAATTTAAGGTGATTGCATGTATATCTATGATGAAATTGACCAGAAGCTGGTAGAGCAGCGCGTTGCGCAATTCAGGGGGCAGACGCAGCGATTCCTGAAAGGCCAGTTAACAGAGGAGGAGTTCCGCGTTCTGCGGCTGCAGAATGGCTTATATATCCAGCGCCATGCGCCTATGCTGCGGGTTGCCATTCCATATGGCATGTTAACCTCAAAACAACTGCGAACACTTGCTTATGTGGCTCGTCGCTGGGATAAGGGTTATGGTCATTTGACCACCAGGCAGAATATCCAGTTTAATTGGCTACGGCTGGAAGATGCCCCTGATGTATTGGCCAAGCTTGCAACGGTACAGATGCATGCGATCCAAACCAGCGGTAATTGTATACGCAATACCACTACCGATCATTTCGCCGGCGTTGCTGCCGATGAGTTAATCAATCCCCTGGTCTGGTGTGAAATTATCCGCCAATGGTCAATGCTGCATCCTGAATTTGCATTCCTGCCCCGTAAATTTAAAATCGCAGTGAGCGGATCCATTACCGACCGGGCTGCGGTCGGTGTACATGACATCGGCCTTCAGGCTGTAGAGAACAATGGAATATTTGGTTTCAGGGTTTTCGTAGGCGGCGGCCTGGGCAGGACGCCGATAGTAGGCAAGTTAATCAAGCCTTTTGTGGAGTGGCATGATTTATTAACTTACCTGCAAGCCACGCTGCGGGTGTACAACCTGCATGGAAGGCGGGATAACAAGTACAAGGCCCGCATCAAGATACTGGTAAAAGACCTGACGCCGGAAGTTTTTGCGAATGAAGTCGATGAGCAATGGCAGCTTATCAGAGGCGGTCCGGATACCGTAAGCGAAGCGTTCGTAAAATGCATTGCGGATAAATTCAAGTGGCCGGAATACGACCTGAATACTGAAATCAGCGATACATTCTATTTCAGTCAGTTATCAGCCGACACGAAATTTAATCGCTGGTCACGCACCAACGTCCATGCTCACAAAGTGTCCGGGTACGCATCGGTCACCATTTCATTAAAGGCAACCGGAGCGCCTCCCGGTGACATGACCGCAGACCAGATGGATGCATTAGCCGACCTGGCTGAGAAGTATGGTTTCGGTGAGCTGCGTATCTCTCACGAGCAGAACATCATCATGCCGGATGTCAGGAAACACGATCTCTACATGCTGTGGCAGGAGTTGCAGCTGCTGAGCCTGGCCACGCCGAATATCGGTTTCATTACCGACATCATTTCCTGCCCGGGCGGAGATTACTGCAGCCTGGCGAATGCGGTCACGCTCCCGATTGCAGAAGCCATACAAAGCAGGTTTTCCGATCTTGATTATATCTACGATATTGGCGAGCTGGATCTCAATCTGTCCGGCTGCATGAATTCCTGCGGCCACCACCATATCGGGCATATCGGCATACTTGGCGTCGATAAATCCGGGGAAGAGTGGTATCAAATCACGATAGGCGGCAGGCAAAGCGGGGCGCTGGACAATCATCTTAATCATGGCTTTGGTCATGGTTTAAGGATTGATGGTTCAGGCGTTGACAGTGCTGTAGCAAATGGCGCCGGGGCTGCAATAGGGCGGGTGATCGGGCCTTCATTTGCCAGAGAGCAAATACCGGATGTTATCTCTCGCCTCATAAACACCTATCTAAGGCTGCGCGACAGTGAAGAGGAGCGGTTTGTAGATGCGGTGCATAGGCTGGGGATCGAACCATTCAAGAAAGATGTCTATGCCGATCCTTTATTTTCCAAATCTTTAACTTTATCGAAAGAAGCCCATGTTTGAGGTGACCCCAAGACTGCTGCGTAACGGCCAAATTGAATTGGATGAAACGCTTTTGTTCGATGCAGGCGCTGAAATGAGCGGCTCTTTAGGCATCCCGCCTGACCAGAAGCACTGGATGATGAGCCTTGATGCCTGGCTGGAAAAACGTGAATTCTTATCAAATCGTAAATTTCCGGTCGGCATATTCATTTCATCCGACACGGATCTAGCCGCGACATTAGGTAAGCAGGGCATGTTGTTGCAAACCGGACTGTTCCAAACTGCGGATGTCGCATTTATTGCGATTGATTTCCCAAGTTATACCGATGGCCGTGGTTATTCTTTAGCCCAGCTGATTAAAAGCATTTACGGCTGGCGTGGAGAATTGAGGGCGGTCGGTGATGTCATGATCGACACGGTTTTTTATCTGGCACGGTGCGGCTTTGACAGCTTCCTGATTAAAGAGGGGCATGATCCCCGGCTTGCATTGGAAGCGCTGGGCACTTTTACCGAGCAGTATCAGAAGTCCTATCAGTTGCCAGGCGCGGCCGAAAGTTAAACGCATCAGCAACTGCCGGATTCAGGTGTGTGAGTTTGAATAATGCAATCATCAAGTAAGGAAACAGCATGACAACAGGTAGTAAGCCATCAAGGAAAGTGATTCCAATCGCAAGCGATCATTCGGCAGATAAGTTGATGTCAACTCATGAAGCGCAGCACAAGATTTATCCCCGCAACATATCCGGTATCTTTAAGAACTGGCGCTGGATCATGATCTGGCTTACGCAGATCGTGTTTTACGGCACGCCCTGGCTGATGTGGAATGACAGGCAGGCGATGCTGCTTGACGTCAGCACGCATCGTTTTTACATTTTTGGCCTGGTGCTATACCCTCAGGATTTAATCTATCTTGTGATTATTATGATCATCTCTGCGCTGGCATTGTTCCTTTTTACGGCAGTTGCGGGGCGTTTATGGTGTGGTTTTTCGTGTCCGCAGTCTGTTTATACCGAAATATTCTTATGGATGGAGCGCAAAATCGAAGGGGATCGTGCTGCCCGCATGCGCCTGGATAGCATGCAGTTCGGTTTCAGGAAGTTCTATAAGAAATTCCTGAAACACGCCGCCTGGATCGGTTTTTCAATGGCGACCGGGTTTACCTTCCTCGGCTACTTTTCGCCGGTGCGAGATCTGTTGGATAACATCATTCAATATCGATTAAGCCCATGGGAAACATTCTGGATCTGTTTTTATGGCTTTGCTACTTACGGAAATGCCGGCTTCTTGCGCGAGCAGGTTTGCAAGCACATGTGCCCATATGCCCGTTTCCAGAGCGCCATGTTTGACAATGACACCCTCATTGTGACTTATGACCAGGAGCGCGGTGAGCCCCGCAGCGGCCGTTCGCGCAGTGTAGATGCTAAAAAAGAAGGCTTGGGTGATTGTATTGATTGCAGCTTCTGCGTGCAGGTATGCCCGGTTGGGATCGATATCAGGAATGGCCTGCAGTACGAGTGCATCAGCTGCGGCCTCTGTGTTGACGCATGCAATAGCATTATGGACAAGATGCAATACCCAAGGGGTTTGATCCGTTTCTCTACGCAGAATGGCGTTGAGAAACATTGGTCACAGCATCAAATCATCAGAAAAATATTACGTCCGCGGGTATTGATCTATAGCGGTTTGTTAATTTTGCTGTCTTTAGGGCTGGTATTCTCATTATCGATACGCCCGGCATTCAAGGTGGATGTCAACCGTGACCGTGGCGTGATGTCACGTATGGCTCCCGGCGGCATGGTGGAAAACGTATACCAGATACAATTGACCAATGTGACTGAAAGCCAGCACGCTTACAGGGTATCGGTTCATGGCTTGAAAGGCGTTGCGATCGCTTCGGAAACTGAGTTTACGGTCAATCCGGCAAGTGAAAGACTGGTAGCTATACGCTTGCAGATTGCTGACGGGTCAATTCGCAGAGGCACGCATCCAATTATGTTTGATGTTGAGTCTGTCAGCACTCAAGAACATGTGGAACAGAAATCCAGTTTTTACATGCCTTGATCATTAAACGACCCGTTTTACTTTTCTGTTACTTTTAACCCTCTGTATTTCTAACATCATCAAATAGAGCCGGAAAAAGAAAATGTGATTTGGCAGAAGCTATGCATGCACTCAAAAAGCATGCATAGCCTGTGCATAAAATCTTGTTTCTCATGCCGCTAAATCGCCACGGTTTGGTCTGGATGAAGTTTACGGAGTTGACTTCAATTGCAGTAGCGTGTTAACTACAGTACGAATCTAAAAAATGAATTTCTGATGACGCCTGTAAATCCACCGCTACTTTCTATCATTGTCTGCGTTTATAACGAGGCATTGGTGTTAAAGCAATTCTTCGCGCGCCTGCTACCGGTTGTTGAAGATATTGCGCATGGTGATTATGAGCTGGTCTGTATCGATGATGGCAGCACGGATGACTCGTTCTCCATATTGATGCAGATGACAGCAATCAACCCCAGGCTGCGTGTGGTTGAGCTGTCGCGCAATTTCGGCAAGGAGGCCGCGCTGACAGCCGGCATTGAATATGCCACCGGCCAGGCAGTAATCCCGATCGATGCGGATTTGCAGGATCCGCCGGAGTTGATTCATGCACTGTTTGCCGAATGGAAAAATGGTGCGGATGTGGTGCTTGCCCGGCGCAGCAACAGAGATTCCGATTCATTGTTAAAACGCCAGAGTTCACAGTGGTTTTACCGTCTTTATAACCAATTATCCAATACGCATTTACCCGACAACGTCGGTGATTTTCGCTTGATGGACCGCATGGTGGTCGATGCGGTGCGCGCATTGCCGGAGCGCCAGCGATTCATGAAGGGTATTTTTGCCTGGGTTGGATTCAAAACCGTGACTGTAGACTACACACGTGCGCCGCGGGCCGGGGGTAAAACCAAATTTACAGGATGGCGGCTTTGGAATTTTGCGCTTGAAGGGATCACCAGTTTTACCACAGTGCCTTTAAGGGTCTGGACGTATATCGGCCTGATAGGTGCCGGCCTGTCAGCAGCCTATGCCTGTTTTATCATTTTACGCACACTGATTTCCGGGGTTGATGTGCCTGGCTACGCCTCGCTGCTGGTTGCGGTTTTGTTCATGGGTAGCATGCAGCTCGTGAGCGTCGGATTAATCGGTGAATATATCGGGCGTCTTTACGTTGAAGCCAAGCAACGGCCGATTTTCATTGTTCGCCGTACGGTAGGCTTTGATCCCACGTTAGGCGAGTGTGATGCACCCGGATCGCGTCATGGCGCAACATGAATCCTGAAG
>Ga0208116_1000632_pt1 | contig 10684 bp, 8 predicted proteins | sample LakWasMeta9_HOW4_2_FD_183859 | JGI IMG/M metagenome (GOLD analysis project Ga0208116, IMG submission 183859) | Freshwater sediment methanotrophic microbial communities from Lake Washington under simulated oxygen tension - Sediment Metagenome... | ecosystem: Environmental > Aquatic > Freshwater >... | reverse complement strand
AAAAGCACCAGGAATGCAGCAAGTATACGCAGCGATTCCGTTGGTATATCCGGCGGCATCATCGGCAGCAGCTGGCCGGTATAAGTCCTGCCTACATAAAACGCAGCCACCCAGCCAAGGATAGAAAGCACCTCTTTGACCAAACCGCGCATCACGCTAAATATGACTGACAACCCTACGATTGTCAGTACTGCATAATCAAAAAACGTCATCGTTTTTTATCTCAATTGCAATTAACCGGTCCGGCGCTGAAAAAAGAGCCGGTGCAGCACTCGCTAACACTTTAATCATTACCGATGACAATACCGGACAATCCTATTTCTTTAATCTTAGCTAATGCAGCCAGCGCATCCTCGCGTGAGTTATAGCTGCCGGTTTTAAGGCGTAAACTTTCACCTTTAGGTGTTTTGACTTTTTCAGTATGAGTGTTAAAACCAGCCTGTTTTAACTGGTCCTGCAAGCGCTTGACATTAGCCGCATCTGAATAGACACCTACCTGTACCGTGAATGACTCAGCAGGCTTAACAGACGTCTTAGTTTCGGCTTTACTTACGTCCGGGGTCTTAACTGCAACAGTCTTTTCTGGCTGAGGCGCCAAAACTTCTTTAGGTGGTGTACTTTCAGGTTTTTTAGCCACAACAGGCTCTTTAACATCCAAAACTGGTTCAGCAGGCTTGACTGGCTCAACTACCGCAATATCCTGCGGCACTGCCTGCTGGCTGATGGCAGGCTCAATCACCGTATGGCTTACAACCGGTTCAGGGTTCGCGTTTGCAATTTCCGGCATTGTAATCCGGATAGGTTCCTGCTGGGCCAGGAGCGCACGATCCTGCAATACCTGAGGCAGGATAATGACCATCAGCAGCACAAGCGCCACAGCGCCTACCAGGCGGCGGCGCGCCCTCTTTTTTAGCATCAGCTCCTGCTCATTGGGTAAATCAGGTGGCATTACTGCTTCCTTCAAAAATGGATATCTGCATGATCATTCAGGTACTGCATAACATTTGAAACAGTAAAGAAGGAACCAAACACGATTATTTTATCATTTTCGTTTCTATCAATACAGACTTCCGTATCAATACAAGCTTGCTTACAGGCATCAGCTGCAGAATCGAATATTTTAACCCCGGCTTGCGGCACTACTTCCAGAATCACTTTTACCAGCTCATTTACCGGCGTGCTGCGTATATGATCAAGACCGGCCACATACCATAAATCAATCTCATCTTTTACTGCATTCACTACGCCTTTAATATCCTTATCTGCCAGCATTGCAAATACGGCTATTGTTCTGCCTGCCTTTGCACCATCGTTATGCAGGGATTGCACGCGATGTGCTTTCAAGTTTTTTGCCAGCACTTCAGCAGCGTGCGGGTTATGTGCAACATCCAGAATCAGCCTGGGCGATCTTGAAACGGTCTGAAAACGTCCGGCAAGCTTGACGTCTGTCATCGCGGCGGAAATTGCCTGGCTGCCTACAGGCAAAACAGACTGCAGCGACTCTACCGCAGTAACGGCACACGATGCGTTCATCAACTGGTAGTCACCTTCCAGTGCAGGCAAAGGCAAGGTATATACCACTTTGCCGTTTGCCAGATAATGCCAGCCTGCCGCAACCGCTTCACAATCAAAATCATGCCTGATGCATTTAAAATCCGAACCGACTTTATGTGCATAGGAAACCAGGGTTTGCGGAGGATTTGAATCACCGCAGATCGCCGGAATCGAAGCCCGGTATACGCCCGCTTTTTCAGCCCCGATGCTTTCTCGCGTATTACCTAAAAATTCCTGATGATCGATATCGACACTGGTCACGACAGCGCAATCAGGCTCAAACGCGTTAACGGCATCCAGGCGGCCGCCAAGACCAATCTCAAGTATTGCAATATCGATTCGCGTCTGGACAAAATGCCAGACGGCCGCAAGTGTACCCACCTCAAAATAGGTCAGTGCGATTTCTTCATCACCGCTTTTGAGCCCTAACCTGGCTTGCTCTACAGCCGCAAATGCGGCACAGAGGTCCGCATCACCAACTTCGTCGCCGTTGACGCGCACCCTCTCGTTATAGCGCAGCAAATGGGGTGATGTATAACAGCCGACACGATAACCGGCCTGCTTGTATATCTGCGCGAGCATGGCACAGGTCGAACCTTTGCCGTTAGTGCCGGCAACCGTAATGATTTTGAAGTTTGGCACTAAAGCCAGACGCTCAATCACCAGCCTGACTCGCTCCAGACCCATTGCAATGGCTTTGGGATGAAGCTGCTCAATATGAAATAACCATGCGGCCAGATCTCTTTGTGCGATGTTTGGTGCCAGGTCTTTAGACATGCAAGTCAATCCCGGTCTTTGCAGACCCTTTCAAAATAAGCGCATGAAAAGATAATCCAACTGACATCATGCGTAATCTTTATTAAGCCGCTGCCGGCAGGCGCATTAAACTGGATAATAGTGCGGCAAGCCTGTTGCGCATTTCACGACGGTCAATAATCAAATCGATTGCACCATGTTCCAGCAGGAATTCAGCACGCTGGAAACCATCCGGCAGGGTTTCACGCACGGTCTGCTCGATCACGCGTGGCCCTGCAAAGCCAATCAGCGCCTGAGGTTCGGCCACGATCACATCGCCTAGCATGGCGAAACTTGCTGAAACACCGCCCATAGTCGGGTCGGTCAGCACCGAGATGAAAGGCAAGCCTGCATTACTTAACTGCGTCAGCGCCGCACTTGTTTTCGCCATCTGCATGAGCGACAGCAGGCCTTCCTGCATACGTGCGCCGCCACTGGCTGATATGCACACAAACGCCATCTTGTTATCAATTGCAGTCTGTACACCGCGTGCAAAGCGCTCACCAACTACTGAACCCATTGAGCCGCCCATGTATTTGAATTCAAATGCGGCAACCACTGCAGGTACAGATTTAATAGCACCTTGCATCACAATCAATGCATCTTTTTCATTGACAGCTTTTTGTGATTCCTTGATACGCTCTGCATAACTTTTACTGTCTTTGAATTTCAGCGGGTCAATCGGCTGCACATTAGCACCGATCTCAAACTGGCCTTCAGCATCCAACAGCTGTACCAGGCGCGCACGGGCACCAATACGATTGTGGTAGCTGCATTTTGGACACACTTCTGAATTGTCTTCCAGGTCTTTACGATAAAGCACTGATTGGCATGCCGGACACTTGATCCATAAGCCTTCAGGAACAGTTTTCTTATCAGCGCCAACAACACGCTGAATCTTTTGTGGTAATTTATTTAACCAGCCCATTGTTTATTCCTTTTATTTTTTAGCAGCATCAACTGCTGTTTTTAATTCAGTCATAAGGGTCGCGACGTTATCCAGCAGGTTATCGTCATTTGATGCTTCAATCGCCTGCACCATGCGGCTGCCCACCACAACTGCATCCGCAATAGCAGCAGTCGCTTTCGCCGTAGCCGCATCACGAATACCAAAGCCTACACCTACCGGTAAATCTGTCTGCGTGCGAATTGAAGCAACACGGTCTGAAACTTCTTCAATATTCAGGTTGGCAGCGCCAGTAACGCCCTTCAGTGAAACATAGTAAACAAAACCGCTGGCCTGGTTCACAATCAGCTCAACGCGCTTAGGCTCAGTTGTCGGTGACAGCAGAAATACCGGATCAATGTCGCGTGCGCGCAATTCCTTAACAAAATCACCGCACTCTTCAGGCGGATAATCAACGGTAATCACACCGTCAACATCCGAGGCCTTGGCACGATCAGCAAATACGGTAGCACCTATCGCTTCAATCGGATTGGCATACCCCATCAGGATAATCGGTGTTTTCTGATCGGTTTGGCGAAAGGTTTTTACCATATCAAGCACTGCAGTCAAACCCACTTTATGCACCAAAGCACGCTCGCTGGCACGCTGGATCACCGGACCATCGGCCATCGGGTCAGAAAAAGGCACCCCCAGTTCAATCATATCTGCACCGTGTTTAACCAGCGTATGCATTAAATTGACAGTATGTTTCGGGTGCGGATCACCTGCCGTAATGTAAGGAATTAAAGCGGTTTTACCTTGCTGTTTCAAGGAAGCAAAAGTTGATTGAATACGTGACATAAGTGTTTTATTGGTACTTTAAAAAATTAGAAAATACAAAGTTCTTAACCAGGCAAGGCGCCATATGGCACATCACAGTGACTTGTGATTTCCCAAGCAGCTTAGCGCTTGGAAAACCTGAGTGACTGTGGTGCGGAATTTGCATTTTACAGAGTGATATTAGCGAGTTTGGCGACTGTATTGATGTCTTTATCGCCACGGCCTGACAAATTGACTAACACGATCTGGTCTTTACTCATGGTCTTAGCCAGCTTCTCGGCATAGGCCAGCGCGTGGCTGGATTCCAGTGCAGGAATAATACCTTCGGTACGGCATAGATTATGGAAAGCGGCCATCGCTTCATCGTCAGTAATTGCCACATATTCGGCGCGCTTGATATCTTTAAGCCATGCATGCTCAGGGCCAACACCTGGATAATCCAGACCGGCTGAAACAGAGTGTGTTTCAATAATCTGGCCATCGGCATCCTGCATCAGGTAAGTGCGATTACCATGTAAAACACCTACAGGACTATTCGCGGTCAGTGGCGCGGCATGCATGCCGGTCTCTAGTCCGTGCCCGGCAGCTTCAACACCAATCAAGCGCACATTAGGCACGTCGATATAAGGATAGAAAATACCCATCGCATTGGAACCGCCGCCGACACAGGCAACTACGGCATCCGGCTGGCGACCTGCCATTTCCAGCATCTGCACTTTGGCTTCATCACCAATAACCGCCTGGAAATCACGCACCATCATCGGGTATGGATGAGGACCAGCCACTGTACCGATAATATAAAAAGTATTATGCACGTTGGTTACCCAATCGCGCATCGCCTCATTCAAGGCATCTTTAAGGGTTTTAGAACCACTCTCAACCGGCACTACGGTTGCACCCAGCAATTTCATCCTGAACACATTCGGCGCCTGACGCTTTACGTCCTCGCTACCCATGTAGACTACGCATTCCAGGCCCAGGCGCGCTGCGATCGTTGCGGTTGCCACGCCATGCTGGCCGGCACCGGTTTCTGCAATCACGCGTGGCTTGCCCATGCGTTTGGCCAGCAAGGCCTGCCCAATGGTATTGTTGATTTTATGCGCACCGGTGTGGTTCAGGTCTTCACGCTTGAGATAGATCTGGGCACCGCCTACTTTGTCTGACAAACGTCTGGCATGATAAATCGGACTTGGGCGGCCAACAAAATGTTTCAAATCATAATGATACTCGGCCAGGAACTCTGGGTCATGACGATACTTCTCGTACATCACACGCAATTCTTCCAAGGCTTCAACCAAGGTTTCTGCTACAAACGTACCACCATATTGTCCAAAATGCCCACGTGCATCCGGCATGTCATATAACTGCATTATTCACTCTCCAAAAAACCAGTGCGTTTCCCTAATTTATATAAACCTGCTGCATGAATGCAGCAATTTTTGCTGCATCTTTGATTCCTTTTGATAATTCCACACCACCGCTCACGTCTACCGCATATGGCTTAACCTGGTTGATTGCCTGCGCTACATTTTGCGCATTCAGGCCGCCCGCCAATATGACTGGCTTGTCTAGCGATGCTGGAATCAGGTTCCAATCAAACACATGACCGGTACCGCCTGCTACACCGTCGGTAAATGTATCAAGCAGCAATGCTTTCGATGCGGAAAAATCTTTCGCACATTGTACCAAATTTGTGTCCGACTTAACGCGTATCGCCTTGATAAATGGCAAACCGTAACTTGCACACTGCTGCGGCGTTTCATCGCCATGAAACTGTAGCAGATCGAGTTTAACGCGCGAAATAACCTCACGTACAAAATCTGGCTCGGCATTCACGAACAAGCCTACTACCGTCACAAAAGCCGGTATCTTGCTCGCTATTTCAGCAGCCTGCTCTATTTCAACGTTACGCGGGCTGGGGCTATAAAAAACCAGGCCGATTGCATCAGCCCCGCTACTTACCGCATTGAGGGCATCTTCAACGCGTGTAATGCCGCAAATTTTGACTCTTACTCTCAATCGATTATCCCTGCTGCCGATACAAAACCATAAAACGCCATTGTAACGCTAAATCAGCACATGCAAGCCATCTGGCGAACTGCTTGCGGGCAAGCCCCATTTATCATCGTAGCCCACCCCAGTCAGATAAAGCCCATAAGGTGAAAATGTCGGCGGCGACAGCGTTCGATCGCGCTTCTGCAGCAGCTCTTTGATGTAAGCTGGAGGATGAGCCCCCTTGCCGACATAAATAAGCGCGCCGATCATATTTCTTACCTGGTGCTGCAAAAAAGCGTTGGCGGAGAAAGAAAAAACAAAATAACGTCCGGAAACCTGCACCTCGGCCTGTGTGATAGTTCTGACCGGCGACTTTGCCTGACACTCGGAAGCACGGAAAGCACTAAAATCATGCTCGCCGAGCAAATACGCAGCACCCTCCTGCATTGCGGCAAAGTCAAGCGGCAGGTGAAACCAGCCTGCCTTGTCTGCCATCAAGGCAGAAGCAACTGGCGCGTTGTAAAGCAAATATTGATAGCTGCGGCTGAATGCCGAAAACCGCGCATGGAATTCATCAGTCACAAGATGCGCCCACTCTACCCTTACCCTATCCGGCAGATGCGCATTTACGCCACGCACCCAGGCAGATAGCGGCCGCTCAGCCTGCGTTTCAAAATGCACAACCTGGCCAAGCGCATGTACACCGGTATCCGTGCGGCCGGCAGCATGGATTCTTACAGCATGCTGCGCAATCGCCGAGATTGCGGCTTCCAGGGCATCCTGCACGCCACAGGCAGATGGCTGGCTCTGCCAGCCGCAGAACTGGGACCCATCATAAGAAACACCTAATGCAACCCTCATGCAAAACCCCGGTAAATCATAAAAATAAATATCGCCAGCAGCAAAAACATCATGATTTTATCAATCAAGCCAAATGGCAGCTTCTGGAATGAAACCATATTCGCTTGCGGCAGACTCTCTATCGATGCATCAATTTCATCCAACTGCCTGAAACTGAAGTTATTTTTATCCTTGGCAGCAAGTTCCTCAACGTAATTCAGCGTAAGCATCAGCCTTGCCGCAAAACGTTCGATATTTAAACCTGCAAACCTGAACGGTATCAGCAGCATATACAAACCCAGCATCATTTGCTCCCTTGGGCTGCTGGTCAATAGCAGGCTCAGTGCAGCCAATGCGATCAGCAATTTTTCTATCTGCACAAGTCCCGACTGCAAGCCTTCATATGTAGGTGCGAAGTTGACAGAAAATGCAGGAATCAGCTCTCCCGGAGTACCAAATGCGTAAATAACCAATATAGACAACAATAGCCAGCGCATGCGCCTGACAGTGTGCAGGAAAGTTAACACCCTTAGACTCAGAACCATCACGAAAGAAAGCATCATGAGAGAGAATAGCATCAGGTTATCAAGCATGCTGATGAGCAATAACACCAATATAAAACACAGGATTTTTGTTAATGGGTGCATGTAGATCTGTTAATCATTTTAAATAGGTTCATGATGGCTGAATCATACTATCGTTAGCTTTTACAGCCGAAAGTTATTGAACAAAAAAGCCGAGCGTTATGCTCGGCTTTTTCATTACCATATAAAACTAAGCAAGGCTTGCCAGCAGCTTCTCAGCTGTTAAACGCTGCTGAGGCCCGCCTTCTTTGATTACTTCATCAAGCAGGTCACGGGCACCCTCTACATCTTCCATATCGATATATACTTTAACCAGGTCAAGTTTGATATCGATATCCGGATTTTCTTCTGCAACTGCTGGTGATGCTTCTGTAACCAGCTCAGGAATATCAGCAACAGCCTGTGGCGCTTCAGCTGCTACAGGCTCGACGCTACTTAAATCAAGGCTGATAGCCGAGAAATCAAAATTATTCGCTTCATTCTGGTTTAAGCCACTGGATTCCAGACCAGAGGCAGATGCATCCGCCTCATCAACCAACGGAAAGTCAAAAGAGATTTCTTCAACTTTATTATCATCAACTGTCCCGCCAGAAACAGCATCAGCTTCAAAGTTAAGGCTAATGCCTTCCAATGCACTGACTTCCGCCTTATTTCCATTCACTTCAGCTGCCGTCTCACCAAATCCTTCAAAATTAAAATCAATAGAATCAAGCGCGCTGGATTCTATTTTTTCTTCTTCGGCTGGTGCTACAGCATCAGTAAATCCTTCGAAATTGAAATCAGCGGCCTCAGCCACTGCTTCAGGAGCCTCAATGGCCTGTGTCTGAGTGAAATTAAAATCCAGCCCGGCAGCAGCGCTTGAATCATCAGACGCTGATGCTGCCGTTAACCCAGCTTCCTGCTGGCTGAAAATAGCCGCTGAAGGTTGCTCGCTTACAGTTGCAGCTTCTTCTGCTCCGGCTGCAAATGATCCAAAATCAGGGAAATCAAAATCCATAGAATTGTCCGCTGCAGCAGTAGCGTTTGCTGCAACTGCTGAACTTTCTACAACTTCGGTTGCAGCCACGCTGCTATCCAGACCGCCCAAATCCAAAGACTCGGCTTGAGCCGACACTGCGCTCAACGCATCCAACGAAGGCTCAGCTTCGCTATCCGGCTTTGTCTGATCAAACGAAAAATCCAAGCCGTTGCCAAGACCCATATCGGCCACAGCAGAAACGGCATTACTTTCCACAGGCTTGGCTGCAGGTTCTGAAGGCGCAATCTGACTGATGTCATAAAGCGGATTATCAGGTTCCACAGTCACGCCCAGTTCAGCGACTTTAGCCCAAGTAGGGTCATCTGAACCCAATGTTGTATAAAGTTCACCGGCGATAGCCTCAAATGCAGAAGCATCTTTTCTGGCTGCGTACATTTCCAGCAATTTCAAATGCAACTCATAGCGCTTAGGCTCTTTTGAAATAGCATCTTTGAGTATTTCTTCGGCCTGTGCATCACGGCCATAAGCCATATACACTTCGGCTTCGGCAATCGGGTCAACATCGTTGGTGTCAATCATGCCGCCGTCAGCGCTTTGCGCGAAGTCAGTCAGAAAGGAAGTATCCGCTGAACTGGTCGCATTGCCGGTAGTATTGCCGAATACCGTGTTCGCTCGCAGGCCGCCTGAAGTTAGGATACCGCGTTCGAAACTATCAAGGTCTTTTCTGCGCTTATTACGTAAATACACCCAGCCAGCGCCCAGCACTGCCAAACCACCAGCACCACCCAGCATGAACAAGTTGACACTTTCCAACAGGCTCGCAATGAATGATGGCTCTTCTTCCGGCGCGGCCTGCACTGGCGCCTTGACAGCGGCAGGCGCATTTTTCACGTCGGCAGCAGGTGTTTCCTGCTTAACAGGCTCAACTGCCGGGGCTGCAGCAGGCTGAGCTGCACTAGCTGCTTCAGGCGCTGCCGGAGTTGCTTCAGAAACAGGTGCCGCTGGTGCAGGTGCAGCAGCCGGCTGATCGGCAGGTTTTGCAGCATCGGCATTCTTCTGCATATCAGCCATCGTCTGGCTTTTCAAAGCCAATAGCTTTTGCATATCCGCAATCTGGCTTTCCAGTGCCGTGGTTCGCTCATGCGCTTCTTTCAGTGCTTTTTCACGCGCTGTGGCCTCTTCCTGCAAGGCTAACACTTTTGCATCAGCTTCCGCACTGGATTTACCGCCTTGCGTTGCTGCTTTACCGCCAGCTGACAGCTTCACAACGTCCTGAGGGCCGGATTTGGCTGGCGCAGCCTTATCTTCCGCTGCCGCTATTTTGCCTGATGCTGACTGTTTCTGCTCAAACTCTTCAGCAACCGGTGCAGCTACCACATTACCTGCCAGACTGTTTTTATATGCATTCCAGTTTGAAGCATGTACTTTTATTTCTTTTTTAGCTTGCTTAGAGTCTATGACAGCTAATTCTTCTTGGGATGGCACCTTGATAATCTGGCCAACTTTCAATCGATTCATGTTGCCATCGACAAAGGCACTTTTATTCGCTTCAAATAAACCAACCATCATCTGCTCAAGACTAACGCCTTCAGACGGAGTTTCTTTAGCAATTGAACTTAATGTATCACCACGCTGAGTAGTTAACTCAGCAGTTTCATTTGCAGTAACGGAAGCATCTTTCCTGGCAGCTGGACTAGTGTCAGCAACGGCGTCTGCCACTACTTTCTTTCGTTTACTTTTATCGACCAAACGCGGCTTAACTTCGTACATCCCCGCATTTGCTTCAGTTGGAACATTGGCGCTATGCGCAGCATAAGGTTTATTAATAGCAGATTTATTTATGGGATTTTCATTAACAGCCTGTTTATATCCCGGAGGGTCAAGCAATATCGTGTACTCGCGCAGCAGGCGTCCCGATGCCCAATCAACCTGTATCAGCATATCAAGATATGGATCATCAATAGGCTGCTGTGAACGCAACCTTAAAACTGGAGACCCATCCGGATTCTTGGCAAGCTCCACTTTGATATTACTATGCACACCAAGGCGCTGAATGCCTTGCAGGGCATAAGCTTCTTCAGATGCAATCGCAGCCGATAACGACGAAAGCTCGTCCGGCGTGACCGACAATAGATCAATTTCAGCTCTAAGCGGCTCTCCCAAGCCTGAATTAACGCTGAGCTTCCCCAAGCCCGCGGCTAATCCGTAAAG
>Ga0208116_1000631_pt1 | contig 10689 bp, 8 predicted proteins | sample LakWasMeta9_HOW4_2_FD_183859 | JGI IMG/M metagenome (GOLD analysis project Ga0208116, IMG submission 183859) | Freshwater sediment methanotrophic microbial communities from Lake Washington under simulated oxygen tension - Sediment Metagenome... | ecosystem: Environmental > Aquatic > Freshwater >... | reverse complement strand
CTTTCAAGCGTTCTTTAGTCAGCTTTACATTTTCCAGCGGCTTTAATGTACCTTGAAACTTGGCCGCCGCTGGTGCCTCGGCGGTCAGGTAAAGATCTGAGCCATCGTTTTGTACCAAAATTTTTAAATAGTCTGTTAGTTCCATAAATATCCTACAACGGTGATAAGGGCGATGGCTGTAAGTCTAGTCAACACTACGGGAAGTTGAAGTTAGAAAGGCAACAGCGCGTATAATGCGCGATTTTTCTAATAGCAAAAACGCGTTATGAGTGAGCAAAAAAAGGCGGTGGCATTGATTTCCGGTGGGCTGGATTCGATGTTGGCGGCTAAAACCGTGATGGATCAAGGCGTCCATGTCGAAGGGATTAATTTTTTCACCGGTTTTTGTGTCGAAGGCCATACCCACGCCATCAGGGGACAAAACAAAGCTAAACCTAAGCGTAATAACGCCTTATGGGTCGCTGAACAGCTGGGTATCAAACTGCATATTGTCGATGTCATCGAAGAATACAAAAACGTGCTGATCAACCCCAAGCACGGTTATGGCGCGCACTTAAACCCTTGTTTGGATTGCAAAATCTTCATGGTCAACAAAGCCAAGCAATGGGCCACCGAAAATGGCTTTGATTTTATTATTACCGGCGAAGTCATCGGCCAACGGCCCATGTCGCAACGCAAATGGACTATGCCGATAATTGCCGAGCAGTCCGGTGCGGACGATTTATTGTTACGGCCGCTATGCGCCAAATATTTACCGGAAACCCTGCCGGAACGCGAAGGCTGGGTCGATCGGGAAAAATTGCATGACATCACCGGTCGCTCTCGTAAACCACAATTCGCGATGGCAGCAGCAATGGGTATCGATGACTTTGCACAGCCGGCAGGCGGTTGCTGTTTTCTGACTGATGCCAATTATTCGGCAAAATTGGTTGATTTATGGAAATCCCATGACGGGCACAAAGACTATGAGCTCGATGACATCATGCTACTTAAGGTCGGTCGGCATATTCGTCCCAAGCAAAATTTTAAAGTGATTGTTTCCCGAGAAGAAGGCGAAGGCCGATTTATGGAAGGTTATAAAAAAGACTTTATCAGTCTGCGCGCCACCAGCCATACCGGACCATGGGCATTGATTGACGGCAACGTTGACGCCGAAGATATTTATACCGCGGCACGCATTGTCGCCCGCTATGGTCATGGTAAAGATGCAGAACAAGTGGACATGGTCATCATGCAGCCTGACGGCTCGGAAAGAGAGATTCACGTTAAACCCTTTACCGCCGATGAAATTCCGCAGGCATGGTTTATATGATCAAAGAAATATTAAATGCCCGGCGTTTGCTGTGTCCGTTGCCGGTAATTCGTACCCAGGATAAAGTCAAATTGCTAACGCCCGGCGACCAACTGGAAGTGGTTTGCACCGATCCCGGCGTGATGCAGGATATTCCCGCCTGGTGCCGTATCAATGGCCACACCGTATTGGAAACACGCTCAGACGATGGTGAATACACCATTGTTTTACAAGTAGGTGCTTAATGTCAGAAGCCACTGATACCGTAAAAATGGATAAACTCAAAGCCAAGGCCAGCTATGTCGGTGCCGCGGTCAATGTCACGCAAACATTGATAAAAATCGGTTTTGGCATACTCGGACAATCAGCCGCGTTAATTGCCGACGGTATCCATTCGTTGTCGGATTTACTCAGCGACTTGCTGGTAATTATTGCCGTCAGACTGGGTAGTCGTGAAGCGGATCATGATCATCCTTACGGCCATCGACGTTTTGAAACCATTGCCACAGTGATTTTGGGTATCAGTTTGATCGGTATCGGCGGCGGTATTGCTTGGTCGGTGATGGAACGCATGGGCAATCCCGAGCATTTACCGGTACCTAACGAGATTTCTTTAGCCGTGGCCGCCGTGTCCATTTTGATTAATGAATGGCTGTATCACTACACCAAACGCATCGCCAAAACCACTCGTTCCAAATTATTGATGGCCAATGCCTGGCATCAACGTAGCGATGCGCTAACCTCTGTGGTCGTGCTATTTGGTATTGGCGCGGTGATGCTGGGTTACCCGCTGGCTGACGCGATTGCTGCCATCGTGGTGGCATTGATGGTCGCTAAAATCGGCTTAACTTTAGTAGTGGGCAGTATTAAGGAATTAGTCGATACCTCATTGCCACCGGCAGTAGTTACTGAAATTCGCAGCTCCATCATGGCCATCGACGGTGTGGAAGGCATTCATTTATTACGCTCCCGGCAAATGGGTGAAGATGCCTTGATTGATGCACACATTGTCGTTGATCCACGCATCACCGTTTCAGAAGGCCACATGATTGGCGATATTGTCCGGGATGATCTGATCAAACGCTTTGACGACGTGATGGATGTGTTGGTGCATGTCGATCCGGAAGATGACGAAGGTTTGTTTGAAGGCAGTAAGCCGCTCACCCGAGCTGACGTGCAAAGCTTATTGGACAAGTATTTGGTCGAGGTTAAAACCGCCATTGAGGATTTTAGAATCCATTATTTGGACGGCCAGATCGAAGTGGAAGTAATTCTGCCGTTTGCGCTCGCAGAAGATCCGATAAAACGGACTTACCTGACAACGCAGTGCAAATTGATCCGCACGCGCATTAAAAAAATCGATAACGTATTTTTATTTTTTAAACTTTAACGAGGATAAGTCATGGCAGTAGGTCAGTGCGACTTCCCACAAATGCCGGAAATAGCCGGAATAGAATTGGGCACAACGTGTGCCGGTATTAAGCAAACCGTCAGAGACGATGTGCTGGTCATACAATTGGCCGAACAGGCAACCTGCGCCGGCGTATTCACCCAGAATGCCTTTTGCGCCGCGCCGGTGCATGTCGCCAAAGCCAACCTGGCCCACGCACCGCGCTGGTTATTGATCAATTCCGGCAATGCCAATGCCGGTACCGGCGCACAGGGTATGCAGGATGCGTTAAGCACTTGCGCCAGTCTCGCCGAAGTCGCAGACGGCTTGGCTAATCAAGTCTTGCCGTTTTCTACCGGCGTGATCGGTCAGTCTTTACCGGTAGCGAAAATCCAAGCCGGATTAGCCGCGGCAGTCCAAAATCTATCAACGGACAACTGGCCTAAAGCTGCCCAAGCGATTATGACTACCGACACCTTCCCTAAAGGTGCCAGCCAGGTGATCAACATCGACGGCAATACCATCACCATTAACGGCATTTCCAAGGGCGCGGGCATGATCCAGCCCAACATGGCGACCATGCTGGGATTTATCGCCACCGACGCCAATATCAGCCAGCCATTGCTGCAAGCTTGCCTGTCCAAAGCCGTTGATCAATCCTTCAATCGCATTACCGTCGATGGCGACACCTCGACCAATGACGCCTGCATATTGATGGCCAGCGGTAAATCGCTGGTGCCTGAGCTCACCGAAGGCAGCGATAATTATCAATTGTTTGCCGATGCCGTCATGTCGGTTTGCAAACGCTTAGCTGAACTGATTATTCGCGACGGCGAAGGCGCAACCAAACTAATACGCATTGTCGTGGAACAGGCCTTAAGCGAAGAAGAAGCCGTGCAAGTAGGCAAAACCATCGCACATTCGCCATTGGTTAAAACCGCCTTTTTTGCCAGCGACCCCAACTGGGGACGGATTTTGGCGGCAGTGGGCCGGGCTGGCGTGGAAAACATGGACTTGGATAAGATTGAGATTTATCTGGACGATGTTTGTATTGTTAAAAATGGCGGTCGCGCAGAGACTTACACTGAAGAAGCCGGCCAGCAGGTCATGAATAACGCAGAAATTACCGTCACAGTTAAGTTGGGCCGCGCTAACGCCAGCCAGGAAGTTCTCACCTGCGACTTTTCTTACGACTATGTGCGTATTAATGCGGAATACAGAACCTAACCCGCATGAAGGTTTTACAAGTTGCCGCCGGCGTAATCAAAAATCAGCACGGCCAAATTTTAATCGCGCTACGGGATGCCTCATTACATCAGGGTGGCTTGTGGGAGTTTCCCGGCGGCAAGTTGGAGCCCGGTGAAACCGCCGAACAGGCCTTGTTCAGGGAGCTTAAAGAAGAGCTCGATATAACCGCCCATGCCCCGACACCTCTGATTACCATCAAGCACAGTTATCCCGATCGCCATGTACAACTGAATGTGTTTTTAGTGGACAATTTTTCCGGCCTTGCCAAAGGCTGCCAAGGTCAGCCGCTTAAATGGGTAGAGCCGGATGAATTGCTGAATTTTTCGTTTCCCGCTGCCAATCAACCCATTATTACCGCCGCGCGCTTGCCACGCTGCTACGGCATTCTTGACGATGCCGATCCGTCACTGCTGATGGACAATCTGCACAAGCTGTTGGCTAATGGCATCAAGCTGATACAGGCACGGCTAAAAAATCTGCCCGCCGATGCGGTAGACGCTTTTATCCGACAAGCTTATCCATTATGCCAACAGCAGCAGGCTGTCTTGCTAGTCAATTCGGCGGTAGTTGATGCCAACCATCTTAATGCCGATGGCATCCATTTAACCGCTGCGCATTTAATGGGTTTAACTAAACGTCCTACAAACATCACGTGGTTATCTGCCTCCTGCCATACGCTTGAGGAGCTTAAACATGCCGAGCAGATTGGTGTGGATTTTGTGGTTTTGGCCCCGGTGTTGCCAACAACAACTCATCCCGATGCGCCAACCTTGGGCTGGGAGCTTTTCACTGAGCTGGTCAGCCAAGTAAATTTGCCGGTATATGCTCTAGGCGGCATGACGGCTGAAGACACAACTGTGGCTTGCCACGCTGGCGGCCAAGGTATTGCTGGGATTCGAGCTTTTCTGGAGTAATTACGTCTTCGTTAGCTTATTTTTAACTGATGTAACCGCTTTGCACGTCGCTTTTGTAACCAGCGAATTATGCCGGTAACGTAAAGGATTACAGGCACAAAACCGCTGATAAAAACCAAGATCCGCCCCGTCATGCCGGCAATTTCACCATTGTGCAAAGGATGCAGCCAATTCATGAAGGTATCCCCCGCGTGTTCTTCTCTAGGATCCCTGATCGATAACACCGTGCCGCTGTATTGGTCTATCCAGACTGTGGTTTTGGGAAATCGCAAACTCGGCTCACCTTGTTGATACAACACAATGCGGTAAGTACCGATCGGCCCATTTGGCGTTTCAATCCAGCGTAATTGGGCCTCCGGATAACTTGCGGCGGCAATCGCTGCCGCTTGATCCAAGGTAATTCTAGAACCGCCAGCTTGATCGTTTGAGTGATTAGTTTTGGCTTGATACATCGGCGATAGATAATTTATCACTGGCGTGAATACAGTGTGCAAGTCCAGAACTGCACCGCTTATTAATAACAACAGCAACACCATAAAGCTATAAACGCCATTGGTTTTATGTAAATCAAAAATAAATCGCGGCTTGCTTGCGTGACGTTTAATCAAGAATGCCTGCCGCCATTTGCCGGACGCAGGCCACCACAAATAAATGCCGCTAATTACCGGTATCAGTAATATAAAACCGATAATACCCATTAGGATTTTACCGGTTTCATCTAACAATAACGCGTAATGCAGATCGAATAGCCAGGTCATCACAAACTCGCCCCAAAAACGGCTGCTGACGACTTCTGACGTATAAGGATTTATCCAGGCGATTAACGGCGCAAAAGACAAACCCGCTTTTTCGACGGGCGTGTAGTAGCGCGCCATCATCATGGCTTGCGGATGACGCGGCATTTCCAAACGCCAAGCGGCGTTGCGTTCGGGATGCGCGTGTTGAATCGATTGAAAAATCGCTTCGTAAGATTGCGGTTGCTGCTGAGCTTGAGCTGCTGAAATTTGCAATTCCGGATTGATAATCTCATCAAGCTCAACATAAAACACCAGCAAACTGCCGGTAAGACCCGCCAGAACAAATATCAAACCTGCACTTAATCCCAAGTAAAGATGAAAGTTCAGCCAGAACTTACGCCAAGGCAGTTGACGAGAATTATTTGTTAATCGTGTACCGGCTGGCATTATTTAAATATCGAATTTAACATTAACCGCACCATAAAATGCGCGACCGTCACCGGGAGAATGCATTGTTTGATTCACAGTGGTGTTATACCAAACATATTCCCAGTAAGTATCTGTCAGGTTTTTAACTTGGAACTGTAAATCCACCTGCTTGGTCAACTGATAACCTAGATCCAAGTTCAGTAATGCATATTCGCCAAACTTACCTTTTTTATTGGCTTCATCGGTGTAATAGTCGCCTTGCCCTGTAGTCCAGAGCGAGGATTTAAGCTTAGGGGTGATTTGATAATCTATGCCGCCGGAAAATAGATAATTCGGGGTGTTAAAAATTTGCGTTCCCACAAGTGCAGGGTTTTTACTTTGCGGCGTAGTAACAATAGCTTCCTGTAGCGAATACGTCGCCCAAACACTCACTGCTTCAATCGGCCTGATTTTTAGCTGTACATCGACACCTTGCCGATCCGTGGCGCCAATTTGCACTGAGCTATTGGTCGGATCATTGAGTACCCGGCTCGACTCATTGGTCGCGGTTTGATTCCAGTAAGCAACACGTCCCTCCGCCCAATCAACAGGGGCGACCTTAACGCCCACTTCCCAGCCTTCATTGATTGATGGCTCAGCATTCGCATTTCTGATGGCAGTGGTGTTATAAGTGCCAGCTCCAACGGCAACCTGAAAAGTACGGCCCCAGTTTCCATATAGACTATAGCCTTCTATTGGAGTAATAACGGCACCGAATTTAGGCTGCCAAATAGTCCCATAATCGAAAGCATTAGCGGCTTTGTTAGTCAGCTGATTAACAAAATCACCACCGACCTGATCTGCGCGAAATCCTGGCGTTAACTTAAGCCATTTGAATGGCTTAATCATGGCTTGCAAGTAGCCGCCATAAACATAAAAGTTGTATTCTTGGTCTCGAATTTTAGAGGTTCTGACGCGAGCAAGAGTTCTATAGCGATTGCTCTTGTTATCTTGTTCTTGAATATCAAAACCCGTTTCTACGGAAAAATCATCCAACCAAGAAATTTTGGGGCGGTATGTCAAAGAAGTGATGCCGCCATATTGAACCTCATTGGCAAGTCGTTCCTGCTGCCTTTCTCCCACACTGTAGGTAACCCAGCGTTTATCGTCAAAATAATTAGCATAGCTTTTGGTGGACCAAAATAGATCGTCAGTTAGATTAACATCAAGATGACCGCTAATTTGCCCGACATCTCTATTACCGCCATCAGTAGCGTTATGAGGCATGGATTGCGTAGGATCAGCTTTGGCTTGAGCAAGAGTCAAATAGCCAGATTCTTTTGCATCTGCCTCACTCCATCTGGTAATCAGGCCAACTTTAAATTTTTCACTTTCAGGGGTATAAAACCACTTGCCGGAAAAAGCATTCTTTTCTGATGAGGCATGATCACGATAGCCGTTGGTAGCCCGGTAGGACACTGTATAGTTTTGCGAAAAGCCGCCAGTTTCATAACCGGCACCGGTTTGAATATCATGCGTGTCAAAGCTGCCGTAACTGACCCGACCTTTAACGTAATTGCCGCCTTGCTGAGTAAACATGTTGACGTCACCGGCAATGGCATGCAAGCCGTAACGCGGATCATTGGTACCACGGACCACTTCAATCGATTCAATATCCAATGGAAACAGGGCGTCGATAAACGGCATGTTGCCGTCGTTGGTATTACTTGGAATGCCATCGATCAATAGTTTGACACCATTAATATTGCCCTCGCCATTAAAGCCTCGGAAAGAAAATTTTCCAGTAGTGGTGCCTTGGTTGAATTGGGTAATCTGCACACCCGGCATACGATGTAGCAAGTCAAAACTGGTTTGAACATTCTGATTTGCTATCTTATCGGCATTCATAATATCCACAGAGCTAAGAATGTCGCGGCTTTGTAATGCCCCTGTCGGCGCGGCCGTTACCACCATTTCGCCTAATTCAAAGACTGAGTTGTCATTTTCAGGTTGTTTTTCAGGTGTTGCTGTTTTGTTTTTAACTGGTGTCGATTTATCAGCCGATTCAGCTAGAACCTCGCTTGGCGCTGATTTAGCTTCTTGTTCGAGTACCGAAGTAATACTCTTTGATTTTTTCACCTGGGAAGGTAATCCGTTATCTGCCAGAACTTGGCTAGAGACAGTGCATGCAGATACAGCTAAAAAAACCGCTATCGCCGAACTTAACTGTCGTTTTTTGTTGCATTCGGAGGGATGGGAAGCAGATGTCATAAAGGTCCATGCTATAAAAGCTAAGGTGAATACCAATCACAATTTTAGTGATGGCGCGCAACAAGCCGAAAATACTGGCTTAATAAATCACATTAACTAAGCACTACTTATGCCAATCTATAAAAAAGCTACTCGTACTATCGCAACGCCGAGTGATAAAACAACACAAGCATTCCTGAATACTCATATTTTCTGATACGTTGACCACTACTCATGGCCACACTAATAGCGTCCATAAGATTTGCTTATCTTTCAAGAAGGTAAAAACCGGCGGTTTTTTAGGACGACTAGATTACTAATAATTTAGATAACTAGGGCATATGGCACATTTTTAACATGCCAAATAACCTAGTTTAATTAAAAAACACCAAGCCAACGTAATTTCAAATAAGGCTAAATCTCATTGATATTCGCCGGCAAATCAATGACCACATCTTTGCCGGACCACTTTGCGCTGCCTATCGTCGACCACTCGCCACCGAAGTTTTTGTGTAAAAGATCATATTCCCAGGTAGACGGTGCGCTGATTCTTTTCATTTTTATGTGGAATTCAGTTTGGTCGAGATTTAAGCCGATGTCCTGTCCCCAAAACGCGGTGACCTTCATGATCATCTTCTGCAATCGATGGTTGTTAATATTGGGCGTGACCGCAATGTTAGCCCACATCGAATGCACCCTGCCCCAGTTAGGCGCTAGCAAACGGCCTTGTTCGTTTACGAAAGGCAGCCAGCGCTCAACACCCTCCTTATCTGTGTAGGTAATCGCCAAAATGCGGTCATAGCCTTCAAAGTGATCATGCATGTAGAGCGGGTGCGGACTAATACCCCAGAAGGTTTGCGAGATCATTAGTACCGCATTACTCGCTTTGGCTAAGGCGTCGGTAATTGCTGATTGTTTGGTATCGATATGCAGCCGGTAAATAAAGCCATAGTGGATAGTGCTATTCAATTGCAGCAGCAGTAACACGATGAATATTTTTGCCAGTTTTCTGGAGAAAGCCTTGGGTTTTTGTGCAGAGATTTGCTCGAGATAACGGTTATACCAAGTGTTATCTGGTAATGCCGCTGACACGAGGCATGTATCGGTGCATGGTAAGCGCAGGCGCGAATCGGCAATCGCACGATATTTTGCCGTCGCAAACTGGCGAATTCCCGGCAAGCCTAAAACTAATCCCACCGGCGCCAGGTAACGCATTTTCAGTAGTATTTGGATATAGGTATCGACGCCTAAATAGACGCGGTTTTGGTTATCCAGCGCATAAAGATCGGTCAATAATGTTTGCTGATCAATGTGCGCCAAGGCTGGGTATTGTGCAGCATATTGCTGGGCGTTTTTAAAGTCTATGCAACGAAAAATATCGAAGTGGTTGAGTATCAGCACGGTACGATTGCATAAGGGACATTGCTGGTCATAAAACACGATCAAGGATTTTTCTTTGGCAGCCAGCTTATTACCAATTCGACGCCACCAGCTGAACGGCACCAGCAGAAAATAAAAAATCAACATCCCCAAACCAAATGGGTAGATGTTAAAAGACAAGGTAATCCCTAGATGTAAGCTGAATTCGATAAGCAAAAAGACCACTCGCAATCGACGGTTTGCAAACAAAAAAGGAAAAGTAAACTGAAAAACAATGATGGTGTAACCGATGATTTTTTGCAGCAGTTCGTTATTCAGCAGCGGTGACATATCGATCGCTGATACATAGTAAGGCTGCGTAGAGGGTAACCAAGCGCCCAGGCCGTTGCGCCAATGTTCTGCATACATTTTATGAATGACAGAATCAAAATAGAGGAAACCAAGACAAACTAAGACCGGTAAATAGTAAGCCAATCGAGAGACTGCAGGGGCTGAATAAGCGCTGTAATGTGTAAATGGCGTGCTGAGTTTATGTCTGAGGCTATCTATCGAAAAAGCTTTATCTCCGGGCATAAACAGCAGGAAAAACCCGGTGCCAATCATAAACAGGTCAAATCCGCCGTCAAAATCGCGTTGCATGGGCGTAAAGTTGACGAAGATAATCCAGAAAATATAGTTACAGATGACCGCGAATTGGTAGCGATAACCAACGACTATGCAGCAGGCAATAACCGCCCAAATGCATAAAAAGAATGGAATCATCGGAAATTCGATGTCCAAATAAGGAATCGGATCGAAAATTAAGTGATTGAAATAAAGCAGAAAAAAAATTTCCTGCAGCGCAACTAAACCGTAAAAAAGTCGAAATAGGCCAATGCCGGTAGCGGGCGCTCGTTGAGAGAAAAGCTCGAATAGTTTGACAGATATAAATTGATTCATTGCAACGCCGGGATGACCAAAAAGACGTGCAAATTATAAGGGAGTTATGAGTGTTGAAGTAAAAATAAGCAGGCAAAACAAAGGCCGCTTCCAAACCCGTAAGGGTTGGTATCAGCGGCCTAAGTAAGTGGG
>Ga0208116_1000630_pt1 | contig 10693 bp, 12 predicted proteins | sample LakWasMeta9_HOW4_2_FD_183859 | JGI IMG/M metagenome (GOLD analysis project Ga0208116, IMG submission 183859) | Freshwater sediment methanotrophic microbial communities from Lake Washington under simulated oxygen tension - Sediment Metagenome... | ecosystem: Environmental > Aquatic > Freshwater >... | reverse complement strand
CAGCAGATCCGTGACTGGCTGTATGTGGAAGATCACTGTACGGCGATCCGCCGTGTATTGGAAGCCGGCAGGGTTGGCGAGGTTTACAACGTCGGCGGTTGGAACGAAAAACCGAACATTGAAGTGGTGCGCACGCTCTGCCGGATATTGGATAAGAAAAAACCACGTGCAGATGGTCACTCGTATGCAGAGCAGATCACGTTTGTTGAGGACAGGCTGGGGCATGACCAGCGTTATGCGATAGATGCGACAAAAATATCCAAAGAATTAGGCTGGAAGCCAGTGGAGACTTTTGAAACAGGCATCGAGAAAACCGTGGATTGGTTCCTGCAGAATCAGGATTGGGTCAATAACGTGACCAGCGGAGAGTACCGCAATTGGGTGCAGACGCACTATACAGAGCGTGGCGAGGAGATGGCATGAAAGGCATTATCTTAGCCGGTGGTTCCGGCACACGCCTGCACCCGGTTACGCAGGTGGTTTCCAAACAACTATTGCCGGTTTATGATAAACCCATGATTTACTACCCGCTGACGACGCTGATGCTGGCAGGTATTCGTGACATCCTGGTAATCTCAACCCCTGAAGACACGCCGCGCTTCCAGCAGCTATTAGGGGATGGCAGTCAGTGGGGCGTGTCGATCCAGTATGCAGTGCAGCCTTCACCTGATGGCCTTGCACAAGCGTTTATCATAGGCAAAGACTTTATCGGGCAGGATAGCTGTGCGCTGGTGCTGGGCGACAATATCTTTTATGGCCATGAGCTGGCGGTCATGACACAGCAGGCCGCACAATTAACGCAGGGTGCTACCGTATTTGCCTATCCAGTCAGCGACCCTGAGCGCTATGGCGTGGTTGAGTTCAATAGCCGCGGGCAGGCCGTTAGCCTGGAAGAAAAACCTAAAGCCCCTAAATCCAGGTACGCGGTAACCGGCCTGTATTTCTACGATAACCGGGTAGTCGATATTGCGGCACAGTTAAAGCCTTCACCGCGCGGCGAGCTGGAAATTACAGATGTGAACCGGATCTATCTGCAAAGCGGCGACTTGCAGGTTGAAGTCATGGGGCGCGGTATCGCCTGGCTGGACACGGGTACGCATGATTCCCTGCTGGATGCCTCGATGTTTATTCAAACCATAGAAAAGCGCCAGGGCCTCAAAATCGCATGTCCGGAAGAAGTTGCGTACCGCATGCATTACATTGATGCCGATGCTTTGGATGCACTGGCGGATAAATACATTAAAAATGGTTATGGCCAGTACCTGAAACTGGTATTAAGTGAGCAGGTGTATTGATGCAAGTCGTTCATACAGCAATTCCGGAAGTGTTGATCATTGAACCACAGGTTTACGGTGATGAGCGCGGTTTCTTTTTCGAAAGTTTCAATCAGCAAAAATTCGAGGCGCTGACAGGGGTGAAAACTGATTTTGTGCAGGATAACCACTCCCGTTCAGCCGAGAACGTATTGCGCGGCCTGCATTATCAGATTCAGCAGCCGCAAGGTAAGCTGGTGCGGGTAGTGGCCGGCGAGGTGTATGACGTGGCGGTTGACCTGCGCCGTCAGTCCGCCACTTTCGGAAAATGGGTCGGTGTAGTTCTTTCTGCCGAAAACAAGCGTCAGCTCTGGGTTCCACCCGGGTTTGCACACGGTTTTCTGGTATTGAAAGAAGGCACCGAGTTTTTATATAAAACTACAGACTACTATGCGCCGCAGCATGAGCGCTGCATCCGCTGGAATGACCCGGAGATCGGTATTGAATGGCCGCTGGCAAGTGAGCCGGTTTTGTCCGCTAAAGACCAGGCAGGTGTAGACCTTGCCAAAGCCGATGTTTTTGAAGCGTGAACCCAGTGTATAAGAAAATCTTACTTACCGGCGTCAACGGGCAGGTTGGCCATGCATTGCAGCAGACACTGCTGAAGCCAGGCGCTTTATCGGCTGCCGTTGTCTGCCTTGACCGCAGCCAGCTGAACCTGACGGACAGCGATGCAATCCGCAGGGCGGTACAGGCAATAAAGCCGGATCTGATCATTAATCCGGCAGCCTATACTGCGGTTGATAAAGCGGAGTCAGAACCCGAGCTTGCTTTTGCGGTTAATGCGACTGCACCGCAAACTTTCGCTGAAGAAGCGGCAGCAGCAGGTGCCAGGCTGATTCATTTTTCTACGGATTATGTCTATGCCGGCACCAAAACCGGCGCTTACGTTGAGGAAGACCCGACACAGCCGCTGAGCGTATACGGCAAAAGCAAACTCGCGGGTGAAGAAGCCATCAGGGCAATCGGTCTGCCGCACCTGATTTTTCGCACCTCATGGGTTTATGGCGCTTACGGCAAGAACTTCCTGAAAACGATCCTGCGCCTGGCGGCAGAGCGAGATGAGCTGCGCATCGTGGCTGATCAGATCGGGGCGCCTACCAGCAGCCACAGCATTGCAGAGGCGCTATCTGCCGTCATGCACCAATGGCGGGGTGATCTTTCGGGTACTTATCATATGGTCAATGCCGGGCAGACTTCATGGCACGGTTTTGCTACGGCGATCGTAGAAGAATATAACCGGCTTCAGGTGTCCCGCGGGTTGCCGTTATTGAAAGCCAGCCTGGATAACATTCATGCAATCAGCACGCAGGAATATCCGACGCCTGCTGTGCGACCCGCAAATTCATGCCTGGATTGCAGTAAGCTGGCCAGGGATTTCTCAGTGACATTGCCGGATTGGCGAGACGCCTTGATCCGGGAGTTAGCGAGCCTGAGCCAGTAAAACTCCCGGTCTGCCCAGCTTCCGTGCTTGCCGGGTTTGTTTGCCTGAGCCAGGCAATTTAGCCCAGGGCGTCCGCCCAGCTGTTTGGTGTCTCGTACAAGCGTACTTTTTCCAGTTTCAGGTGATTGCCATAAGTATCATGGTATTTTGATTTCAGGATCCTGAATGCTTCCAAAGCCATATTCTCCGCCGTCGGTACAGTAGGAAACACGACAGTTTTGTGATCCGGCAGAGAGTTGAGGAAGTTCAGCACATCCGTATCATTTTTATATACCAGGAATGCATGGTCCCAGACATTGACTACAGATTCTTTGGCAATGGCTTTAACATCGGAAAAGTCCATGACCATGCCATTTTCAGAGGCGTTTTCCTGCTTGATGATGTCGCCGGATAGTGTGATTTCCAGCACATAGCGGTGCCCATGCAGGTTTCTGCATTGGCTTTTATGGTTGGGAATACGGTGCCCGGAATCAAACTCAAGACGGGTAGTAATTTGCATGAGTGCAGTCGCTTCAGATACTAAAATTGGAATGTGTGCATTATACGCTGAGTAGGCTGGCTTTTTTAATATAGGCTAAATGTGAATTACAGCGTTAGCTTAAAAGCGCCTCGATATGGCTGCAAACCGCATTGCCCAGCGTGCCAAGGTTGTAACCGCCTTCCAGTGATGAAATGACCCGGCCTTGCGCGTGCCGCGCTGCAACTTGCCTGGTGAATTGCGTCATCCATGCATAATCGGCATCCGTCAGCCGCATATCCGCCAGCGGGTCATCGGCGTGTGCGTCAAAACCGGCTGAAACGTAGATGATTTCCGGTTTGAACCGATTTAAAGCGGGTAGAAATTCCTGTTCAAAGGCCTGCTGAAATTCTTTGCGGCCTGACTTTGCCGGCAGCGGAACATTCAGCATCCTGTCACTGCGTGTTTCTGCGCCGCGATGCGGGTAAAACGGGTGCTGAAAGGTTGAGCATAGCATTACGCGCGGATCATTCCTGAAAATATCTTCCGTACCGTCGCCGTGATGCACGTCAAAATCAATGATCGCGGCACGGCTGATGCCGTATTTTTCAAATGCATGTGCCACACCCGCTGCTACGTGGTTGAAGATGCAGAATCCGGCGCTGTTGGCGCGGCCGGCATGGTGTCCGGGCGGCCTGACACAGCAAAAGGCATTGTCCGCCATGTTGCGCATGACCAGGTCGGTAGCGAATATTACAGCGCCGCTTGCATGCAGTGCTGCCGACAGGCTCATCGGCCCCATTGCGGTATCCGGATCCAGTCTTACCAGGCCTGCCTTGGGTGACAGGGTGCGTATTTTCTGAATATAGGCGCTGCTGTGTACGCGCTGCAGTTCCCTATCCGTGGCGAGAGGAGCTTCGTAAATATCGAGTTTCCGATAGATGCCTTCCTTGATCAGGGCATTTCTGATTGCATTGATCCTGGCCGGCGATTCCGGGTGGTTGCCATCCATCACATGCAGCAGGGTGTCCGGGTGTGAGATGAATGCGGTTTTCATGATGGTTTAATGAGAGATTTCTGTACGCAGCATTTTATAAATTGCCAGCCTCTCCGGTGAGATGTTGCCGGCGGCTGTGGCTGCGGTAACCGCACAATCAGGCTCTTGCAGGTGTTTGCAGTTGTTAAACCGGCATTTACCTAGAAATGGCCTGAATTCGATGAATGCATGTTCGAGTTCATCAGTGCTTAAATGGTGCAGGCCAAACTCCTGCAGGCCGGGCGAGTCGATCAGGATGCTTTCCGTATCAAGCTGGTACAGGTGGGCGGCTGTCGTCGTGTGTTTGCCGCTATCAAGCACCGTGCTGACTTCCTGCGTGCGCACTGACTCATGCGGCAGCAGCGCGTTGATCATGGTGGACTTGCCCATGCCGGACTGGCCTACCAGAATACTAACCTCCCCCTGCAGATACGGCCTGAGCGCAGAAATATCCTGTTTGGCCGATAGCGGTAATACCCGATAGCCCAGGCCTGTGTAGAGCGCCAGTTTTTGTTTTGCATGATCATTGTCGGCTAAATCGCATTTATTCAGCACGATCAATGCCTTGATTCCGGCGGCTTCAGCGGCTATCAGGCAGCGGTTCAGCAGCGCTTCATAGAAGCTGGGCTGTGTCGCGAGTACGATGATGATTTGCGTTACGTTGGCAGCCAGCATTTTGCTTTTGAATGCGTTACTGCGGTACAGCAGGGTGGTGCGCGGCACGATGTTCTCGATCACACCTTCATGCCTGTCAGTAAGCTTTACCGTAACATGGTCGCCGCAGGCAACATCGGTTTTTTTGCCGCGGGTCACACAGCTGATGCGCTGGCTGGTTTCGGAGAGTTCAACTTGGTAGCGTTTGCCGTAAGCTGCCACTACTGTGCCTTGCAAGTCGCTTTGCGCTTGCGTGTTTTCGGGTGATTGCACTGGTGAGTTATTCGGTAAATTTGTAATAGGTCTGGTTGAGGTATTTGGCAACGTTGAGTTCTTCGTCTTCAAACCATTTCAAACCCAGCATGGTGTTGCAGTTGCGGATCTGTGCCACCAGTCCTTTGGCAGACTGAACCTTGCGGTAATCACGCGTGTAAATTGCCGAGCCATCGCCACCATAGCTTGAAGCATGGCAGCTGATACAGTTTTTTTCAACCAGCGCTTTACCTGCGTTTGCATCGGCAGCCTTGAAAGGTTCTGCCTGAGCGTAGCCATTTACGAGCAGCAAGCCAGCGATTATGCATAGTGATTTCATAATACAGCGCCTTTTAAGCAGTAGTTTAGCTAGTATACGCCGCTAATTTTGAAATCCTAATACTAGCTGGCGGATGCGAGTCATAAAATGCAGAATGCAGCGGGTCCGGTGTCAATGTTGAAGCGTTATCACGATAGAGTTTCACCAGTGCTTCAACCAGACTCTTGGCACTTGCGTGTTTTGCGGCGTAATCGTCAGCCTCAAACTCGTTTTTGCGCGAGTAGCTTGCCATGATCGGGCGCAGCAGGAACAGGAATACCGGTGATACGAGCAGGAACAGCAATAAAGCCATATAGTTGCTTGCCTGTTCAATGCCCAGGCCGGCATAGAACCAATCCTGGTTCATGAGCCAGCCTAACAGAGCCAGGCCGATGAAGCTGATAAAAAACATCAGCGCAATACGTTTGATGACATGGTGGTGACGGAAGTGGCCAAGCTCGTGAGCAAGCACGGATTCAATTTCGTCAGCATTGAGTCTTTCCAGCAGTGTGTCAAAGAACACCACTCGCTTGGAGGCGCCAAACCCGGTGAAGTAAGCATTGCCGTGGCTGCTGCGTGCGGAGCCGTCCATCACAAACAGGCCTTGTGATTTGAAACCGCATTTTGTGAGCAGAGCTTCAATTCTCTGCTTCAGCGCTACATCTGCCAATGGCGTGAATTTGTTGAAGAAAGGGGCAATGAACGTCGGGTACACCGCGAGCATCAGGAGATTGAATACGCTCCACACCACCCAGAGGTACAGCCACCAATAGCTGCCTGCACTCTGCATCAGCCATAAAGCGGCAAACAGGATAGGTGCGCCAAGCAGCACGCCTACGATTGTATGTTTGACGAGATCGCTGTAGAACATGCGGCGTGTCATTTTATTAAAGCCGAATTTTTCATCCACGGTGAATGTTTTGTAGTAATCGAAGGGGATGTCAATCAGGCTGCTGACGATCATTGCAGTGCAGATCACCAGTGCGCCGCGTGCAATTTCATTGGCCGGCAGCAGGCTGCGCCAGATTTCATCAATCAGCTGCAGGCCGCCGCCTACTGTAAGCAGTGCCAGCAGTGCTGCCTGAGCCGTGGCTTCGGTAATGACGAGTTTTGTTTTTGCATTCGAATAGTCCGCGGCTTTCTGATGTGCTTCGAGGGAAATGCTGCCGTTGAACGCCGCCGGCACTTCACTGCGGTGCGACTGCACATGTGCAATATGGCGATTACCGAGCCAGACGCGAATGCCGGTTGTAAGCAGCAGCAGGGTGATGAAAGTGAAGGTAAGTGTATAAGCCATTGTTAATCTGGTTCTTTAAAATTCAATTTGAGAAGCCTTGGCGTGGACAGGCTGTGCGGTATTCACAAGCACAGACGTTCATGTAAAGGTTTCTTTTAAGTTAATATTATGTATTGTGAAGCATTTTGTAGATAATGGTTCACGCAGTTTGCTTTATAACGCTAATTTTAATGGAAATCATGATGACAGCATCAAACAACGGAACGAATCAGAATAATTTAATTTGGCTTGATATGGAAATGAGTGGTTTGCTACCTGATTCTGACCGTATTCTGGAACTGGCGGCAGTGGTTACTGATGCTGAACTCAATGTGCTGGGCGAGTCGCCGGTTTTTGTCGTGCATCAAACTGATGCCGTGCTTGACGGTATGGATGCCTGGAACAAAGGGGCGCATGGCCGCTCCGGCCTGATCGAGAAAGTGAAGGCTTCCACATTGACTGAGGACGATGCGTCAGCACAGATGATAGAGTTTTTGAAGCAGTACGTGCCAGCAGGCAAGTCACCGATGTGCGGCAACTCCATCTGTCAGGACAGGCGGTTCATGGCACGCTATATGCCGCAGCTGGAAAGTTATTTCCACTACCGCAACCTGGATGTGAGCGTGTTTAAGGAACTGGCGCGCCGCTGGAAACCTGAAATCTATTCCGGGTTCAAAAAAGCGAGTAAACATGAAGCGCTGGCTGACATCTATGAGTCAATCGATGAGCTTAAATATTACCGTGAACATTTTATCGTTAAATAGCGAATGCTGTTCATGACACTCCGGAGCTAGTGCCAAGGCAAAAAAAAGAGGGCGTCCATGTCAGTAGACGCCCGGAGGGAGAAAAGCAATAAATTGGAGAAGCACGAGGCTCAAGTTTATTGAAGCATTAACTATGCCAGGCTCTATATTCCGGATATTGCGTATCTCCCGATTTTTTTAACGATGCATCCTGCGCTGTCAATTCAGGTTAACTCGCGGTACACGGCGAGGTATTCCTGAGCGCTTTTATCCCAGCTTAAATTCTGCGACATGCCGGTTTTTTGGATCTGCAGCCAGGTGTCCTTGTCATGCCGGTACATCTCTACAGCACGCCTGATGCAGGCGATCAGACCATCCGCACTTGCCTCCACCATGACAAAGCCATTCGCAGTCTTGTTTGCAATATGAGCATGGTTGCTGTCGATGATCGAGTCAGCCAATCCGCCGGTTGCATTGACGATAGGTGGTGTGCCGTAAGCCAGGCCGTAAAGCTGGTTAAGGCCGCATGGCTCAAAGCGCGAAGGCATGATGAACATATCGCAGCCCGCCATGATCTGGTGTGACAGCGGTTCGTTGTAGCCTATGGTGACGCTGGCGCGACCGGGGTTTTGCGTGGCAATGTTCCTGAAGGATGCTTCCAGGCCCATTTCACCGCCGCCGAGCAGCGCAAATTGGCAGCCCTGGTCTATCAATGACTGCAAGTTCGGCACCAGCATGTCCAGGCCTTTCTGATGCGTCAGCCGGCTGACTACGCCCAGCAATGGTGCATGTGCATCGGCATCGAGCCCAAGGCTGTTCTGCAGTGCTGCCTTGACTTCCTGCTTACCGTTCAAATGGTTGCTGCTGTATTTGCTGACCAGGTATTTATCATGTGCGGGATTCCATTCTTCGGTTTCAATCCCGTTGAGTATGCCTCTGATTTCATCGCTGCGTTTTGACAGCAGGCCTTCAAGGCCAAAGCCAAATGCGGCGGTTTGTATCTCTTTTGCATAACGTGGGCTGACCGTGGTGATGGCATCAGCATAAAAAATGCCTGCTTTCAGGAATGAGAGCTGGCCATGGTATTCAAATCCCTCGATCGAAAAACCCGCACTGGGTAAGCCCAGTGATGTTACCCAGTTAGGGCTATAGCAGCCCTGAAAGGCCATGTTATGCAGGCTGATAACGGATTTAGCCGTACTATGTTCCGTCAGTTTCATGTAGGCGGGCGCGAGTCCTGTCTGCCAGTCGTTGCAATGTACAATATCGGGCTGCCAGTCTGGAATCGGGGAGTGCCCGCTGGCCAGTATCGAAGCGACTTTGGACAGCACGCCGAAACGCGCCGGGTTATCCTGCCATTCCAGCCCATTCTGGTCTGCGTATGGCCCGCCATTGCGTTCGTATAACGCTTCTGACTTGATCACCATGATCTTTATGCCGGTATCTTGAATGGTGCCGAGCAGAAGTTCCGCATGGTCAACGTGCGGTAAATGATGGAGTGTGCCAATGGTTTGCAGGTCGGCCAGCTGATTCAGGACGGATGGGTAGCCAGGCATGAGTATGCGGACATCAACCCCTAACCTTTGTAGTGCATTCGGTAATGAACCGCTGACATCAGCCAAACCTCCGGTTTTAATCAGAGGAAAAACTTCTGAGCTGACAAATAATACTTTCATTGGCATGATTTTCTCGCTAAAGTTCTGTGAATACTTGCAACGCCTGATGGCGTCTGTAATTCTACTATATGAAACATAACGGTGCGGCTAGAAGATGAATCCAGTGATCAGTTTTACGAATATGTTGGCAATCGGTGCCGGTGCTGCACTAGGTGCCTGGTCAAGATGGGGGCTGGGGCTCGCCCTGAATAATATATTGCCCGATCTGCCGTTGGGCACGCTTGCTGCAAATTTAACAGGGGGGCTGCTGATGGGCGTGGCGATGGGCTTGATCGGTGTCGGTAGCCTGGATAGCGCCAGCCTGCGGCTGTTTGCCACTACCGGGTTTCTGGGTGGGCTGACTACATTCTCGGCGTTTACCGGCGAGAGCCTGGCGCTGTTGCACAAGCAGGAATACGCGCTGGCAATGCTGCATGCCTGCGGCCATGTATTTGGTGCGCTGCTGATGGCAGCGGCAGGGGTTGCCTTTATTCAGTATTTAAAACATTAAGTGCTATCCACCGGAATTTTATTGCGTATTTTTAGTCTAGTAGCTGTATGCAATGAATCTTGATCGAGTCAATATGAACCAATTTCAACATGTATTAAAGCACGGTCAGAAGATCGTGTTGTCGACTATCTTATTAACGGTGACGCATATGGCAAACGCGGCGTGTACAGAACTCTACAACCACCAGTTTACAACCTTGCAGGGTGACAGAATTAACCTGTGTGATTATCAGGATAAGCCGATCCTGGTCGTGAATACGGCAAGTAAGTGCGGCTTTACGCCGCAGTTCGAGTCGTTGGAAGGGCTGTACGGTAAGTATAAGGATAAGGGCTTGCTGGTGGTAGGCTTTCCATCGAATGATTTCAGGCAGGAGCTGAGTGATGATAAACAGATCGGCGATTTCTGCAGGCAGACCTATGCGGTTAAATTCCCCATGATCACCAAAACGGTTGTGAGCGGAGTCAATGCCAATCCTTTTTATAAGCAGCTTAAGGCGAGAACGGGTCAGGCGCCCAGCTGGAATTTCTTTAAATATGTGATTCTGCCCGGTGGCAAGGAAGTCTATGCTTACAGCAGTGACGTGAAACCCGATGCGCCTGAGATTATAGGGAAAATCAAACCTGCATTGAAGTAGCAAGGTTTCCCCGGCTTTTAATCATAAAGCTTCTGTTATAAAAAAAGGAACTTGCATTCAAGTTCCTTTTTTGTTTGCAGAATCTGTTTGTTGCTTGGCTGGGGTATTGCTTAGCCTGCCGCTTTTAACTTTTTCTCGGGGCGCCGGATTTTTTCGATAATAATCGCAGAAAGTTCTTCAACCGAGCGGCTGGTGGAGTCTGCCCATGTGATGCCGGCATTGCGCATGAGGGTTTCGGCCGTGGCGATCTCTTTGCGGCAGTTATCCAGGGAAGCGTAAAAACTGCCGGATCTGCGTTCATTGCGAACAGCGTGCAGGCGTTCAGGCTTAATGGTCAAGCCGAATATCTTGTCTACATGCTTGTTGAGTATTTCCGGCAGATGACCACGCTCAAAATCT
>Ga0208116_1000628_pt1 | contig 10720 bp, 4 predicted proteins | sample LakWasMeta9_HOW4_2_FD_183859 | JGI IMG/M metagenome (GOLD analysis project Ga0208116, IMG submission 183859) | Freshwater sediment methanotrophic microbial communities from Lake Washington under simulated oxygen tension - Sediment Metagenome... | ecosystem: Environmental > Aquatic > Freshwater >... | reverse complement strand
AAATGGCATCTTTGATGTGTTCTACTTTGCAAATTGGCACATTAAAAACTGCTCCAGCAGAAGTTTTGACTGTATCTCCATTTACTGGAGCAGAACCTGCTTTTTGAACAATGATTCCGTTTACGCCAGTACATTCGGCAGTTCTGATGATGGCGCCAAAATTACGTGCATCCGATATTTGATCAAGAATCAAGAACAAAGGCACTTTTCCGGATTCAACAGCGGCATCAACCAAATGTTCCAAGTCTATAAAACCGATTGGGGAAATGGAAGCTACAGCACCTTGATGATTATTTGGAGTTAATCTGTTCAGTTTTTCGACAGGAACATAAGAGAAATTGACGTTGGCACGCTTCATTACCTTCATCAAATCTTTCATCAATTCGCCAGAGATTTCTTTTTGTATAAATACTTTGTCTACTTCCTTGCCTGATTGTATTGCCTCTATAATGGCTCTTATCCCGAATATTAGATGTTCTTTTTCCATTTTGCAAAGATAGTTTTTTTGTTTCAGGTTTATGGCAGGCTGAAGTGAAAATCTGTTTAGGTGAATTGTGGATTATTTACGACAACTTAATCCCCGTTTTTGTTGCTTTTCAATTTCTGCAATACCGAATGATTTGTTCTATTGAAAAAGGCATAAAGCTTAACAATTATTAAAGAAAAATGATTTATGTTTGTGTATAAAATATAAAATTATGAAAAAAAGTTTACTATTATTTGCTTTGTTGGTTTCCTTACTAGGATTTTCCCAAACAAGTAAGCAAAAGATTCAATCTCGGCTGAATATCGATATGACAAAATTTGGATTGTCAAGTAAAGATGTTTCCGACTGGGTTGTTGAAAGCGAAGTTACTTCTGAAGGAACTAAAATCACTAATTATTATATTGTTCAAAGATATCAGGGAATTGAGATTTTTAATGCTCAATCTAACATTTCGATGAAAGATGGAAAGGTTATAGATGTAGGTAACAATTTTGTAAAAAACATAGATAAGAAAGTTAATGCAATTGCACCTGGTTTATCAGTTCTGGAGGCTATAGCAAGTGCTTATTCTCGTCTGGGAATAAAAGCTCCGACCAAATTTTCTATTGTTGAAACAATAAATGATAAATCGTTTAGGTTAAGTGATGGAATACAGGAAGATTTGATTAGCGCTAAATTAGTTTACCAATCTACAAATGATAATAAATTAAAATTAGCCTGGGCATTTCAGTTTTATTCACCTGACGGCAAACACCTTTGGGATTTGAGAATTGATGCACTTAATGGTTTAATACTAGAAAAAACAGATTTGGTGGTTAATTGTAATTTTGGAAAAGCAAAACAAAATAATTACCCCTCTAATTATCCTTTTAGTTTTAAAGAAAATGTTGTTGCAAGTACTATTGCTTCGCCAGTTCAGGTTAATGCTGGTTCTTACAGAGTAATTCCTTTTAATTATGAAAGCCCAAATCACAGCCCATTTCAATTAATAACTTCACCAAGCGATGCAATTGCATCTCCCCAAGGATGGCACAATGCCAATGCTTTAGGAGGTGCGGTTCCCACTCTTAATTTCACATTCACCAGAGGAAATAATGTTTTGGTACAAGAAGATGCTAATGGAGATGATGGAACAGGAATTAGACCTGATGGCGGAGCATCCTTAATTTTTGATTTTCCTTATGGAGGACAGACATTGCAACCCACAGATTATACTCCGGCGGCTTCAACCAATTTGTTTTATATGATAAACATTATGCACGACATTTGGTATCAGTACGGATTTAATGAAGCATCAGGAAATTTTCAAAAAAATAATTATGGTAAAGGAGGATCTGTAACTACAAATGGAGATTATGTTTTAGCTGACTCACAAGATGGCTATTCACAAGCTGACCCAACTTTAAATAATGCTAATTTTGCTACACCAAATGATGGATCAAGCCCAAGGATGCAAATGTATTTATGGACAGCTGGCGCACCACCCACTGATTATATAACGGTAAATTCACCCGCATCAATTGCTGGTACTAAAGTTGCCACAACAAATGTTTTTGAAGGAACTGATCGAATTCCTGTTCCTGCTTCTCCTAACGGCATCACTTCAAATTTAGTTTTATATCAAAATAATCCAACGCCTCCAGGTTATAATTCAGCTTGTCAGACTCCCACTAATGCGGCAGCTTTAGCAGGAAAAATAGCCTTAATTAAAAGGGGAAGTTGTCTTTTTAATTTAAAAGTAAAAAACGCACAAGATGCAGGAGCTATTGGAGTAATTATGATGGATAGTATTCCTAATAATCCGTCAAGATTATCTATGAGTTCTACAGGTATTTTAGGTATAACAATTCCTGCAGTATTTGTAACCAAAGAAATTGGGGATTCATTTATTGCCGAGATGGCGAATGGATCTGTAAATGTCAAATTAGAAACACCACCAGATTTATATTTGTATGCTGATGGAGATTTTGATAATGGAATAATTGCCCACGAATTTGCTCATGGTATTTCAAATAGATTAACTGGAGGACCTCTTAATTCAAGTTGTTTAATTTCTCCTGAACAAATGGGGGAAGGCTGGTCAGATTGGGTAGCTTTGATGATGCAATTAAAATCGGGTGATGTTGGTGAGACTGCAAAAGGTATAGGGACATATGCATTAAATCAAACAACATCAGGAGGTGGAACTAGAAATTATCCATATTCAACAAATATGACTGTCAATCCTTTAACTTTTGCTGATACGAATGGCAAAACGTTTATTGATCCCATAGATAGTGTTGAGAAAGTGGAACCTCATGATGTCGGAGAAGTATGGGCAGCTGCACTATGGGATTTAACTTGGGCTTATATTGGTAAATATGGTTTTAGTTCAAACATATATACTGGAACGGGTGGAAACAATAAAGTAATGCAGTTGGTTTTGGATGCCATGAAATTGCAACCATGTAATCCATCATTTATTCAGGCAAGAAACGCCATAATTGCTGCTGACCAGGCAACTACTGGGGGGCAGGATTATTGCATGATTTGGAAAGTTTTTGCTAGAAGAGGATTAGGTGTTAATGCTTCGTCAGGAAGTAATACCGGTGACAATACAAATATTGTAGCAATCAATGATCAGGTGGAAGATTTCACAGAACCAGCTGCTGGCGCTAACTGTACATTAGCAGTAAATCAATTTAACAGTAACGATAAAATCTGTGTTTATCCCAATCCTTCGCCGAAAGGTCAAATTTATATTCACACCAATGATTTTGTAGGTAAACTTAATATTCAGGTTGTGGATTTAAATGGGAGAATCGTTTATAAATCAAATGATACAGATTTTAATTTGGATGAGTCTGGAGATAAATCGATTAACTTAAATTATTTACAAAAAGGAATGTACATTATTAAGGTTAGTAATGAAACTATAAATTTTACCGAAAAAATCTTTATTAAGTAATTAGTTTAAGTCTATTAAAGTCCTATTAGATTATTTGTATTTGCAAATAACCTAATAGGATTTTATATTTTATTGGCATTCTTCCTGATTTACAACTGATTTGTGCCAATTTCTGTCTGCTGAACTTTTTGAAGCTTAAATTTTTATGTGAGTCAGACACTTTGTGAAATGATTTTATTGTCTTAAACCATACAGGCTTTGAACATACTGAGAAATACTCTGGTTATTTGTTATTAAGCGGAAGACTCGAGTTTAATTATTGAATATATGAGTTGTATAATTGAGCAACAAATGAGATTCCCGTGTCTCTGAATAATAAACAATAACATTTAAACAAGTAATTCAATTATAGATGCTATATTTTGAAGTTTCCTTATCTGCGATATTTTATGCTCTGTTGTTTTTCAATTTTTATAAATTTGAATTGAACTCAAAAAAAAACCATCCCGTTTGGGATGGTTTTAAAATAATTTTGGTGATAATTAGAATTTATCCCAGAATAGTTTTGTAGATAATTTGTCGCCACCAATTGCTGTTGAAGCAGCAGTAACGTTAGTAGCGTTTATTTGTTGTTCTCTTGAAGGATATGTATATCTTACAGGAACAGTATTTTGATTGTTATAAACAACAGGAGGGGCAACTAAAACAGGAAAATCTAATCTTCTGTAAGAAGACCAGGCTTCAAAACCTCTGTTGAAAAGAGCAATCCAAGCTTGTTCACCTATTTTTTGTTTGTCAGTACCTGTAGCAGTTGCATAAGCTACTGAAGGCTGTGCCAAATAAGCTAAAATATCAGCTGAATCTACACCCCAATCTTCCATTGAAGCAGTAATTCCGGCAGTATAGTGAGAAGCAGCAGTGCCACCAACGGCAGCTCCTTTTGCAGCAGCCTCAGCTAACAAAAATTCAACTTCGGTATAATCAAAGATTGTTCCAGGGAATTTTTGGTCATTAAGAGTTGCATTCATATGAGAAAAAGCTGCAAAATTGTTTGAAGTTCCATAAGTACCTCCTGAATAAGCTCCACTTTTTAGAGTAAAGTATTTAGCTCTTCTTGGGTCAGTTAAAGCATTCATTTTGTTAACCAAAGTATTTGCAGGAACAAAATCATTTCTGCCACTCACAACTAAATCAGCATACAATGGATTTGAGTTTCCTACAGACGCATCTGAGTAAACTAATTTTGTGTTATCTGCATTGCTGGTGATAGTTCCAGATACTACAGCAGCTGCAATTTGAGCTTTTGCATACACAGCATCAACATCAAGCATATTTACTCCCAGTCTTAATCTCAATGAATTTGCAAATTTTTTCCATTGCATTGCATCTCCAGCATAGATTATATCTGCGTCACCAAAACTAGCCTCACTTGATATAAGGGCTACATCAGCAGTAAGTCTAGAAAGTAAATCTTTGTAGATTGTAGCTGCATCATCGTATTTAGGCAGAGGATGAGCTTCAATATCCAATGCCTCAGAATAAGGAACATTACCAAAAGTATCTACCAAAACGCTGTAAGCATATACCATCATAATATCTACCATTGCTTTTTTGTTGTTCAAAATCGCAGTTTGCGAAGCTCCTACAGGTATTTCGGCATTTAATAAAGTTTTAGACTCTTTTAAATCTCTTAAACCATCTCTATACAAAGCTGAGTATGTATTAGCTGGGATGCTTCTTGTTGTGATGTCATATTGACTTTCGTCTGGATAGGTTGTTTCTGTCCAGTGTTGTGCAAATAATCTGTACACATTTATGTTTACAGAAGTGCTTACCATCTGATCTACAATTGCTTTTTGAGCATTGGTATATAAATACTCAGCCTTTGTAGTAGTTGGGTTTTTTGTGTCTTGATTTAAGCCTGTAATATCATCAGTACATGAGACAGTCAGACCAATAAATGCAAGAGTTAATAGTATCTTTTTCATAATTTAAAATTTAAATGTTACGTTAAATCCAATATTTCTTGTGGTTGGTAAAGAACCTGTAGAATATCCAGAAGAAGATAAACTAGAACCTAAACCACTTTCTGGATCTGCATAAGGAAGGCTTTTGTCTATTATCCATAGATTTGAACCAACGATACTGAATTTCATTTCAGTAAGTTTCATTTTTGATACAACAGTACTTGGTAAAGTGTAAGTAATATTAACCTCTCTTAATTTAATAAAACCTGCATCATAGATGAATGCTTTGTTTGGCATTCTTCTGTATCCTTGCATGTTACCGTATTGGTTAGGAGAAGGAGTTCTTACGGTGTTAGGAGTTCCATTTGCTAATACACCTGGTAAAATGATACCACCACCATTAGCAATAGTATTTCTCATAGGATTTCCTAATTCGTTGATTCCAGCAGACTCAGCATATAAACCAGTGGCCTGACCATAAGATTGGTCTAATGACCAGATGTCTCCACCTTTTTTCATATCAACCAAGAATCCGAAAGAGATGTTTTTGTAAGTGAATTTGTTACGGATACCACCAATCCAGTCGGCATTAATATCTCCAATGATGTTATTGGTACTTGTATTAAGTACATATCTACCACCAGATGTAATTTTTGGACCTTCTTTATTCACAACTCCAGCAACTGGGTTAGCAGTATAATAAGTAAAGTCAGTACCTTTAATAATTCCCAATGGTTGTCCAACAACGGCATTCAGAGAAACACCACCTTGGAAACTGTTTAATTGTAAGTTTTCAATTCCAGGAGCTAAAGCAACTACTTCACTGTTATTTGTTGACCAGTTCACAAAGATGTCCCAAGCAAAATCTTTTGTTCTTACAGGGGTAGCATTAAACTGAACCTCCACACCCTTATTTACAACATCAGCTGCATTAACAAATTTTGTGCTATTTCCTGTTGTGGTTGAAAATGGTACAGCAATAGCTTCACCTGAGTTTTCGTTTTTATAAACAGCAACGTCAAATCCTAATCTTCTGTTAAAGAATTGCATTTCAATACCAACTTCTTGCGCAACGGTTTTAATTGGCTCTAAATTAGGATTGTTTTTTGTGCTATTAACAGAGTACAATTGTTGACCGTTAAAAGGATCAAATTTTGTATAGGTATCAACAAGAGACTGACCTGGAGTTCCTAATGGGCTTTCAGAATAACCGGCTCTTAATTTTCCGAAGGATAACCAATCTTGGTTCACTAATTTAGTAAATACAAAACTTCCTGAAACAGAATTGCTAAATAAAGCATTGTTATCTTTTGGTAAGTTTGAGAAAGCATCTCTTCTTGATGTTGCATCTAAGAACAACATATCTTTATAACCAAATGAAACGGAAGCATAATAGCTGTTTACACCTTCTTTAGCAGCTCCTTCTAATGGGAATGGAACAGTACTTACTGAATTTGTTAAGCTAAAAATTCCCGGTACAATAAGTCCTCCTTCTGTTGAAGCTAAAATAGAAGTCATAGAACGTCTTACAGCACTTCCACCTAAAATTCCGTTAAAACTAAAGGCTTCAGAAAAATTGTGTTTGAATGTTAAGATGAAATCATAATTTTGTTCAGCAAAATTCCTGTTATATCTTTGGTATCCAGAACTTTCATCATTTCTGTTGATTCCAAATTCTGCAGGAACAGAACCATGAGATCTTCTTTCTTCACGTAATTCAGCATAAGAATCATTAGATACTTTACCGGTTGCAGTTAACCAATCAGTAAATTTATAATCTACTTTAGCATAACCTGTAAAACGGTTTCTGCTGTCGTTTTGATAATTTTTATATCTGGTAAAGTATGGATTATCCCAGTATATTGGAGTTAAAGCATCTGGATCAGTCCAGTTCCAGGTTACGTTTTGTCCTCCGGATCTTTCATACACTTGTTTCAATTCTTTAATGTCCACGTTAGTTTGAAACCATTGACGGAACATACCCATAATATTATCATTGTATCCTGTAGAGTTTCTACCAGTAGTAGCTTCTGAAGTATAAGCTGCATAAGAACTTAATGATAATTTATCAGTAAATTGGTGATTTAGCTTTAAACTGAAGCTATTTTTTTTCAATTCACTGTTTGGCATAATACCATTTTGTTTGATATTATTATAGTTAAAAACAACGTTAGTTTTTTCATTACCATCCTCTAATGAGATAGAGTTTGATATAGAAAATGGATCGTTGAAAAAAGTGATGGGACCGTTTTTAGCAGCCGTCCAAGGAGTGGCTTTTCCGTAACTATCAGAGTAAGGTGTGAAAGCATTCCAGTTGTAAACCAATTTGTTTGGATCAAAAGCGGCTCCAAATGAAGCATCTTCAGAAGTTGGCACTACTAAATCATCAATACCATCACCGTTGATGTCTCTGTACAAGAACAATCCGGTTGGATCTTCATAGTAAGGACCATAACCTGCTCCGTATTTCTTTTGGTAAGTTGGGAAAGTAGATTTGTCAATGTTTCCACCAACAACTTCAGAACTAATGGTAACTCCCATTCCTTTTTTGGCTTTTCCTTTTTTAGTAGTAATCATTATTACACCATTACCAGCTAAATACCCGTATAATGCAGATGCAGCAGCACCTTTCAATACGTTTACAGATTCAATATCGTCTGGATTTACATCCATACCATTGTTTCCATAATCGTATGTTGTTCCTCTACCATTGGTTTGATTCCCTGTGTTAGAGTTTGTGTTGGCATTATTGATTGGCATACCATCAATAACGATAAGCATTTCATTGGTTTGACCAAGTGCTTTAACCCCTCTGGATATTGCACTGGTTGATCCACCAAAGTTATTGTTTCTTTTAATGTTAACTCCGGCAACTTTACCAGACAGCTCATTTAAGAAATTTCCACTATTGGCACCAGCAGTCAAATCTTCTGCTTTAATTTCCTGAGTGGCATATCCAAGAGATTTTTTCTCTCTTTTAATACCTAAAGCTGTTGTTACAACAACTTCACTTAATTGTTCTGCATCTGATTGCATTTTTACATTAACAGTAGCTGAACTAGCTGTAATTTCCTGGGATTTCATCCCAACATAGCTAAAAATCAAGACTTGGCTTGACGATGCTTTGATAGAATATTTCCCATCAAAATCAGTTTGTGTTCCAGATTTAGTCCCTTTTACTAATACACTCACACCTGGTAAAGGCATTCCTGCATTGTCAGAAACAGTACCCGAAACAGCTCTCTCTTGCGCAAAAGTAATTTGCGCCACAAGTACTACTAATAGTACTAAGAATCCATTAAACTTTAGTTTCATTTTTAAATATTTTGAATTAGTGAGACAAAAATCTTAATAATTTGTTAACTTTCCTAATAAATGAAAACCTTTTTTTGATTAGTATCAAAATTTAACATTATAACATATATTAATGATAGTGTTATAAAATTTTATTTGTTGGGTTTTTGTGCTTCCATTTGCAATAGCCAATTTTAGTAATCCGTTTCTGGTTTGTACCCCCATTCCAAGTCCGAAACCAAGAAGATTTCCTTTGTTGTTTGAGCTATCATCCTGATAATAGCCATAATCGATAATGGAATGTAGATACAAATCACGGGAAATTATATAACGATATTCTGTAATAATTGCGGTCATGAAGTTGGCTTGTAGGCTGTTTTCGGCAAATCCTCGAATGGAATTGATGCCTCCAAAACGGTATAATTCATTTATGATATAGGTGTCACTTTTTAAAAAATAATTTTGATAATTTATGTTAAAACAGTTTTTTTTATTCAAAAAGAAGTTATGCATTGCGTTAATGTGAATATAAGTCTGTTTACTAGAACCCGCAGTTTCGGCTAAGTCTGTTGTTGTTCTTTTTCCAAGTCCCATAGTAATGGAAAGACTCGTCTTTTTTGGGAAAGTGGAGTTTTCGAAATCAAATTTTGAGTATTCTAAATTTGCTGTCAGAAATGAATTTTTATAATCACTGATGGTGCTGTTATTTGTGTTTTGTATATCGCTGGATTCGGTGGATTGGTATCCTAAATAAATTCGAGTGTTGTAATCTGCAAAATAGCCCAAATCAATGGAGGTTTTGGTGTTTTGATAAATGCTGTCTTGTTTGAAAATATATATTTGGGCTTTCAAACCTATAGGGCTTTTAAAAATGTAGGGTAAATCAATGCTAGTTTTGAACGTTTTTTGATTGTTTCCGTCACTTTTCCAATAAAGTGAAAATTGTTCTCCGGCTCGAAGGGTGTTTTCCAATGTTAAATCCAGATAGCCGTTAAAAACTAATTTGTTGTTTTCGTTATTCAAAAAGCCAATGAATCCGTCAAAAGTATTGGATTTTCTTTTTTCGAGATATACATATACTTTGGTGGTGTCTTTAGTAAATAATATTTCCGGATTTTTTATTTGATTTACAAATCTAAATTTATCAAAATCATCATGAATCTTGCGCACGACATCTTGATTGAAAGTGCTGTTGTGGTATTTCCGGTTGATTTGTTTCAGGTGTCCTTCGGGGAAACTGTTTTTTTTGTTGCTTTCCTCAAATTTTACCACAATTGAGTTTAATTGTCTTTGTTGGCCAGATTCAAATTGTAATTCAGTGTAAAGTGAATTATTTTTCTTTTGGATGTTGATCAATTTCAGTTTTGCCAATGCAAATCCGTTTTGCTCCAGTTTTTGCAAGGTGTTGTTCAAAAAGGTTTCAATTTCGCTGTAAGGAAGAATTAAAGTGTCCTTTTTTTTATCCAATGATACTATGTTATTTATTTCGCGATTTCTACCTATATATATATGTATAGATTTTATTCTTTCGCCTAATCTGAATTTTGCAGTATAAATGGAGTCATTTTCCTTAGTGTTTTCAAGAACTTGGTTCTCGATATAGCCTATTTTTGATAGTCTTTCGGATATGGTATTTACCTCGTCATTGATTGCTTTTACATTGGTGTGAACGGAATTGTATTTTAAAGAATCAATAATTTTGTTTTCCGAAGTAGAATTACCAATTATTTTCAATTGATAAGTTTGGGCAAAACAATTCGTGCCAAAATAAAAAAGCAATAGAAAAAACAGAGAATGTTTCAAATGAAATAAATTTTAATAAATGTAACGCAAAAAATTTAGGTTTCATATAAAAAATGTAATGTTGAAAAATATCGTTGAAAATTAATTAATTATGGTTTGTTTAGAAAAAAATAATTACTACATTTGCAACCCCGTAAAAAGCGGGAAATTTAATATATAAGAAATTTTTAGTATTAATTATGCCAACAATTCAACAATTAGTAAGAACAGGAAGAACTCAGATAACTAAGAAGAGTAAATCGGTTGCTTTAGATTCTTGTCCTCAAAGAAGAGGGGTTTGTA
>Ga0208116_1000618_pt1 | contig 10786 bp, 8 predicted proteins | sample LakWasMeta9_HOW4_2_FD_183859 | JGI IMG/M metagenome (GOLD analysis project Ga0208116, IMG submission 183859) | Freshwater sediment methanotrophic microbial communities from Lake Washington under simulated oxygen tension - Sediment Metagenome... | ecosystem: Environmental > Aquatic > Freshwater >... | reverse complement strand
AACGGGTCCTGGTCACCACGCTGACCAAACGGATGGCCGAGGATCTGACCGAATACCTGAGCGATCACGGCATCCGCGTGCGCTACCTGCATTCCGATATCGAAACGGTCGAACGCGTCGAAATCATCCGCGACCTGCGCCTCGGCCAGTTCGACGTGCTGGTCGGCATCAACCTGCTGCGGGAAGGCCTGGACATCCCCGAAGTGTCGCTGGTTGCGATACTCGATGCCGATAAGGAAGGCTTCCTGCGCTCGACCGTGTCGCTGGTGCAGACGATCGGTCGCGTCGCCCGCAACGTGCACGGCCGGGCGATCCTGTACGCCGATAGGATTACCAAATCGATGCAGCAGGCGATGGAGGAAACCGAGCGCCGCCGGGAAAAGCAGCGCAGCTTCAACGAAGCGCATGGGATAACGCCGGCGACCATCTATAAATCGGTCACCGACATCCTGCAGACCGCGATACCCGGTTCCGGCCTGGCGATTCCGAGCACGCAAAAACGCGTCGCCGAACCGGCCGCGTCTTACAGTAAACCGTTGACTCCAAAGCAATTGGCGAAAAAAATCAAACAGATGGAGGAAGCGATGTACAAACATGCAAAGGATCTGGAGTTCGAGCAGGCGGCGAAAATCCGCGACGAATTGAAACTACTGCAGGAACAGGTGCTGGTCTAAAAGATGCCGCAAGTTCAAGAAATCCTTTACGATTCGCTCAGGGCCAACATCGTCGACGTTGCCAGGAGGCGTATCTTTTCGGCCGAGCTTTACTGGCGCGATGGCGTGATTACCGCGATCACCGAGCTTGGCGGCGAAGATGCCGGCTTGTCCTATCTCTTGCCGGGCTTTATCGACGCGCATGTGCATATCGAAAGTTCGATGCTGACGCCGGCCGAATTCGCCCGGATCGCGGTCCGCCATGGCACGGTCGCGGCGGTTTCGGACCCGCATGAGATCGCGAACGTATTGGGCCTCGAAGGCGTGCGCTTCATGCTCGATAACGCCCGGCAGACGCCGTTCAATTTCTGTTTCGGCGCGCCGTCCTGCGTGCCGGCGACGCCGTTCGAAACGGCCGGCGCCAGTCTCGATTGCGAGCAACTCGAAGGCTTGTTTCAAGCCGGCGAAGTCGCCTATCTGTCCGAAATGATGAATTATCCGGGCGTTCTCGCGCGCGATCCGGCCATCCTGGCCAAGCTGAATCTGGCGCGGCGCTACGGCTGCAAGATCGACGGCCACGCGCCGGGATTGTCGGGCCGGGAGGCTGCGCATTATGCGGCGGCCGGCATTTCGACCGATCATGAATGCAGCACCCTGACCGAAGCCGACGACAAGATCGCCGCCGGCATGCATATCCTGATCCGCGAAGGCTCGGCCGCGCGTAATTTCGAGGCCTTGCACCCCTTGATCAGCCGTTATCCGGACAAGGTGATGCTGTGCAGTGATGACAAGCACCCGGACGAACTGGCTTCGGGCCATATCGATCGGCTCGCGGCGAGAGCGCTACAGCACGGCCATGCGTTGTTCGATGTGCTGCAATGCGCATCGCTCAATCCGATCCGGCACTATGGCCTGGCTGTCGGGCAGCTTAGGGTAGGCGACCGCATGGATGCGGTGGAGGTCGGCGATCTTAAAACGCTGATCCCGCTCAAAACCTGGCTGGCCGGCCGTGTGGTCTCCGAACACGGCAAGAGTCTGTTGCCGACCGTTATCCCCCAATCGATTAATCGCTTTAACGCGCGCAAGATTCAAGCTTCCGACTTGGCAATAACGGCCGGTAGTGAAAAAATACGCGTGATGCAGGCATTTGACGGCGAATTGCAGACGCGCGAGATTTTGCTGGCGCCGAAAGTCTCCGGCGGCTACATCGTCCCGGACAGTGACCGGGATATCTTGCTGTTGACCGTGGTCAACCGCTACCGTCCCGAAAAACCGGCCGTCGCGTTCATTCGGGGTTTCGGCCTGAAGCAAGGTGCGCTGGCGTCGAGCGTGGCGCACGATTCGCACAACCTCATCGCGGTAGGGGCCGATGCGGACGCGCTATGCCGGGCCGTCAACGGTTTGATCGAGCAACGGGGCGGCATCGCCGCCGTTCAGGACGATCGCTTCGACTGCCTGCCGCTGCCGATCGCCGGCTTGATCAGCGATCGGGACGGCGACTTTGTCGCGCACCGTTACGCCGAACTGGACCGCATCGCCAAACGGCTCGGATCGTCCCTGAAAGCGCCCTTCATGACCCTGTCTTTCATGGCCCTGCTGGTGATTCCGGAGCTGAAACTAAGCGATCAGGGACTCTTTGACGGCCGCACCTTTCAATTCACCGACCTGAGCGTATAAAGCCGATGTCTGCTGCGATCGAAGCGATTACTTTCCTGCTGAACCGGGACCGAGTCGAGGAAAAGGCCGCCCCCGGCATGGTGTTGCTGGACATCATCCGCCGCGAACGCCATCTGACCGGCACCAAGGAAGCCTGCCGCGAGGGCGATTGCGGCGCCTGCATGATCCTGCTCGGTACGCCCGATGCCTCGTCCCGCATGCATTATGCCCCGGTCAATTCCTGTCTGTTGCCGCTCGGGGCGGTTGCCGGCCGCCATGTGGTCACGATCGAGGGGATCAACGGCCAGTTACTGAGCCCTGTTCAGCAGGCGCTGGTTGCTCAGGGCGGCATTCAATGCGGCTTTTGCACGCCGGGCATCGTGCTCGCGTTGACCGCCTTTTTTCTGAACGGTGCGGCTTCCGATGTCGCCGAGGCGACCGATGCGGTTGCCGGCAATCTTTGCCGCTGCACCGGCTACAGCGGTATCAAACGGGCGATACACGAACTTTGCGGCCGTTTCGATTTGAGCGGTTCGCCCATGGATAATCGCATCCGTGATTGCATCGACTGGCAATTGCTGCCGCCTTACTTTGTCTCGATTCCGCAGCAACTGGCCGCGCTGCCGCCGGCAAGGCCTTCGGCCAACGATCAAGATGCAGTCAGGGTGGCCGGGGGCACCGATCTGTTTGTACAGCAGCCGGCTCGATTATGCACACGGCCGCTGACTTTTTTGAAACCCGCAGACGAATGCATTCGCCTGCAAGACGGTCAATGCATCATCGATGCGGCAACCACGGTCGAACAAATCCGAACCTCTGTGGTACTGCAAAAATTGTTTCCGGCGATAGCCGAAGACTTCAAGCTGATCTGTTCCGCGCCGATCCGTCAGCGGGCGACCGTCGGCGGCAATCTGGCCAATGCCTCGCCGATCGGCGATCTGTCGGTGTTTTTTCTGGCGCTCGATGCCAGCGTCCGGATTGCCGGACCCCAGCGGGAACGCGCGGTCAGATTGCGGGATTTCTTCAAGGCGTACAAGCAGATCGATTGCGGCTCGGACGAACGGCTTCGGGAAATACGTTTCGATCTGCCTGACTCGTCTGCCGGTTTCAGTTTCGAAAAAGTCAGCAAACGGACCTATCTGGACATTGCCAGCGTCAATTCGGCGCTGCTGATCGAGTCGTCGAACGGTACTATTCAAAAGGTCCACCTGTCCGCCGGCGGCATCGCGCCGAATCCGCTGTATCTGGCCGCGACTTGCGACTATTTGCTCGGCAAAGCGCTGCGGCCGGCTGTCGTGCTTGAAGCGGTCAGGGTCGCGCAAACCGAAATTGCGCCGATTTCCGATGTCCGAGGCTCCGAAGGCTATAAACGCCTGCTGCTCAGGCAGCTGATTTTTGCCCATTTCCTGAAACTGTTTCCGGAGCAATTCGGCGGGGAGGCGCTGCATGAAACTGCGTGATGTCGAATTACATGCGCAGGGCGCATCGCTGTTTACCGACGACCTGCTTGTCCCGGAAGGCGCGCTGGCGGTTTATCCTGTCGCTTCGACGATAGCGCACGGCATGATCGAAAGGATCGATACCGCGCCGGCGCTCACTTATCCCGGCGTCGTCGCCGTGTTTACGGCGGCCGACATTCCGGGCATCAATCAAATCGGCAATGTTGCCGCCGATGAAGTGCTGCTGGCCGAGACGGAAGTCGTGTATCAGGGGCAGCCGGTCGCCTTGGTGGTCGCCGAGACCGCCGATATGGCTCGGCAGGCGGCGGCGTCGGTCGCGATCGATTATCGGCCCTTGCCAGCGGTATTCGATGCCCGGACAGCGGATAAAATGGGCCTGCATATCGCGCCGAGAAGGCTGTTTTCTTTCGGCGATATCGAGGCTGCCTGGGCCGAGTGCGACCTGATCGTCGAAGGCTCGGCCGCGACCGGCGCTCAGGAGCACATGTATCTCGAAACCCAGACCGCGATCGCCTATCCTCTGGAGAACAACGGGCTCAAGGTGATTTCGGCGACACAGTCGCCTGGCTTTACCCAACGCATCATCGCCAGGGTATTGGGCTTGTCGATGCACGCGGTCGAAGTCGACGTGCCGCGCCTCGGCGGCGCATTCGGCGGCAAGGAGGAACAGGCGACTGCATTCGCGGTGATGGCGGCGCTGGCGGCTCATCATCTGCAACGGATCGTAAAAATTTCGTTGCGGCGGGATGAAGACTGCCGGTTGACCGGCAAGCGCCATCCTTATGATGCGGACTTCAAGATCGGCCTGGACCCGTCTGGCAAGATTCTGGCTTACCGGGCCGATTTCTTCCAGAATGCCGGCGCGATCGCCGACCTGTCTCCGCCGATTCTGGAGCGCTCGTTGTTTCATGCCGGAGGCAGCTATTTCATCCCGAACATGCAGGTCAGCGCGGTCAGTTGCAGGACTCATCTGCCGCCCAATACCGCTTTCAGGGGCTTCGGCGGGCCGCAGGCGATGTATGTGCTGGAGTGCGCGATTTTTAAGGCAGCCGAGACCATGGGCGTCGACGCCAGCCGGATTCAACGGATCAACCTGTTGCGGGAGGACCGGTATTTTTACTACGGCATGCCCGCGCGGCGCTGCATGGCGACCGCATGTTGGCAACAAGCCGAGGCCCGTTATGCCTTACAAGACCGCCAACAGGAAATCGATGCGTTCAATGCCGGCCATCCACTCGAAAAGAAAGGCATCGCGATCATGCCGGTATGTTTCGGCATCTCTTTTACCTCGACTTTTCTGAATCAGGCCGACGCGCTGGTGCATGTCTACGGCGACGGTAGCGTCAGCGTCAGCTGCGGTGCGGTCGAAATGGGGCAGGGCGTGAAACAGAAGATCGGCAAGTTGGTCGCTGCGGTTTTCGGCCTCGACGAGCAACGCGTCAAGGTCGAAAGCACCAATACCACGCGCATCGCGAACATGTCGCCGACCGCGGCCAGCACCGGCGCCGACCTGAACGGCCAGGCGGCGCGCCTTGCCGCATTGCAGATCCAACGGCGCCTGATCGAGCTGGCCGCCGCACAACTGGGCGGTGTCGATGCTTCGGAGATTACCTTCGAGAGGGAGCAGGTTTGCCGGCAAGGCCAACCTACAGCACTGGGCTGGAACCCGCTGGTCGGTCTGGCTTATCTGTCGCGGACGGCCCTCTCGGCGGAGGCGCATTATGCGACGCCGGCGCTGTTTTTCGACCCGGACACGGCGCGGGGCCAGCCCTTCGCCTACCATGTCTACGGCTGCGCGGCGGTCGAAGTCACCGTCGATTGCCTGCGCGGCCGCTACCGCATCGATAGCGTCAAAATCGTGCATGATGACGGCCAGCCGCTGGATGCGATGGTCGACCGCGGCCAGGTCGAAGGCGGCGTCGTGCAGGGGCTGGGCTGGATGACACTGGAAGAGGTCGTGTTCGACGAGACGGGACGCCTGTTGACCGATAACCTGACCGCTTACAAGATTCCGGACATGCATTTCGCGCCGGACATCGACGTGCACTTTTTGGAATCGGCGACGAATCCGCCGGGACTGATGCATTCGAAGGCGGTCGGCGAACCGCCCTTGATGTACGGCATCGCGGCCTATTTCGCGCTGTGCAAGGCGATCCGGGCGTTCAATCCCGACTGTCAACCCGATTACCACGCCCCGATGACGCCGGAAAAAGTATTGCTGGCGCTGTATCAAACACAAAATCACGATGCTTCTTAACTGGCGCAACGCCGCTTACGGCAGTCTGATTTACGCGAGCGGCGATGCCATTGCCGCCGCGATTACGGGCGATTTTCAGCTGAGCCGGATGTTGGGCATGATGTTTGTCGGCGGAACGCTTTATGCGCTGGAGATTCCGGCGTATTTCGTCTGGATAGATCGGCAGTTTGACCATCCCGGTCGATGCAATGCAATCAAGCGCATGCTCTGCGCGGAAGCGTTTTTCAATCCGTTGTGGATCGCTCGGCATATTGCGCTGATTAATTTGTTTTCGGGACGCGGCTCGGAAATCAACTGGGGCTTGTTGGCAATCGGACTGGATTCCTTTCTGCACGCCTTGCCGTTTGCGCTGCTGATCAATTATGTGATTCAAAACATGATATCGCTCAACTGGCGGTTTGTGGCCAGTGCGTTGTTTTCGGCAGCCATGGCGGTCTATTACGCCTTAAGCGAGGCGCTGTTTGGCTGATCCTGTGCAACCCTGGCAATGGATAAGCGAGAGCTTGGCTGCGGGCGAGCCGGTCACGTTGCTGCTTGTCGTCGACAGTTGCGGGAGTTCTCCGGGCAAGATCGGCGCCAAAATGGCGGTTACGGAAAACGGCGTGACCGGAACCATTGGGGGCGGGGCCTTGGAAATCGGCTTGATTGAATCGGTCAGGGAGTCGATGGTTAAGTGAATTACAGAATCGAAGATTCATCCCAGAACGCATCATGCGTCGGAAACGGGCACCGCTTCCGGCATGATATGCGGCGGCGAACAGACGATTTTAGCCTATCCCTGCCGGATTCAGGATCTGCCATTATTCGAGCGTTTGGCCGAATGCTGCCGCCTCAGAACGCCAAAACGTCTCGTCATTTCAAGACGCGGTCTGCAACTGATGAACACGGGGGCTGTCTGGCTTCCTGCGTATTTCGAGCCGGGCGAAGACTGGCTTTACCAGGAAGTGATCGGGCGGCGCAAATGCGCCTATATCATCGGCGGCGGACACGTGTCCCTGATGCTTTCGAAAGTGCTCGAGCTGCTGGATTTCGATAGCGTCGTGATCGATGAACGCGAGGGCATCGAAGCGATGCAAAGCAACGGCGCTGCCTGGAAAAAAATCGTCATCCCTTATGCCGAGATCGATCAAGCGGTGCCGGAAGGCCCCGAGGTTTTTATCGTCATCATGACGCACAGCCATCGAACCGATGCGCAGGTCTTGGCGAAGCTGGCCGAAAAGAACGTGCCTTATCTTGGCCTCTTGGGCAGCCGTAAAAAAATCTCCGCGATCAAGGAGGCTTTGTCCGGGCAAGTGCCTGAGCAAACATTGCAAAGGCTGCATGCGCCCGTCGGCTTGCCGATCAAGAGCCACACGCCGGCCGAAATCGCGATCAGCATCGCGGCCGAATTAATTCAATTTACCAATTCTTGCCATGAACAATTAACAACGCAATGAATATCCTGGTGTGCGTATCGGAAAGGAGTTCGGGAAAAGGAAAGTTTGGTGCATAATCCACGGAGCTTTTTTACGCTTGGCAATCACCCCGTTTGTTTCTAATTTTCCAAAGCGTTCCATGGCATCTTACGAGCAAGGGAAGTGAGTAAGCCATAGAAAGCGAGGGCAAATGCAACACGACCGCCCAACTACTTGGGCTTGCTGAACTCATCGAGAGAGGCTCTTTATGAACATGGCCATTAAAAATCAGATCAATAGCAAATATTTTATATTCTTGCTCATCATCCTTTTCCATCCTTCAACAACGTGGGCCGCGCCACGTTATTTACTCACGGTGGAAGTCGCGTTTTCTAAGCAGGGTTCTACCGAGCCTTTCGCTATACATAACTGGGGTCAAGAGATTGCCGTGCCGATCGACCAGGCCACTGGGCAAGCCACAGGTAAACGGCAACATAAACCCTTGGTGATCAGAAAACCTGTCGACGGTCTTTCCCCCCTTCTGTACCAGGCGCTGGCGACCAGTGAGGTTCTGCCTAACCTGACGATTCGGGTATTTAAGGGTTCCAAGACGTTACTGTTTACTATCAAACTCACGAATGCCCGAGTGATTAGAGCAGCGAAGGAAGCCAATGCAGATAATAAAATCGACACCGTCGATCTTGAAAAGTTTGAATTTACCTATCAAACCATCGAATGGACTGATGCGAAGTCGGGTGCAATAACCCAAGACAGTTGGAGTGCAGGACCCGCTTGAAATCGGTCATCAGATGGCGGGGGGTAAGCATCGTCATTCCGGCGTGGTCGCCGAGCACAGGGATTGCCGTTCGTATCCCTAACTCAGTTAGACCTTAAGAACCACCATCGAAACATCGTCGACAAAGGAATGGTCGCCGGTAAAGGTTTGCAGGTCTTTCACGATCGCGTTGATGATCTCCTGCGGCGTCTTCGGTCCTTGAGTGGAGAAAAGGCGGGTCAGGCGCTCGATGCCGAAAAACTCTCCATGAGCGACTTTTTTGAATCCTGATGCGTGGGTTCGGTCATTTGGGTTTCCTCCGGCTCTTGATGCAAACCTTGGGCTTGCATAAAAGCAATGATGGGAAGGACGCTTATCATCCTGCAATTAAGAGTGTTATGATGAGTCTGGGTTCCCTGATCTTGCCAGCACTCTGACCGATCCGCAAAATTATCATGACCGATTGCACCGAGTTAAACCGATGAGAATAGTCGTTGCGTTGGGTGGAAATGCGCTGCTGCGCCGAGGCGAAGCGCTGACATCCGAAAATCAGCGCGGCAATATTCAAATTGCCGCCGCCGCGTTGGCGCCATTGGCTAGTGATCATCAGATCATCATCACGCACGGCAATGGCCCTCAGGTCGGGCTGTTGGCATTGCAAAGCGCCGCCTATAAGCCTGACGAAAGCTATCCCTTGGATATTCTCGACGCCGAAACCGAAGGCATGATCGGTTATCTGATCGAGCAGGAATTGGGTAATTATTTGCCGCCAGAACGGCTCTGTGCGACCCTGCTGACCCAAATCGAAGTGGACCCGCACGATCCGGCTTTCGCCACACCCACCAAGCCGATAGGCCCCGTTTACTCCAAAACCGCCGCGGAACAACTCGCCAATCAACACGGCTGGCGCATCGCGAAGGACGGTGAAAACTATCGGCGCGTGGTGCCGTCGCCCAGGCCGCGAAAGATCGTAGAGATCGAGGTGATTAAGTCGCTGATCATACGGAATGTGGTGGTGATTTGCGCGGGAGGCGGCGGCATCCCGGTTGTGAAAGACGTAGACGGCCACTGGCGCGGCGTTGAAGCGGTAATCGACAAGGATCTGGCCGGGGCTCTGCTGGCTATCGAGTTAGGCGCCGACCATTTCATGATGTTGACCGATGTCGATGCGGTGTATCAGAATTGGGGCATGCCCAAAGCCCGCGCGATTCGCTGCATAGCGCCCGGAGCGATTCGGGAAATGGCTTTTGCCGAAGGCTCGATGGCTCCGAAAATGCTGGCCGCTTGCGAATTTGTCGAGAAAACCGGCCGCATTGCCGGCATCGGACAGCTCAAGGATGTGGCCGAGATTCTCGCGGGAACCGCCGGCACGACGATCGCGCCGGATGCGGATATCGGCTGGTGGGATTGATTGCAGGGTTTCCTTGCGCGCTCAATCCGAAAGCAAATTCTGCTCTTGCAGAAATGCTTCCAGCAACCCGCTCAACAACGGCGCGCCGATTTCGGCGAATTCGTAACTCGCGCGCACGACCGGTTTGTTGATCTCGATCAGTGCGCCAAGGTCGCACGGCGTCGCGGTCACGACCACATCGGCCTCGGCCGCATTGATCGTCTCTTGCAAGGCGCGGAGTTGTGCCGGATGATAGCCGACGGCCGGCAGCACCTTGCCGATATGCGGATAGTGGCGGTAAACCTCGGCGATTTCGCCTGCCGCGAAATCGCGCGGGTCGACAATCTCCGCCGCCCCGGCTTCCAAGGCGGCAACATAGCCCGCGCCATAGGCCATGTCGCCGTGGGTGACGGTCGGGCCGTCCTCGACCACGAGCACGCGTTTGCCGCGCACGCGCTCGGGATCGGACAGTTGCACGATCGAGGCGCCGCGCACGACCTGTGCGCGGGGATTCGTTTGCCGCACGCTGTCTTCCACGCGCTTCACATCGGCTGGCGCGGCCGAATTGACTTTGCCGATCAGGACGATGTCGGCCATCCTAAGAACCGTCTCGCCCGGATGATGCGAGGTCTCGTGGCCCGGTCGCAACGGATCGACCAATACGATGTTCAGGGCGGGCCGGATGAACGAAAAATCGTTGTTGCCGCCGTCCCAGAGGATGATGTCGGCTTCACGCTCTGCGAGTCCTACGATCCTGGCATAATCGATGCCAGCAAACACCACATTGCCGATCGCCAGATGCGGTTCGTATTCCTCGCGTTCCTCGATCGTGCAGCCGGCCGCATCCAGATCGGCGCTTGCAGCGAAGCGCTGTACGGCCTGTTGCTCCAGATCGCCGTAAGGCATCGGATGCCGGATCACCGCGACTTTCAGACCACGCGCCTTCAATAATTTTGACAGCCAGCGCGCCGTTTGCGATTTGCCGCAGCCGGTGCGCACCGCGCAGCAGGCGATCACCGGCACCGAAGTCTGGAGCATCGTGCGCTTCGGGCCCAGCAGGATGAAATCGGCGCCCTGGGCGAGCGCAATCGAAGCCGTGTGCATCACCCGGCTATGCGGCACGTCGCTGTAGGAGAAAATGACTTGGTCGATGTGCCGCGTTTGGCACAAGGCGGCGAGTTCCGCTTCATCGACGATAGGA
>Ga0208116_1000614_pt1 | contig 10813 bp, 7 predicted proteins | sample LakWasMeta9_HOW4_2_FD_183859 | JGI IMG/M metagenome (GOLD analysis project Ga0208116, IMG submission 183859) | Freshwater sediment methanotrophic microbial communities from Lake Washington under simulated oxygen tension - Sediment Metagenome... | ecosystem: Environmental > Aquatic > Freshwater >... | reverse complement strand
CACGCCTGATCATGCAGTTGTTTGATTTTTATGAGAAATCGTACTACCTCACGTTGGATCGAACGAACTGGAAATGCACCCAAGGGCATAAAGGGTGAAAAGAATCTCAATATTCTTTTTTGAATAATCTTTAGGCGTCTAAAGATTAAAGGGCGACGTATCCAATATTTTTCTTCAAAAAACAATAGATTACCGATCTCATAAGAATTTTAGCCGCTAAAAGCAGGGCGAGGAACTATCCGTTTTAGTCTAAACATAAATCCTTCAGGAAACCAACATTTTGTCAAGCTCACAGCTTATTGGTGTTTTTAATAAATAATACTATATCTATATAAATAGTTGATATTAAAAACAAACTTGAATTGTGGCTATGTTTCCTTTATTCTAAAAAAATGTACTTGGATCAGGATAAGTTGTGACTCCATTCGGCCTCTTTCTCGAAAAGATCAGGCGCAGCCGCCAATTACGGCAAAAACAATTGGCGGCGGACTTGGGTGTGCAAGCTTGTTACATTAGCGCGCTGGAAAAAGGCCGAAAAGCACCTCCGTCCAGGCAGGTACTGGAGAAGCTGATCATGGCCTTGGGATTAGATGAACAAGAGCAAGCCGCTCTGTGGGAGAGTGTAGAACAGTCCCAGCGCTCGTTTCAGTTGCCGGAGGGGATGATGCTTACCGAATACCGGATGATAAACGAATTACGAAAACGATTAGGACGATTGAGCGAAGGGCAGGTTACGCTGATATTGGATGTCCTTGCCTTAAGTCCACCGGTTAATAAACAATCAAATGCAAGGAGAATAGATATGTAAAGCGCAGCACAGAACAAGCCTTGTCGGCTTGCCCCGCACTGCTAGCGAAGTAGATACTCCGCCCGAAGAAAGCTTAGTATCTCTCCGCTTACCGCTCTCGTCAAGCCGACACTGGCATTCATTACGACACACTTGAAACTTTATTACCGAAATCGGTAAGGATTCGTTATGTCCGTAGATTTTTATGGCGAGCGCAAAAGCGCTGGCCAGAGGGCTGCTTTGCGTCTGAATATTACGCCACAGCCCAAAGCCGAACGAGCGAGGGAGCCCGTGACACGTTCCCGGGGACTGGTCAGGGGACAATTCCCGTCCACCAAGATGAAGCGCATGATCGCGTGGGAATCTCAGTTGGAGCAAAAAGCTTGCTACCACTTTGAATTTTCACCCGCCGTCGCGACTTTTCGAGAACAACCGCAAACATTTTATCTTCCCTCTGCTCAAGGGATGTCCCGGTATACACCGGACTTCGAACTGACTTTTAACAGCGGCGAAATTTGCTTTGTGGAAGTCAAGCCTTTAGCCAAATTGCATTCACCGCAAGTGCTGTACCGCCTACAGGCAGCCAGTCAATTTCTGACGGAAAAAGGTTGTCACTTCATTGTGCTGACCGAGGAGGAGTTAAATTTTCCCACTCGAATCCGGAATTTTTCGATTCTACGGCCTTATCTGCGATTCGAAATACCTGCGCACATTTCAGTACAGGCCAAGGCCTGGGTAACGGATACAGGCAACCAAACATTTGAGGCATTGAGTCATTTATTTGCCTTTCATTCCACAGCGTTTGCGCTGCTCGCCCAGTTACATATCGGCTTTGATTTTGACAAGCCGCTCAGCAACACCAGCCGACTATTTACCTCATCCATTGGAGAACATCGCGATGATACTTGCCTCTTTGCATACCGGACAGGACCTGATTTTGAACCATGTAGCGTACCGCCTCATTCGCATGCTTGAAGACGGGCAATGTCAATTAGAGCGAAAAAGCGATTTGGCCTTAAGCAGTTACTTCAAGCACGAGCTTTTAGGTTTTATCAGTACGGGGCAGCTCATTTTAGGTGGACAGCAGAACGCCATCGCAACGCCTGTTAATAACCAGCGGTTCGAAAGCGATTTATCGGCCTATTCCGAAGCCATCCAACAACAAGTTTATTACCGACTTAACTATCTGAAAAAGGCGGAAGAACTGTATGGCGAGAAGGTTACTTGTCAACGATTAACCCGAGTCATTCAGTTGGTTGCTGATGAATGCAACGATCCAAAGCCGCCGTCAGCACTCACTGTTTATTACTGGTGGAGACGCTGGACTCAAGCAGACCGATCTATCACCGCCCTCGTTAAAATCAAAAGAGGCCCTAAAAATAAGCGTCGAATCACCCAGGAGGTGGAGCAACTAGTCCAACAACTGATCGATGAAATTTATCTGAAACGCGAAGGGAATAGCATTGAAGACGTCTATACGGCGCTGAAACAAAAAATTAAGCGTTTAAACTCAAATCGAAATACCCCACTTGCCATGCCTAGTAGGGCAACATTTTTTCGCTACATTGGAACCTATGACGAATACTTGGTGATGGCAGCCAGGAAAGGTAAACAAGCGGCTGACCAACATTTCCGGGCATCCGGTAAAGGTCCAGAACCTAAATACATTCTCGAACGAGTAGAAGTTGATCATACGCCGCTGGATTTACTGCTCATCGACGACCTGACCGGTTTAACCATCGGCAGACCGACGGTCACATTCATTACTGATCGTTATTCCAGATTGCCTTTGGGGGTTGAAGTCGGGTTCGAACCTCCGTCGGAATTGGCGGTGATGCGGACGCTTCGGCATGCGATATTACCCAAGGCCTCCGTGCAGCAGGAGTACCCGGAAATCGAAAATCAATGGTTCGCCTATGGCATTCCCGTCACTCTGGTGTGCGATAACGGGTTGGAGTTCCACTCGCAACAACTGCAGCGTATGTGTGCGGAGTTGAATATCGAGCTCTTGTTCTGCCCGAAAAAACAACCGCATTACAAAGGCGCTATCGAGCGATTTTTAGGTTCATTTAATCGTCAGCTTAGCCATAAAGTGGCAGGAACGACATTTTCGAATATTTCAGATAAAGGTGATTACGATGCTGAAAATCTAGCCAGCCTCACGCTGCCAGAGTTTAAGAAGCTACTCCACGTCTGGCTGATCGATGTTTATTGCCAAGCGCCTCACAAAAGCCTTGGTATTACACCTGCTCTGGCCTGGAAAGACGGCCTGAAAATCATTGAACCTGTGTTGCCGGAAAGTAAGGAAAAACTGGCCTTGATTCTGGCCATTCAGAAAACCCGCCAGTTAAACCATGAAGGCGTGCAATTCAAAGGTCTGATGTACAACACGGCGGAGTTGGCCACTTTGCGCAAGCGAGGCATTGCCTCGGTTCACATCCGGATTAATCCGGAAGACTTGGGCGAGATTTGGGTATTCGATGAACATCAAGGGGATTATTTCAAAGTGCCGTGCACATACCCAGAATATGCAAACAAGCTTACGCTGGCACAGCATTTATTGATTCGTCAACAGGCGAATCAGACGAAGGCGGAACGCGTAGATATTGAACTTTACGAACGAGGTAAAGAAAAACTCCGTCTGTTAATTGCTCAAGCCAGCAATAGCAAAAAACTTAGCCAGCGTAAAAAAGCCGCCCGCTATAACACCGAAGCGCTTCAACAACCCCCTTTTTCCTCCAATGCGTTACCGGAAAAAGCTCGCAAAAAATCGTCCGATAAAGAAGACTATCACATCGATGAAATCCCTGATTTCGACATCGATAGCAGGGAGCTTGAGCATGTGTGAACAAAGCACTCTCAACCAAACATGGGCCAGTGTGTCGCGCCTTATCGTTAAGTATCCGGCTTTCAACGAGGCCTATCGGTTGCTGAAGGATGCTTATCTTTTCACGCAACAAACCGGACTTTCCAAGAACTATTGGCTGGTCGGTCCTTCCGGGACCGGTAAAACCACGCTGATGGATATGTTGGTGAAGGAGTTTCCGCCGACCGATCAGGGGAATCGGAAAGACATTCCGGTGTTGGCGATCAATATTCCGGCATTACCCACGATCAAAAATCTGGCGGAAGAAATGCTCGTTCAATTGGGAGATCCAATTTTTCAACGGGGATCAGCCATCGATAAAACCTTCCGTATCCTGCATTTGCTCAAGGCCTGCAACACCAAATTGATCTTGCTCGATGAAATGCAGCACTTCATCGACCGGGGGCATAAGCGGGCTCCCGCCGAGGTGGCCGACTGGCTAAAAACTTTAATTGATAAAGCCCAGGTATCGGCTGTGATTATGGGCTTGGAGCGCACGCAGGTCATTCTGGATGCAAACGAACAATTGCGTCGCCGCTTTTGCCGGCGTATCGATCTGAAACCTTTCGATTTGGAATGCCCGATCAGCCGTAGTCACTTTCTTGGCGTCATCAAGAAGATTGACGTGGCATTGGCGATGCCGTCGCCATTGGATTTACAGCAAGAAGGGCTTGTCAGGCAGTTGCACTTTGCCACCAACGGGATCATGGATTACATGGTCAAGCTGATGCTGGGCGCCTATCACATTGCCATCAACCGTGAAATGCCGGGAATAGACAAGCAATGCCTGGAACTCGCTTTCACCGAGTCGATTTGGGTTGAAGGTGTCGGCAAATTTAACCCCTTTAACGCAGATTTTTTCGGTCAACGATTGGATCAACGCGGCATGGTTTTTTACAAAGCCCCTGCTGTGGAATTGCTCAAGACTCAAGAGAAAACATTATGAATGAAGAACCATTGACCCTTATTTGCCCTCCAATCCGTATGCGTTGTTGCCCGGATGAAAATCCGATCGGCTATTTAATGCGATTGGCAGATGCGAATGCTTATCCCGCCTACCGTTGGTTGCTGGAGGGTAAAGGTACTGCGACTGTCGATTTTGAACGCCTTTACCACGCATACCTGGCGGCCGATTGGACGGGTTATCAACACGCTGAGCCGGAGTTAGCGCAAATTTGCGCATTGCCGAACATCCATCTGAATTCCACTCGGTTGCGTTATTGTCCGCTTTGCCTGCGAGAAGAAATCTATTGGCGAATGAGTTGGCAATTGAAAGTTGCTGTAGCATGTACGCAACATCAGGTGTGGTTACACGATGTATGTCCTCATTGCCTTAAGGAACAAAGTTTTTTAAAAAGACGGGGCAATGAATGCTTGAAGCAATTAGCCACCGCTGAATCGCACCCGGCTCCGGCATCGGTTGTTCACATGCAGCGCTTTTTGGAAAAGGGCATTTTGACAGCCGACAATCCCTTGTTCGATGCCGAGCAGATACCCACGTTGCGTCAGCGCTGCGAATTGGTCGTCTTCCTCATGAAGTGGCTGGAGATCGGCGATGATCTGGCTAAACCTACCAGACAGAACTTTCAACGCGTTGCCGATTTTAAAACGATGGCGAGCCAATGCGCAGAGGCGTTGTTTTCCGACGCGGGTGGATTTTGGCGATATTTACAAACCATTCACTTTAATCGTGCCATTTTCATTGGCATTCAGCAGAAAAGGCTGGTTTATTTTTACCGACAGCTCTTCCATGAATTTCCGGAACCCTCGTTTCAGCCTTTGAAAACCGTGGTTGAACGATACGCCACGATGAACCTGATCCGCGACATTACGGAAAAACATACCCTGTTCAGTACCAATGCCAAAAAAGTTCAACTGTGGTATTCGTTCAGCCGGGCCTGCAAGGCATATGACCTAGCCCCTTCGGTATTAAACCGGGCCATCATCGATAAACAAGTCAATGTGCATCATGAGCGCACCCAGAAAGACTACACCAAATGCGCAATTTATCGCTCGGACCTGGAAAAGATTTTACCGCATTTGAAAAGCTTGGTGACGGCTCAGGAGGCCGCTCAGCTTCTGGGTGTGACGAAAGCGCAATTTGTACAGTTGCAAAACAGCGGCTGTTTTAAATTCGAGATCCCGCCTCGTGAGGGCTATTGTACGACGTGGCAATATTCCCGCTTGGAGCTGGAATCCCTGATCGAAAATATCAATTTGGGGACTGCACCGTTGACAGCAGCGTGTGCGACCGTGTCGAAAATCATGCAGAATCAAATCCAGGGACGTATTGAAATGCCGTTTCTACAAGTGATCAAGGCCATTGTGGCCGGGCAGCTTGTTGTACGAAAGCCCGATAACGAACGTTATGAAATCCGGGGCTTATTCTTGGATAAAGTGGAATTTGCCGCCTGGCTGGACCAACTGCGTCCGAATGCGGATGTGCTGTCGGTTACGGAAGCCGCCAAGCTTCTCGGGATCAACGAGGAATTTGGCTATCAGTTGGTAAACCACGGCTATCTGAATCACAAAACGGATTCGCGTCATGCCAGGATAATATTTCCAGACCATATCCGGCAATTTAAACAGGAGTACGTCATTTTATCCAAGCTTGCAGAAGACTCGGAATGCAGCTCGGCAAGGATTATTGAGTTACTGGACGCTTCGGAAATTTACCCGGTTGATCATCACGATGCCGATAAATTGCGGCAAAAGCTGTACGCGCGGGCGGAAGTGCTGAAATCAAACGTGTTTTTTCGTTATGTTCAACATCTACCAGAAACCGGCTTGTAAACAGGTGTTTTAAAGCTAAACCATATTTTCTAATGAGGCAAGATTGGTATCGGATCGCTGATCCGTCATACCGTTATCTCACTAACCTGGCCGAATTTTGAATGATCGAGTTCGGCCATGAGCGGTCAGTTATACGGCCGCTAAGCCGATGACGGAAAGCGGGCCCAAGCATCCAATCTGGGAATGGCCCGCATCTTGTAGTCTTGTTGGGAATGCCGCCGTTTTCCTAGCCGTGGGCAATGCCATCGCATCGTCACTCGGTGTCGTCAGGGAGCAACACGCAGGGATCGCCTTTTGGCGTCAATATTGTCGTCTGACGTTTGCCCCTGGTGACACTGACGCGAAAGTTCTGGCGTGATTGGTCATTGATTTGCTCTCTGGAGTTGAATCGTACAATACGGTCTGGATTAGCGACTATCTCTCGTCTTACCAGCTTCGGCCAACCTTCAAAAATGATTACCTCATCGAACTGCTTTCCTTTTGCCTTGTGCATGTTCATCACGACGACCCCCGACTCAGGTTTGGTGGTCGTAGAAAAGTGCTCTTGGACGAAGGCTTGTCGAGTGATCGTCAGTGCATTGCGATATCCGTTGTCTCGCCAGTCCTGTGAAAGCTGTTGGCGAAGTTGAGTACCTCGATCTAGAAGGCGAATATTCTTAACCTCTTCCGCGATATCTTTCAGACGTTTGCAGGCACCGTTTTCCAGAATGCGCCGCACAGCCCGCCAATCCTTGTCGGGATCGCCCGTAAAGACAAGTACACGTACCTGCTCGTATATCGCCAGCATATTGGCGAGAATGCTGTTCTTACGAACGGCTTTGCCATTGGCACGATTCGCCAACAGCTCTTCATAAGCGTTTTGGATACTTGAGGCCTCTTTCAGTGCGCTCTGCGTCGGTTGATCTCCGTCTTTGCCCTGAAAGTAATTGCATAGCAAGTCAATCAGCTGCGCGAAGTGACGACTATCCCCGGAGGGTTGCATCAAAAGTGCGATGACTTCCGCTCCAAGGATCGCGGCCTCCATCTCGATGGTAGCCGTGTGGACCACCTCCGGCATCCCTGCTGGTGGGTGATGCAAAGCGTCAGATACTAGACGCGTCATTTTCTTGGTTGGGACAAGAATCGCCAAAGACCAGTTGTCGATGCCTTGCGTGATCAATCGATGGCGAGCAGCATAGACCGTTGTCACCAGTTTGGACATCGCCGGGTCGGGAAACGGATCAAAGACATCAAACACGATGCCCTTATATTCTTGCTGGCGAAATTTACCGGTCAGTAGGTCATTGCCAAAAATGGCTATTTCCGTCCCTGCGCTTCGATGATTGTCTGTACTGAGGTCAATTTCAGTTGGGTTGAAAGCCTCCCGGAAATGATCAAGGCGAGCGGGATCTGCACCGATCCAGTCATAAATTCGTTGCTCCGGGTCGGCAAGAGCGATCAGCCTGCAAAACTCACCCAACGCCTGAACCACTCGCCATTGCGCGTCGTTGGTATCTTGAAACTCGTCAAGAATAATGATTGGATACATGGTCGCGACGAGTCTACGGATGCGCTCGCTACCATGCAGAATATCCCCTACGTACGGAGCAAAGAGGTCGAAGCACATCCGCCCTTCGTTCGTTGCTAGACGGGTGCGCTCTGCCGTTTCGGCAGCCTTCTTAGCTATCTTCTGTTCATCCGAAAGTTTTCTGGTTGGATAACCTGACCTGATCCCAGAGAGGACGATGGCCTCATTTGGCGGGGTGAGAATTGACAATCGTCGAGGTAGGCCTATCAGATAACCATGCGTCTTTAGGATGCGCCAGAAGAATGCATGGTAGGTATCGACGTCGATGAGACATTTTGTGGCAACCGGAATCTTCTGCTCGTATTCGATGGCCTCCACCACGCGGGAAACGGTCGCACGAGCGAAGCTGAGAAACAAAACTTTCTGACCGGGACGGATATGCTGCTTAGCAACCTGCGCCGCCTTGATGATGGAGATAGTCGTCTTGCCCGAGCCGGGTCCCCCTGTGACAAGGAGGTGCCCATCTGCCGCTATTACATCCAGTTGGCCCTTAGTCAATTCCATCGGCACCTGCTTCCGGATCATCTCCCGTCTGGGCAGGCGATGCAGGTCCACTACCAGCTACGGGGGCGGGCAGGCAAGCTGTTTTCAATTTCTGCGCAGCCTCACAAAGCCACTCCGGTATCTCTGTTTCGTTGCACTGGGCAAGGAAGTCGGCAAGGCCTCCCGTACCTTTCGTATCCTTGAAATATTTTTCGATAAAGTCTTCATAAGGCTTATCTTTAAATTGAAAGTATTTTTGGTCAAGGTCATCCGGCCAGCCCAATTGTTTTGCAAATCGTTCAAGAGCGACTTTAGTCGTGCCCTTCAAGACTAAATTTTCAGACCCCTTCTCGTCGTGCATTAAAAGCAATTCGACCTCAGCCTCAATCAAGGCCTTGTTTGACGCCAGTTCCTGTTTGTCACAAATAGCAAAGGTTTGCTTGCCAAGTGTTTTATAGAGCTGCGCCATGCCTGGCACATTTGTCTCGCCATCTGCGTCAACTACACATATCCCAAGCGCTTCGAGGGACTGGTAATTTTCTGGGTTGAGTTCTGCGAGGCGACGGCACGCAACCGGGAATGCTGAATACTCAGTAGGTCCTTCCGCAAGAAGAACACGGCGAGCAAGCAAACCTTCACAAAAGCGAGTGCGGAATTCCTGCCTATAGCGTTTAAGTTTGACATTTACAGGCAACTCAATAGCCCTTTGCCCTAACAGGCCCTCAGCGTCACGTGTAAGCACAACGGTTTCCTCCATCGCGAACTCCTCTAACACGTAGGGCGAATGGGACGTAAAAGGGCTTGGGACGCCAGTTTACGAACTTCGTGGATGATCCGTTTCTGCGCATAAGGAGGTATCGCTGTTTCCGGTTCCTCCATGGCGAAAATGACGTTTTGCTTACTCTCAGCGATTTGGGACAGCATTGCTAGGACAAGCATGTTGATAGTACCCGTGCCTTGCCGGTAGAACGGTGCTGCATGCTTTCCATCACCTGTCGCGATGAAGGCCGTAATGACCTTCCTTAAATGTTCGCGAGTGAGGGTCGATACTTTGAGATGAGGTTCAATTCCCCATTCCTTCGGGACATATTTCTTCAGCGCAATGTTAATGCTTTCCAATACAGGGGAAATACCCAATGCTGGATCGCTTGCAACTGGGATATCTGAAAGGATGGTGAGGGTATCTTCCCACATCTGCGGCCTGACTTCCTTCAAGCGCAAAATTATATCGAGCAAGCTACCGCGCTCCAGGCTCAGGGCTCGTGAACCGGTACGAATGGAGCGGAGGTATAGGAAGCCGCAAAGCTGTTTGTGTTTTCTGGAGAACGGTTCGGGCTTGTCGCTTTCGGAGAGGCTTCGAGTGAAGTAGGTGGCGCCCTCGAAGTCGTCCTCCTCTTTGTCGTACCAACCATGGAACGTGACGCGAAGCGCCTCCGTAATCGACGCAGTATCAACGCCAGCAGGATTGGGGGCGTCGTAAAACTTGTCCGCTGTTGAGTCCCAGAATTCGATGTAATCACCGAATTTTCCCTTTTGCTCCTCCGTTAGATTTGCAATCGTCGCCTCAATAACGATTTTTGGTGTCGTGGTTTCCGTGACTTCTGGGCCTTGACCAAGCGGAGCATCACCTTCGGTCCCAGCGTTTTCTGTGATGGCATCGGGTATTTGGGTGTAAATGCCTCTAAAGAAGTCATGCTCGTCAATCGCGGGCTGACGATTTAGGCGATCAGGCCCAAGAACTAGGTCCAGGGCTTCCAGTATCGTTGTCTTGCCGGTGTTATTGTCCCCGATGAGAACGCCATGCTTGGGGAACAACAGCTTTGACCGTCTTATACCCCTGAAATTCTCAATTTCCAAGCGGGTCACTTGCATAAATCTATCTCCATTCCATCAATGACCGATGTTTATATTTCTGCTTCGCCACAAATATCTAAGCATCTGTGCATCTCGATTACGCTTACAGCAAGCATAAGGTGACTGCACCAAATCGATTGGCTCGGCATCGTGCTCCCTAAGCTCGTTGTACTGCCGGTAGTTTGTTAACATTGAACTATGTTCTTCAGGGAGGTGGACTCAACGTCCGCTTACGCATAGTGTGAGCCCACTCGATTGGCCTATCTGGGTCGTAACCAGTCTATCAATCGCTGCCGGTTTGTTGCACACCGGCAGCGTATTTAATAAATTGTGAAATTCCGTATAAGAATTATGAGACAAATTTAAGAAATTTTGAGACCTGACATAACCACTGCCTCACACATCCAAATTCGCCACATCCAGCGCATTCTTCACGATAAAGTCCCGGCGCGGCTCGACCACA
>Ga0208116_1000613_pt1 | contig 10834 bp, 5 predicted proteins | sample LakWasMeta9_HOW4_2_FD_183859 | JGI IMG/M metagenome (GOLD analysis project Ga0208116, IMG submission 183859) | Freshwater sediment methanotrophic microbial communities from Lake Washington under simulated oxygen tension - Sediment Metagenome... | ecosystem: Environmental > Aquatic > Freshwater >... | reverse complement strand
CCCCCCCTCGGTTTTGAGACTCGGGGAATCGAGGACGATGCTTCTCGCGGCATCGAGCCTGACATTGCCCTTGAACAGGATACTGCCGGTATGGGTATTGCCGGCGACCGCATCGGTCTTGAATGCCAGGTTCGCCGCACCCGAACCGTTCAGTTGGGTGCTGTTCAGCAAGGCGCGGCCGTTGAAGGCGCTATCGATCGCATCGCCGGGCCTGAGATCAGCCGGAATGGATGCCGTTGCCGACTCGCTGATTTCAAGCGCGCGAGGCTTGGTCGCAGCCTTATCGTCCGGAAAACCGCCGCCCGGAACCGGAAAATCCGGCTTTTGCCTGAGGCCGCCGTTCAGTTCGACAGCCAGCGTTCCGCCGGGGGCGCCGTTGCCGCCTTGCGCCTTGAACGCGCCGTCCGCCAGGATGCCTTCGCCCGCCTTCAGGCGGATCGAGCCGCCTGCTGAGGAAATCGCCTTGGACACCACCCTGATCTGGGTCCCCCGGTCCGGGATTTCCCTGAAATCCAGCGTGCGGGTCGTTCCGGACACATCGATTTCCGAACCGGCGTAGGTCACGATATAACCGCGATTCGCGGTCAGCGTCACCTGGCCGCCCGCCAATACGTCGCCCATGCGCAGGCCATAGGGATTCAATTCCTCCTTGTAGACGCCGCGCGCCGCCAATCGGCTTTCGGGCCTCAGCCAGATGCCCTGAGAGGCGAAGAACCCCGAATCGCCGGCGGCCGGAATGTCCAGGGTCAGAAAAATATTGCCCCCCGGCGCATCGATCGCGCCGTCGACGAATATCGAGGTATCCGAATGCAACGCCACGGTGCCCTGCATGTCGGTCTTGATCGAGGCACCCTTGCCGATGCTCACTGCTTCATTCCGGTTTTGGCTCGCCAGTTGAGCCAGAGACAGCGTCAGATTCGTCGGGGTGCGCAAGAATTCCGGCAGGGTTACCACCGAACTGACGTTTTTGACCGGGGTTCCGGTAGGCTTCAGGTAAGCGGTGCCCTTCAGCTGCAAATTGCTTTGCAATGGCCGCAGTTGCACGTTATCGGCCACCTTCAGGCCGTTAACATTGGAGGTGATGTGGTAATCGCCGAAGCCGCCCTGCTGAAAAAATTCGGGGTTCAGCACCAGGGGCGTCGCCGTGGAATCCAGACGTCCAGGCACATCGTCGGCGGAACCGATGACCACCTCGTGGGTGCTGATATTCAGTTGGCCGCCGTGATGCAAGGCCCATCCCGCCAGACTGCCGTCCAGCGTCAGGCTTGAAACCTTGCTGCCCGCCTCGTGCGTCTGTGCAAGCAAATCGATCGTGCCGCCCTTGCCGTCCGCCAGCGTGCCGTCGGTCTGCATCCAGGCGCCGCCGCTGACGTCGATCTTGCTGCCCTGATCGAGGCGCAGATCGCCCTGTTCGGTGATCAGCGCGACATGGCCGCCGTCTATCGATACCGGCGCCAATGCCTTGCCGTCGCGGACGCTCAACCAGTCATTGACCCATAAGCCGCTCACGTCGATCGAGGCATGGGGCCCCAGCGTGATGTCGCTCGGCAGCAATCCCGAAGTACTCAAGGCTATCGGTTTGACCGTCACCTTGCCCGAACGACTGGAAATCGATCCGAACAGCTCAAACCCGGTCGATGCCAGGCTCAAATCCGCCTGATCGACCATGTCGATATGGGCGTCTTCGTTGATCCGTATCGCCCCGTTGGTTTTGATATCGACGCGGCGGACTCCGGCGCTTTTGAACAGGCCAGGGTCGAGGTTCAACGCAATAGGTTCCGCCGAACCGTCGGCTAGGCGCGGTAAGGGATCGTCCTGCCCCAGGGTTGATGCGAGCGGATTGTGGCCGAAAACGATGTCCTGCTTTCCGAACAGATTATCGTTGTTCAAATCGATGCTCAGCGCACTGCCCGGAGCGCGCTGTTCGGGCGTTCTCTGGTAGGGGCCGTCGACCGTTGTTCCGTCGAGCACGCCGTCCAGCAGCGCTTCATAGGCGCTGATGTTCAATTTGCCGCCCGCCTTGCCTTCGACGTAGCCTTTTTCGTAGCGCTGCGTCAGAGACTCCGCCGGCCAGCGCTGTCTGATCGCCCAGGGCGCATATTTGACCTTATCGCCATTCAGCATGGCTTCGTAATGTCGGTTCGGATCGGCTGCTGAAATATCGAAAACCTCACCGTCCGCCACCAGTTTGGTGGTGCTGATGACCCCGTCCCGGTAACTGACCGAGCCGCCGGAAAAATCGAGCACGCTGCCCTGCTTGGCAACGACATCCCCGCTCGACTTCAGATCGATGGTGCCGCCCGAGGTGCTGCGTTCGTCGATATTACGGGCGATGCGGTCCACCGCGCCTTTAATGTCCGCAATCGGCAGACTGGCCTTGGTCAAGGCGCCGGTCTCCGGGTCGTAAGCCATGTCGGCATCGCGCAGATCGACAGAGACCTTCTCGCCGGCCAAAATGCCGTCGCGCTGCAACGGCGAGTCGCGCAACTCGTTCTTGCGCAGTTCCACCTCGACGACATTCCGCTCCATCGCCAGACTGACGTTTTTGACGCCGGAAACGTCCACCTTGCTGCCGGCTTCCAGATAGATCCGGGCATTACCCTTGACCGTGGGATTCGCCGGGTTGTCCACCGCCTGAATCGAGACATTTCCGGATTTCGCCTGGACCAAAGACTGGTCGCGCAGCCTTACCTGGTGTCCTGAGATTTCGATTTTCGAGCGTGGCTGGGCCTGCGCGTCGATCGCGGTCGCGGTTTTATCGGCGTCGAGGTCGACGCGGGTCAGGCTGCCCTTGTCCAGCGTCACGGTCGCCCGGGTGCCGAGACCATCGCCCTGATCGGAAGCCCTGAGCGTGGCTTTGGGCAAGAGCTTGCCGCCAGTCGCCGAGGGGCTCTGGATGCCTTCGCGCGCCAACAGTCTGACGGTGCCGTTCAACTGCACCGAGGTGGTGGCGGAGGCGATGCCTTTCTGGTTGACCGCGAAGCCCAGCAGGCTGACGTTGCCGCGTTCGGCCAGCACCTTGCCGACGTTATTGACTTCCCCGCCTTTATTGACTTCGACCAGCAAACCGCGCACGTCCGAGTCGCCGCCGGCTTCCTGCAGATAAACCTTGTCCTGCGCGCCGGCAAGTATCGTTTGTCCGTCTGGCGTTTCGATCGTGCCGGCGTTGGTCACCGTAGGCGCCGCGATGATCACCCGGCCGCCGGCGCCTTTCGTTTTGATTTGCGCGCCCTGGTCGATGAATACCTGAATTTTGATCTTGTCGCCGTTCTGATCGCGCAGGTATTCACCCTGATCGTTTTTCAGGTAAATTTCGCCGTTGCCCTGCAAGGCGGCGCTATTGTCGATATCGAAAACCTTGGTGATGCCGCGCTGAAACGTTTCGTCGCTGATGCCCAAGGTCGTCGCGACCAGGGAGTTCACGTTGACCTGCGAATCCTTGCCGAAGACGAAACCGTTCTGATTGACCAGATAGACCTGGCCATTGGCTTCGAGCGAGCCCATGATGCGGCTCGGGCTGAGATCATGGATGCGGTTCAGCGCGATCGAGGTCGACCCTGGCTGGTCGAAACGCACGCTGCTGCCGGCGTCGATGTTGAAGCTTTTCCAGTCCAGCGTCGCCTTGTCGGTGATTTGCTTGATGTTCAGGGCATTGCCGGCAATGGCGCCGGTGGCCTGCCCCTGGGTCGCAATATCGATAGGCGTCTGGGTCAACGGCCCGGTGTTCAGAGGCACGGGCAATTCGGCGCGCACGGGCGGCACTTTGGCTCCAAACGCCAAACCGCCGGCGATCAGCATCCGGATCGCCAGCACCAGCGGCTTCAGCCGAAATGCCTGTTCATTGATTCGGTGAGTAGAATAATGCGTCATCATCCAATACCTCAGGTAAGCCGTGGTGCGAGGTTAAAATTCATAAGCAAGGCGAAAATCGATACGCTGATTGCCGACATCGACCGTACCCTGCCGATACAGCGGATAAGCCCAATCCAGCTCGCCGGTAAAATGTCTGAATAGCTGCGCGCGAAGGCCCAGCCCCGCGCCGGCCAGGCGGTAGTAATCGGGGTTGCCTTCCAGCGGCTTCTGAATCCACAGGTAGGCATAATCCATAAAGGCATGCAGGCGCAGATTGTCGACGGCATCCCAGCCTTGCCGTTTAAGCATCGGCGATTGCAATTCCAGCGATAAATTCACGCCGTCATCGCCCAGCTGCTGGGTCTGAAAATAACCGCGCACGCTTTGCTGGCCGCCGGCCGAGAACTGCTCGTTACTGATCAGGGGGCTGTAAGACAACTGCCCCGAGGCCCTGGCGGCGAGGCGGAAATCCCAGAACAAGGCGCGCAGATGTTTCAGATTACCCGTCAAGTAGGCATAATTGGTCGGCGCATCCTGACGCCGGCTTTCGAACTCCATCTGATTATTACCGAGCCCCCGGATAGAAAAATTACCGGCAACGCCGAGGGTGGTGATCGCGCCATCCTGCCGCAAGCTGCCGTCATAGCCGATCTGGAAGGCGGGATAAGTGACCGGGGTCGGCTCCATGTCCTGGCCCTGCAAAGTCACGCCCTGATTGAAATTTTTGTAATCGAAACCCAAGGTCAGGCTTTGGGTAATATTCTCCTGTAGGCCAAATGGCTTGACCAAACGAGCGCCGTAGATGCTGCCGCTGCCGACGACCGTCAATCCGCCCACCGTGGTACCGGTCTGCACATTGGAGCTGATGCCTATCCCGTATAAGGCCAGGCGCGTATCGGCCCAGCCTGTCGGCAGCACATAGGTGCCCGACCAGACTTCGACTTCGTCGTAATTTTCGGGAGAAACCTGATATTGCAGCGAGGCGCTATGGAAGCGCTGCCACAAGTTATCGTAACGCAGCGAGGCGATCAGACGCGTCCGCGTGGTATCTTCCGGATTGCGGCCGTTCACCTCTAGGCTGCCGTGCAACGGCACCTCGTCCTTCACGCGCAATTCGACCTCGGTTTTGCCCGGCGTGGCGCCGGCACGAAAAACCGGCGTCACCTGGCGATCCGGCGCTTCCTGATTCAAGGCGGCCAATTGTTGCTGCACCTCGGGCATGTGGGGAACCTGGCCTGCAGCCAGGGCGGGCACGCCGGATCGAATCTTGCCCAAGGCGTAATAGCGGGAACCGGAAATTTTGAGCCGCTCGACCGTGCCTTCGACCACTTGCAGGCGCACCGAGTCGTTGACCACGTCCTGCTCAGGAATCTCGACGACGACCGTCGGATAGCCGTTTTTCCTGTACACCTCTTCCAGCGTTTGCCGGGCTTTCTCGACATCGTCGATCGATTTTCCGGGCCCGAGAAACGGGTACACAGTTTTTTCGATCAACTGCTGATCCAGCACCGTATTGCCGTCAACCTGCAACATCAACAGATCGAATGCCGGCGCGGCCTCAACGGTTTGGGCGGGCTCGGCATGAACTTCGGTCCCTGCCGGCGAGAATAATGAAAAAACGCTCCATGTCAGCAATGTGCGTCCAATGAATTTATGCATAGATTTCAAATAACCATAATATATGCGTCATATAGCACATTGTGTGCCAACACCTATTTAATTGAAATTTAATGGGTTTTGTAAAAAGCACCCGACTTTTGTGCTGATACAGCAACAGCGACTGCTGATGAGCTGTTGATGAATCAACAGCTCGCTCATGATTTTTGTCTCCTCGCAACGGCTGAATCGGCCGGGAAGATATGAAGCGGCGATGACATCCGGGCCGCAGGGGCGCGGTTCCGGAATGCCATGCTTGAGTGACAAGCTCCGGCCATTGCGGTCGGAGCGATAGAACGAATTACCCCTTTCCTGCATGCCGCCGCGGGGACCGAGGCGGGAAGCCCCGCGGCCTAGCTACACTCCTTCCTGCCGCGACCTTGCATCGCAGCCTTTGCCTTTCATTGAGTCTCTGATGCCGATGCAATCGGCAATGTTGCCGGACATCCCGTCCGGTCTGTGTCAATTGGCATTCGGCTGCTGACACTCCGTCAGCGGCGCGTCCACCGGATTCACCGTCACATTCGCGGTCAGCGTCTTCGTATGAGAGTTCGCGTCGGTAAGGGTTGCGGTGATCGTATACGTTCCCGGCTGTCCATAGAAATGCTCGCCGGTCGCCGAGACAATGCCTTGATTGAGCGTGGTCGGGTTGTCACTTAGGCTATCACCCCATTCGAATTTAACGGTATAGGGCTGCGTACCGCCTGTAATATCGACCTTCGGTTGAACCGGCGTATTAAAGGCCACGGCCGCTTGCGCCAAAGTCAACGTGCCGTCCAATGCCGGCGCTTGCGGCTCGGAAACAGTAATGTGAAACGTTTGCGCCTTGTTGCCGTTTTCGTTATCGGTCACGGTAACCGTCAAATCGTATTGTCCCGCTACGGCATAGACGTGATTGGCCGATTTGGTGAAGACGCCATTTGCCAACGTCTCCTGCTCGTTCTGGCTGCCGTCGCCCCAGTTAAACGCAACCGTGTAAGGGCTCGTGCCGCCGGTGATAGTCTCGGCTTTCGCGGTGACCTGGCCGCCCTTCACGACCGCGTCCGCACTGACGCTCAAGGCGGCATCCAAAGCCGGCACGGCCACCTGAATGGTTTCAACCGCACTGGATTTTTGCGTACCGTTCGCGTCGATGACCGTGACTTTCTGGCTAAAATTGCCGGCATTCGGGTACTGATGGCCGACCGATTTCGCGGTCACGCCGGCGCCCAATGGGAACTCTTCGGCAGCCGTGCCGTCGCCCCATTCGAACTTGACCTTGTAGGGTCCCTTGCCGCCGGTGATGTTGGAAGCTCCGGCGGTGGCCGTGCCGCCCGTCGTCAACGCTTTTTTATCCAGCGCAAACGCCGCATTCAACGGTTGCACGTCGGCGACCTTCACGATGACCCTGTCGCTCGCCTTGGCGTTATCGTTGTCGGTCACGGTCAACTCGAATTCCAACTGCGCAGCCTGAGCCGGACTGACGAACGAGGCTTGCGCGGTTTTGGTATTGAGCAATTTGATTTTGGGATCGCCAGGTTTTTTCAAGTGCTTCCACTGATATTTGACGATTTGACCTCCGCGCGCGGCATCCGGATCGGTGCTGAGGCTCGCCAGCGTCACGTTTTTGGAATATTCCGCATCGATGTCGAGCCCGGCATTCGCCAGCGGCGCCGCATTCAGCGGCTTGACCGTCAGCACGGTGGTCTTGACCGCACTCAGCCCCTGAGCATCGGTAACCGTCAGCTGGAAAGTGAACTTGGCGGGCTTGGTCTTCTTGGCGGTCTTTTGAGTCGCAGGCGCCGTCAAGCTCGGCTTGGACGTATTAGCGCCATTGACCGTGATGGCCGGCGTACCTTTGGTTTGCGTCCAGGCATAAGTCAGGGCGCCGCCTTCGGGGTCCGCGCTGAGACTGCCGTCCAGCGTGACCGGAGCGCCTTCATCAACCGGCGCAACCTTGACGATACTGGCTTTGGGCTTTTTATTGCCGGCGGCTTCCGCCAAGGGCGAAACCGCCAACGCGAATGCCAACAGCCAAAGTCCGATCGCCAAGCGGCCGCCCCAGCTAAAACCGGGGCTAGAATCGCCATCGAGACGACCCGACGGCGCATTGTAGAGCGGCGGGAAAACCCGCTCGCCAGCATGAGCATGAAAAAATAACGACATGTTGAATTCCTTATTTCAACTGAATCTGAAGACCACCTGTGGCCTGATCATCGGCAACCGGCACGATTCCGGTTTGAGTCGAACCGGTAGCCGTGCAGTAATGGGTCAAGGGAACCACAGGATTGTCAGGGTTGAATGGGATGGATGCGATAAAGCCTCTCGGATCTTTGGTCGTCGCAAAGATGCCGCTGAGGCCGAACGGCAGCTGCGTATTCACGGCCTTGGCGACGGTCGGGCTACCCAAATCGTCGGCAAACGCCTTCAGCAGCGTTTTTTTATCGGTCCACTGCGCATCTCCGGCTTTATCGGTACGATAAAGCACGACGCCCTCTGCCCAATGCGGATAAACCCCCGCCGCAACGTTCTCGATGGTCGGCGCATAACCGTCAATCCGCACATAGCGCCACGGATTCGTACCGGCATCCTTGTCGCCGCTGTTGACCGCAATACCCCAGATTTTTTGCAAGCCAGGATTCAAGCCGGAAGCATTGGTGCCATTATTCCAGTCTTTCAGCAAATTATTGGTCGCGTTGACGCCGCCTGGAGACTTGACGACCGGCGCCGCAAGGGCTTCATCGCCATTCGGGGTGTTATCCGCCGGCTTGTTGGCGTTTGCGGTGCCCGGATAATTAAGGAACTTGGCATAGGCGACCGCCCCGATCGCCGCCCCCTTGTTGCGTCTGCCGACGCCGACTGGCGATTTCCCATCTTCATTATTGAACGGAGCCGCTATACCGGCGTCGGAAGCGACTTGGGTCAGACTGACCGCTTCATGCGTATTCTTATCAACAATCTTAACCTGCTCCCAATTGCTGATTTTGCCGGCCAGAATGGAGGCCACGAAGTTCCGGTTCAGATTGGGCAACGAATTGGCATCGTAAGTCCCTATCTTGTCCGCAGTAATAGGCAATGATCCCGCTCTTATTTGCGCCGCCTGCAACACCTTATACAGATCTTCGGTCACCGCGATGCCATAGACCAATCCACCGGTAGAAACCTGAGTAAATCCTGCCGGAACTTGGTTCAGATTGAGCGGCCAATTCGGTTCGGGCGCGCCGGTCGTCAATTCATTGACTTGTTCAGGGTAATTTTCGGTATTGGGTTTCAATAGAATATCCGGGTCCACACCCAAAAATCCGCCATCGGAAACCGCTTTGGTTAAATAAGCGGCGGCATTGGCACCGCTGATGGCTTTTTTCCATTTCTTGCCGCCGGCCGCGCCATCAACTTCCCAATCCGCCTCATTTAACCCAACGATTTTGAGGTGCTCCAATGGCAAGCCTTCGCCGTCATTGGCAAACAGCGGCACCACACCATAGCCTGCGGCCCCGTAGGAACGTTTTTCGAAAATAATCTTCTTGCCGGCCAGGCCGCCGGGCAAATTGGCATTGCCGGTAAAGTAAAACGCCTGCCAGCGCCCGCCGATGCTGGACCCGTTAACATCACTGAAGGTATCCAGAGACCCCGGCGCTGCCAGAGTTTCAGAGACAACCCGAGTAATGGCCTGATCCTGTGCGGCGCCGCCGGACGTATAAACGACCAAATCCGGCGCGCCATCCGTCCACGGCGTCAAGGCGCTGGCGGACTGGGCGCCGCACAGCATGGAAACGGCCAAAGCCAGTTTGTGTGATTTTTTCATAAGGCATACCCTTTCAAATGAAATTAATACGGAAAAATAGATGCAGACCTCGAAAACAAGAGTCAGCTACCCGATTAAGTTCTATGAAATAATCATGCCAATCTATAACATATTGTTTGTATTAAATATTTATTTGAAATACCTCTACTTACTGTTGCCGTACAGACAGCCTCTGCTGATCCACTGCTGATATGCCAGCAATTTTTCATGGCGCACTGTTCCGGCAAAGCCATCCGCCCTCGACCGAAACCCTATAAAATCAAATGGTTGAATATTTGTGACGGTCTTCACACTTCATCTATCCATTGGCCTGCCGTTATCGCGGAAAGTTAAAGCGATCGCGACGCCCGCTCGTCTCAGAGCCCTGCTCTCAAGATACCGTATTCGAACGCTTATTCCGGCGTCCCTGCTGCTGCTTGGCGAACAGTCATTCAGCAACCCCTGTTTGAGATAGAACAATACGTTCGTCCCTCCATCCGTATTTCTCTTTAGAATCATGCCGTTAAATATTGGCATATAAATTGAATAGCTAACTATAGACAGCAAGATCTGCCCTTAGCCTTTGATTGCAATCCGCGAGTCAATTTTTAAAACCGACCGTTTCCATTGATAGGCAGTATCTGACGTCTAGTGATTTTTGAATTAACCCCATAATCCATAGAGGTGATTTTATGAAAAAGAATATCGCGATGATTTGCGCCCTGTTATTTGCCAGCACCGGCGCGTTTGCCGAGGAACATGCCGCCGAAGCCTTGAAACACGCAGGCCACGCGGTTACCCATGGCCAAGCCGGACATGCGCCGCAATTGGTCGAGCATGCCGAAAAAGCATTGAAGCATGCACAGTCAGCAGAAAGCGCCGCGAGCGGCGAAGCCAAGACGCATGTCGTTGCCGGCATTAAAGCGTTGGAAGAATCCATCGCCCACGGCAAACAAAACCATGCCGAGGTTGCGACCAAACACGCCGAGGAAGCCGTAACGCATCTGCAAGCAGGTAACAGCTGAGCATGACGGGTTAACCTGTTGATGCGCTTGTCGAGTTAAACCTTCAAAGTCTCCTTCTCCCCACGGGATGGGCTCTCTCCCATCCCGAAGCTTTCAATTCAGCCTCACGCTGCCATAAATCTTGCGGACGGGTTCACCCAACCCGTCCAGCCAAAGCCCCCCCAATCGGCGATCGATGCCCGCATTTATGCAACCATGGCGCGAGCCTTCAGGCCCAATTGTCCGCCGCTTCGGCCTTTTAAGGCGGCCTGGATACCGGCGACAACCGCCAGGGCGATTTCTTCCGGCGTTTCCGCGCCGATGTCCAGCCCGACCGGGCCGAACACCCGATCCTCGATCAACTCGCCCGCCTCTTGCAGACTATGCAGCAAGCGCTCCCGGCGCTGCGCCGGCCCCAAAAGGCCGATGAACGGAATGCGCGACCCGGCGATCGCCGCCAGGAAACGCCGGTCATAGTCGAAATGATGCGTCATCAACACCACCGCGCTAAAGCGGTCCAGGCCCAGGTGGCTATCCAGCGCTTGCGGCAAGACATGCT
>Ga0208116_1000612_pt1 | contig 10841 bp, 9 predicted proteins | sample LakWasMeta9_HOW4_2_FD_183859 | JGI IMG/M metagenome (GOLD analysis project Ga0208116, IMG submission 183859) | Freshwater sediment methanotrophic microbial communities from Lake Washington under simulated oxygen tension - Sediment Metagenome... | ecosystem: Environmental > Aquatic > Freshwater >... | reverse complement strand
ACGTGGCAACTGATTGGCAGGAATATGCTGAATGGGTACTGGAGGTGTTGTCGGCCGAGCCGCAGTTGCAAAATACAGCTAAAGACTATGCTGAAAAACCCGGTTACCGTCCGCTGACCAAGTTTGAGAACCGCGGTATCAAGCTCGGGCATGGTGTGTGGGATATGGTGTTCACGCGCAAATAGCCGCTGGTTCAAATCATCGGGTATGCATCAGCAGCCTGTTTGATTTGCCCAGGCCGCCTTGGCAGTCGACTTGACTTTGTAAATGAGAATCATTATCATTTACAAAGTCGTAACGAAAGGCTAAGCGAAAGGCAAAACGAAAGGCAAAACGAAAGGCAAAACGAAAGGCAAAACGAAAGGCAAAACGAAAGGCAAAACGAAAGGCAAAACGAAAGGCAAAACGAAAGGAAAGCGCCGTGAACAGAAAGCAAGTGATAGGTAAGACGATTTTGCCGAGCAATACGGAATGCAAGGTAATTTACAGCAACAGCAGTGATCTGGTGGAGGTGCAGCTTGGCGGCACTTCGCTGAGATTTAATGCGGATAGTTTTATCCTGTTGAATGAGTTGCTGCGCAAGGCTGCTGCCAAAGTCATCATGCAGACAGCCATTGTGAATGCCTGATTATTCGGCAGGTTCTTCATCCTGTTCGGCAAATAGCCATTTGCCGATGACTTTTTCCGCTTCTTCAACCCCCTGCTTTTTCAGGCTTGAAAACAGCTGGATGGTGCATTCACTGTTGTAGTGCTTGCCCCATGTCTCAATCAATTCCTTACGTACTTTATTTAAAGTCAGGGAAGCCTCGCCTCTGGAGAGTTTGTCTGACTTGGTTAGCAATACATGCACCGGCTTGCCGCTGGGGCAAAACCAGTCCAGCATCTGCCGGTCTAGCGGTGTAAGCGGGTGGCGGCTATCCATCACCAGTACCAGTCCACCGAGGCTTGACCGTTCACTAAGGTATCGCGCCAGCACGTTCTGCCAGTGAGCGCGCATCGCTTCCGGTACTTTTGCATAGCCGTAGCCCGGCAGATCCACCAGATGCCTGTCGTTGCCTAGCGTGAAAAAATTGATGAGCTGGGTGCGGCCTGGCTGCTTGCTGACGAAAGCCAGGCGGTTGTGGTTGGCAAGCGTATTGAGCGCGCTTGATTTTCCCGCGTTGGAGCGGCCTGCGAATGCAACCTCAATGCCGCTGGCAGGTGGAAGGTCGCGTAAATGATGGGCTGAGATAAAAAATGTAGCGTTTTGAAACAAAGGCATAAAAATCCAATTCTATTAAGCGGATTCATCAAGTATCGGCGGGCGCTGATTGGCCAGATTGCATGCGGGTTGCATCTGCAATGTTACGAATAATTAAATGAATTGCTGTTATCGTGAAAAATGCTATCACGAATAGTGGTTTTTAGCTAAAATAGCGCGTTAATTGGTTGAATAATTTAGATTTAGGAGCCGTAATGCAATTTCGTTATTTAGCGTGGTTAGTATCCAGTGTTATGTTAACAGTATCAGTTGAGGCGCTTGCGGAAGCTCCTGCGCAGAAAACAGCAGAGCAGACGGTTAATACCGTATGTGCAGCCTGCCATGGTGCAGACGGCAACAGTGCGATTACACTCAACCCAAAATTAGCTTCTCAGCATCCGGAATATATTGAGAAGCAGTTGACCGAATTCAAATCCGGCAAACGCGCTAATGCGGTGATGTCCGGTATGGCTGCCGGTTTGAGTGAGCAGGAAATTAAAGACCTTGCGGCTTATTTTGTCGCTAAAAAACTGAATCTGGGTCAGGCGACTAAAAATGGCGCTGGTTCATTGGGCGAGAAAATCTACCGCGGCGGCGTGGCGGCAACCAGTGTGCCAGCCTGTGCTTCATGCCATGGCCCTAGCGGTGCTGGTCTCCCTAAACAGTTCCCGCGCCTGGGCGGTCAGCATGCTGACTACACGCTCGCGCAAATGAAAGCTTTCCGCAGCACTGAACGTGCGAATGCGCCAATGATGATGGCCATTGCGGCAAAAATGACCGATGCTGAAATGGCTGCGGTAGCAGATTATATTCAGGGTCTGCGTTAATACCATCTGCTGAACATAAGGGTAGCCTGCGCTACCCTTATTTTTTGACATTGCAAAGACCTATGCTGGGTTTGAATATCAGGCTGGGTTAAATATTAAGTTTTTTCATTGCCAAGTAGCAACTATATCTATTTTGTTGCAGTCTTAAATTTCACAACAAACGTTCAATGCGTTAACGTTTATCTCATTTGAGTGCTGTATTTTGAATCCAAAACTATCATTTACTAAAAACTTTTTTGACCTGTTAAGCTCGATGCGTTTTGCAGTGAGCCTGCTGAGTGTTTTAGGCATTGCTTCCGTCATCGGTACGGTGCTGAAGCAGAATGAACAGTACGAAAATTACATCATCAAGTTTGGCCAGTTCTGGTTCGGGCTGTTTGAAAAATTAGGGTTATATGATGTTTATCATAGTGGCTGGTTTCTGCTGATCCTGCTGTTCCTGGTGGTGTCCACCAGTTTGTGTATTTACCGCAATACACCATTGATGCTTAAGGAATGGCGCACATTCAAAGAGCATGCCACTGAAAAGTCACTCAACGCTTTCAGCCATCAGGAAACTTACAGCACCCACGCCGCACCTGATGAACTGAAGCAGAAACTGACGAAGTTTCTGGTTGCCAAAGGCTTCAAGTTCAAATTCAGAACACAGGAAGACGGCAGTGAGCTTATCGCGGCCAAGGCAGGTACGCATCAGCGCTGGGGCTATATTTTTACCCACGTTGCGATGGTAGTGATCCTGTTTGGTGGCCTGCTGGATGGCAATCTGCCATTCAAGATACAGGAAATGCTGGGCTACAAACGCATTGAGACATTGGATATTCCTGAATCGCAAGTGCCTCCTGAGAGCCGGCTCAGTATCTTAAACCCTTCGTTCCGTGCCAATATGACTTTGCCGGAAGGCGTGAGCGACAATGTTGCCTTTGTGCGCATACGTGATGGTTACCTGGTGCAGGAGCTGCCATTCAGGGTGGCATTGAAAGATTTCAGGATCGAACATTATGCTACAGGCCAGCCAAAGTCATTCGAGAGTGACCTGGTGATTGTTGATTCTGACCTCAAAGAGCCGATCACCAAAACAATCAGCGTGAATCATCCGCTGATTTATAAAGGTATCGCGATTTACCAGTCTGATTTCCAGGATGGCGGTACCAAACTGAATTTCAAGGTATGGAATTTATTCACTCCCGACACCGGTGCGCAGTCATTGGATGGCGCTATTTTCCAGAGCGGCGTTCTGGGAGCGGGTGATGATGCCCTTAAAGTGGAATTTAATGATTTCCGCAAATTCAACATTATCAATCTGTCGCCTGACGGAAAGGGTAAACCGCATAATGTAGGGCCTAATGTCACTTACAAGCTGCGTGATAACCGCGGGCAAGCGAAAGAGTATGTGAACTATATGCAGCCGATGCAGATTGATGGCAAACATTATTTCCTGTCTGGCATGCGTGAAACGGTGCAGGATGAGTTCCGCTATTTAAGGATCCCGGTAGATGGTGACTTGAGCCTGAATGGGTTCATGAACTTCAGGGCCACAATGCTGGATGCTTCAAAGTACCCGGAAATCGCACAAAGAATCGCAGCCAATTCTCTGGACGTGAAGAAAGACCCTGCGGTAAGGAAGCAGTTTCAAGACAGCATCGTGCAGCTACTTTCGATTTTTGCAAAAAGCGGTTATAGCGGTGTAGCGCAGATCATTGAAAAAAGCGTTCCGGAGAAAGAGCGTGAAGCGGTTGCCAGGACTTATATCAAGATGATCAGCGTTGCCGCGTTCGAGGCTTATAACATGAGCCTGGCCGCAAACAACAAGCCGTTATTGGAAAGCAATGCAGGCACGGAAGCTTTGCTGCGTGACAGTTTGAATGCATTCAGCGATATGTTCTTTTTTGGCACGCCGTATTATCTGCAGCTTGAGCAGTTTGAACATAAAGAGGCCAGCGGCTTGCAGTTGACGAAATCACCTGGCCAGAAGTGGGTGTATCTGGGTTCTGTTTTGCTGGTGCTGGGGATATTTGCCATGATGTATATCCGTGAAAGGCGGATCTGGCTGTCAATCAGGCCAGGTAAGCAGCAAGTGCATTTTGCCATGGCGTCAAATCGCAAGAACATGGATTTTGAGAAAGAGTTTAATTTATACCGTGAGCAGCTGAGAAACTTGATCAGTTAAAAGGCGCTTCTATAAATGCAGGGTTTGGAATGTAGCATTAACCGTAAAGTGTATGCCTGTAGAATATATGCACCCAAAGATGGGTTTATAGAAGCACCCTAAAGAATGTTAAGGAATATATATGAATAATTCATTGGAATATCAACAAAAAACCTTGCTGCAAAGCCTTGGGTGGCAGGATTGGCTGTATGCGATTATTGTGTTTGCAGGCTCTATTTTCGCCTATACCAAGTATGCGCAGTATATGGATATTTATGAAACCGTATTTCTGTTCGGTGCCGCGGCATTAGCCAGTTATCTGGGCTGGCAGTGGAAGGGGCTGGGCAAGCTGGTGCTGGCCGTCGGTATCATCAGCCTGTTCTCAATCAGCTTGTATCAAGGAGATCAAGCCAGGGCCACGCAGGCGTTTTTGCTTAAATTCCTGATCTCAAGCCAGTCTGCCATTATGTGGATGAACGTGCTGTTCGTATTGGCGATGGTCGTTTACTGGTTCGCTTTATACAAGCGCAGCGACTTTTCCGGAAAGTTTGCCTCGGCACTGACTTGGGGAGCCGTGCTATTTGGCTTTGTTGGCTTGATGGTGCGCTGGTATGAGTCATATCTGATTGCGCCTGATGTCGGCCATATCCCGATCAGCAATTTGTATGAGGTTTTCATCCTGTTCTGCCTGATTACAGCTTTGCTCTATCTGCATTACGAGCAGAAGCTGAATACCCGCCAGCTGGGCGGATTTGTGCTACTGGTGATTAACGCTGCCGTCGGCTTTATCCTTTGGTATACCTTTGACCGCCAGGCACATAATATCCAGCCGCTGGTACCTGCATTGCAGAGCTACTGGATGAAAATACACGTGCCGGCCAACTTTGTGGGGTATGGAGCGTTCTCACTAGCGGCAATGGTTGCTGCGGCCTATCTGCTGGCCAGCAAGGGTGTGCTGTCGTCGCGACTGCCAGGCCTGGATATGCTTGATGACCTCATGTACAAATCGATTGCTGTGGGCTTCGCATTCTTTACCATTGCGACTATTCTGGGGGCAATGTGGGCTGCTGAAGCCTGGGGCGGTTACTGGAGCTGGGATCCGAAAGAAACCTGGGCGCTGATCGTTTGGCTTAACTATGCGGCCTGGCTGCACTTACGCATGGTTAAAGGCTTGCGCGGACCATTGCTGGCATGGTGGGCGCTGATTGGCCTGCTGGTGACAACGTTCGCCTTCCTCGGCGTGAACATGTTCCTGAGCGGCCTGCATTCTTACGGCACACTCTAATGTGATATAAACAGTTAAGGGCGAAAAGATTCGCCCTTAACTGTTTTTGGATATGCGTATTGGTGATTGATTCTGTTGGCTTGTGGCTCAAGCGTTAAAGCTGGATTGCTTCATTACATTCGCAATGACCGTGGCTTGTGGTTGTGACTGGGGTGGTTTATAACGGTAAAGGTTCAGCGCTGAACCATGAATCAGATCCAGAACTGGATTGCTTCCTCATATTTGCAATGGCATCACATCGTCATTGCGAGCGATTTAGCCTTTAGCTGCGAGCGTAGCGTGGCGGGCGGCAATCCAGTATTGCTTATGTCGAAGCAGTCGGCACCATAGCGTTCTCTTTGCTAGTCATTTCCAGCCTGAACCGGACTTCACCGGCCTCATTGTCCGTCAGGCTCAATTCATAACCTGCTAGCCTTGCCTGTTGTGCAGCATGGTACAAGCCAACACCCAGGCCATTGCTGGAACTGATGTTGGATATGAACAGCTTGTTTGCAATTGCCGGCGGAATTGCAGAGCCTGTGTCGGTCACCTCCAGGCAAAAGTGCCGGGATGGCATCAGGCTGACCGTGATATTGATGTGTTGCTCGCGTTTTGCCTTTATCAGTGCGTTCTGCAATAAATTATCCACAACGCTGTCCAGCACATCCGTGTCAATGTCGGTTTTAGGGAAACTGGCCGGCGCTTCGAACGTAAGCTGGTGATGCGCATTGATCTGCTTGAAGTTTTCCCACCACACATTCACTTTTTCCTGATTTCTTTTTTCAACGCTGGGCAGTTCAAGTTTGGTAAGTGTATTGGCCAGGCGACGGCTGAGTCTTGGCAGCTGGGTCTTGATGAGATTGATGAGCTTCGCGTCATTGTCTGTGTCATGATTCTGCTCAACGGCTGCCGACAGGGTGCCGAGTGACTGCAGGATATTTTTGATGTCATGCGTCAGGCGTGAGCCCGTTTCATAGAGCGTTTGCATGTATGTGTTTTTACTGATGGTTTCTTCGCGGCATTTGGCATCGTAAAATTCTTCCATGATCTGGGCTAATAGCTGAACATGCAGATACATGGCAGGGGTAAATTGCCAGCGTGAATATAGCGTGATCTGAATGTGCTGGAAATTGTAAGTGGAAACATAGGCGCTGGCATCGCCAACCTGCTGTTTCACAGCGCCATTCTGCCAGATGACGCCGCTCACCCAGTTGAGTGCAGCCAGTTCATGCATTGCCGCCGTCAGGAATCCATCGGATGAGGTTTCCCGTACCGCATGGGCAGCGATGTTTTTTATCCACAGTTCGAATGGGAGTCCAATGCTAAGCAAGTAGCGTGACATCAGCAGTTCAAGGCCGGAGAATGTTTTGCTGGGGTTCCACAGCCAGCTGAGTGCAATCAGGGTTGCCGCCAGCCCGAAAACAACAAAAACAAGCAGCTTCAGGTAATGGGTCTCCCAGATAACGCCAATGGTGAAACTGCCTAATATCACGATGATCGTTAATAGGAAAATGAGCAAAGTGTAGAAGAAGTCGATGTTGCGGGTCTGGGCGGCAGGCTTGTTTCTGGAGGATAGAAATAGGATCGCGAGCGGCAGCACAGGCAGGAAATAATCCAGGAGCAATGCGGCAGCGGTCAGGTCGGTGCCTGAATCAATCAGTTTTGGTATTACCCACATCAGCAGAATTGTAAGCAAGTAGCTTGCGGCCAGGATCTTGGATAAACGGCCATGTTCCGATTCGCTGGATAAAGCGCGGCCGCTGATCAGCGAAAACAGCCCCGCAACCCAGAATGCGGTAAACCACAGGTTCTTGAACAGCACGGCGGCGCTGCCGGCGATCACGAGAATCGCCAGTGTCTGCTTCCAGCTAAGGCTGCTGTTTTTCTGCAGAACTGGTTGCCAAAGCAGGAAAAAACCATAATGGCATAAAAGCAAAGCGCTGAAAAAAACATTGTTATTGCCCCACACCAAAAGCGCATGCAGCGATAGAATCGTCAGCGCCATCAAGCGGTCGGCGTCATCCAGAGCTGATCGGTAAAATTTGTACAATGGCTGCATAAAACATTCATTCATGGATAAAAGGCGCATTGCAAATGCCATTCACATTCAGTGTCAGCAAGTAGGCTGTTCGAATGGCGCTGCTGGTATTCGAGCATGCAAGTTTATTTTTTTAACAATAAATTATGCAATGTTTAATTATTTCTTATAGAATGCTTGCATAATCTTGGCAATTGCAATGATATAAGTTGGTATATGAATTGCTAGACAATAATAACACGATGCAAGCTCAGTGCCTGATGACGAGCCTGCTCTATTAGTTACTCAGTTCGGGGATTTTAATGAAAAAAACACAGACGGGCTTCACGTTAATTGAATTGGCAATCGTGCTGGTGATTATTGGTTTGCTGCTGGGTGGCGTGTTAAAAGGGCAGGAGCTGATAAACAGTGCCAAGGTTAAAAATCTGGCAAATGATTTCAGAACGATACCGGTTTATATCTACGGCTATCAGGACAAATTCAAGGCATTGCCTGGTGATGATAAGGCTGCTACAACCCATGTAATTGCCGCAAAAAATGGTAATGGTGATGGAGCGCTTGGTGGAACTTGGTATGATAAAAAAACTGCCGATACAGAAGCATATAATTTCTGGCAGCATGTAAGGCTTGCCAATTTGGCGGCCGGGCCGACAGATACAGCCAATGCCGATTGGCGTCCGACTAATGCTGATGGTGGCTCCATTGGGATTATGGCCGGTACGAATACTGTTGCAAATAGCGCTATGAAGGATGGTGCCGGTAAAGCCATTAAGGGTTCTTATGTGATTTGTTCTCAAGGCATTTTAGGTAAGTATGTAACCCAGTTGGATGTCACTATGGATGATGGTGACTCATCTACAGGGAGCATGCTTGCGGCAGAATATACAGCATCTGATGAACCAGCATTGGAATTAAGTTCGACAAAAGACATTGATGCGGCAAAATCATATATAGTTTGTTACGGTATTTAAGCAAAAGTGATTTTGATAAGACCCGCTAACGCGGGTTTTTTGTTGGCGGCAATTATAGCTTAATCAGCTGTGCGCTTAATTTAACCGCTTGCTTAGAGGCTAATTTGTTTTAGAATAGCACCTTGAGAGTAAAAGCCAATAAATACCAATAGAATCACCACATTATCCATGACGTCCAATATCGTAGAAATTGACAATCTTTCCTTTGGTTACAAAGGCCGTTTGCTGCATAAGAATATCAATATGGTATTTCCGCGCGGCAAAGTCGTGGCGATCATGGGGGGCAGCGGCAGCGGTAAAACCACGTTATTACGTTTGATCGGCGGTCAGATCAGGCCTACGCGTGGACAGGTGCGCGTGGACGGAGCAGTGGTGCATGAGCAAAGCCGTGAAGGTATTTATAAACTGCGCCGCAAAATGGGCATGCTGTTCCAGCATGGTGCCTTGTTTACCGATCTAAGTGTGTTCGACAACGTGGCTTTCCCCATGCGCGAACTGACGGACCTGCCTGAATCCATGATCAGGGATCTGGTGTTGATGAAATTGAATGCGGTGGGTTTGCGCGGTGCGCATCAGTTGATGCCGACTGAGCTTTCAGGTGGCATGGCCAGGCGCGTAGCACTGGCACGCGCTGTGGCGCTTGATCCTAACATCATTATGTATGATGAACCCTTTGCCGGGCTGGATCCGATTTCAATGGGGGTGATCTGTGACCTGATCCGTAGCCTGAATGATGCATTGGGCGCCACTTCCATTATCGTGTCGCATGATGTTAAAGAAACTTTCCTGATCGCAGATTATGTGTATTTTGTCGCTAACGGCGAAGTGGCGGCTGAAGGTACTCCGCATGACCTGATGCAGTCTACGCTGCCGTTTGTGCATCAGTTTGTGCATGGTGAAAAAGATGGTCCGGTGCCATTCCATTATCCGGCAGAGAATTACAGGTCTGAGTTGCTGAAGCAGCCTGCCTTATAAGAATCTAAATTTAATTATAAACGCAAATATGAAATCAATTTTGTTTACTGGCCCGTCAAAGCTGCTACGCGGTATTGGCCGGCGCATGATAGAGCGTATATGGCGTCTGGGTGCCGGGGCGAGGCTATTTTTCCTTACCATTATTTATTCCGGCGAAAGTTTCAGGAGGTTCCACCTGACGCTGCGAGAAGTCTATTTCACCGGTGTGATGTCATTGCTGATCATCATTGTGTCTGCCTTTTTTGTCGGTATGGTGTTGGGTCTGCAAGGGTATAACACTTTGCAGAAATACGGCTCGTCGGAAGCGATTGGCGTGCTGGTTGCGCTTTCCTTGGTGCGTGAACTGGGGCCTGTGGTAACAGCGCTGTTATTTGCAGGCCGTGCCGGCACTGCCATTACAGCAGAAATCGGGTTGATGAAAACGACCGAGCAGCTATCGGCGATGGAGATGATGGCGGTGAACCCGATTGCGCGTGTTGTGGCTCCCCGTTTCTGGGCTGGCGTGATTTCCATGCCTATTCTGGCAGCACTTTTCTCAATGGTCGGTGTGTTGGGCGGTTACTTGGTGGCTGTGCCTTTAATCGGTGTGGATCACGGCGCTTTCTGGTCGCAAATGCAGGCAAGTGTGGATGTCAGGGAAGACATTATTAATGGCGTCATTAAAAGCGTAGTATTTGGTGTGGCATGTACCATGATTGCCTTGTTTGAGGGTTTTGATGCTCCGCCTACGGCAGAGGGCGTTAGTCATGCTACTACACGGACTGTAGTGATTTCGTCATTGACCGTGCTGGCGTTGGATTTTGTTTTAACGTCTTTCATGATTACCGTTTAAACCATATTGTTAAACGGCGCATAAGAGACAGAATGAGGGGATGTTAAGTGGATAGAACTACAATAGATTTATGGGTTGGCATTTTTGTGGCGTTAGGTGTCGCAGCTTTACTGGGGCTTGCCATGAAGGTCGGTAATCTTACGTCAAATAAGATCGGTGATACCTATAGCGTGTCGGCTGCTTTCGAGAACATTGGCGGTTTAAAGCCAAATGCACCCGTGAAAAGCGCTGGTGTCGTAGTGGGCCGGGTTGCCGACATCAGCTTTGATGCCAAGTCGTATGAGGCTGTAGTCACTATCCGCATCGATGAGCGTTATCAGTTTCCCAAAGATACGTTCGCCAATATCTATACGGCTGGCTTGCTCGGAGAGCAGTATATTGGTCTTGAGGCTGGCGGCGAAGATGATGTTTTGAAAAATGGTGATAAAATCACGCAGACACAGGATGCCGTAGTGCTGGAAAAAATGATCAGCCAGTTCCTGTACAACAAGGCATCGGAAACAGATTCGAAAGCTGATGCAGGTGGCGCCAAGCCGGATGCGAAAGCT
>Ga0208116_1000607_pt1 | contig 10883 bp, 4 predicted proteins | sample LakWasMeta9_HOW4_2_FD_183859 | JGI IMG/M metagenome (GOLD analysis project Ga0208116, IMG submission 183859) | Freshwater sediment methanotrophic microbial communities from Lake Washington under simulated oxygen tension - Sediment Metagenome... | ecosystem: Environmental > Aquatic > Freshwater >... | reverse complement strand
TGATTGACATCTTCTACTCCGTTTTATCGTCCTTCTGGACATTCAAAAGTAGCAGGTGTTCCACTTAACCGGCTGTTCAATTTTTCGGTACCACCTCTATGTATCGTCGTCGGTTGTTCCCGGTAGCGAACGATGTTAGGTGAAGCCTCGAACAAGTAAATAGCATCGAGTTCTAATAACCCTTCATGATGAATCATGCGGCTGTTTTTTCTACTTGGAAATTTTCCCCTGACGATGCCGCCCGAAGGGCTTATGATTTCGCGTGCACGAGAATGAGCATCGCCAACGGGCACTCGGCCTTTCCAGCAACCGCCCCAAAAATTTGCAGGCATAGCGATTCCTCCGTGCGTTGAAGAGGCATAGCTATCCTCTTCAACGCATCAATTGATATTTTATATTCCTGTTTTTAGGCAAATTGTTGCCTATACCGGGTAGTTAAACTCGATAGTGCCAGGGATGATTTGTGTCTAAGGGCTTGACGTCGGCGGGAGCATTCGGGATACTAATGGCGCCAACCGTAGGTATCCAACGATGCTTACACCGACGGGGCAAGCCTCAAGGTTTGTCCCGTTTTTACATTTGCGCCTCCCCCTTTCGTCGTCTTAACTTATTGGCTGAGAAGGCTGGCTTTTTGCTGATTGTTTCTTTCATCAGCAATATATCTCTGATTACACGTATCTGAACTGGCGACAGGTCTTGCAGATGTTTTCTCAGATCGCTGACCAACCAGTAGATATCTTGCGGTACATTATTTTCGATGACTAGCTTCCGATTGGAGGCTTCGGCAGCCTCGTTCAAATTATTACGTTCGTCTTCGGAAAGATTAAGTGCTTTCGCCAAACGGTCTATAAATTCTTGAGTCGGCGGCCCTTTTTTTCCGGTTTCTAAGGCAGAAATGTAAGTCTGCTCATAGCCAATCAAGTTGGCTAGTTCAGCCTGACATATACCATATGAGGCGCGAATTGAAAAAAGAAGAGAAGAAAATGGGCTCACAAAAAAAACCAAAAAGGTGCTAATTAAGACCAATATTATTTATATTTTCGTCTTAAAGTCAATACAAAAACCTTGACATTTAAAAAAAGATTTGATAATGGTTTCGGCTTTTTTTCTCAAAATTACGAAAAATCTTTTCGAAACGATTAATTTTCAAAATGAAGAAAAATCTTTTCATAACGGTTTTATCTTCAGAATGAAGATATTTCGGAGCAGCTTTATGCGTTGGAAAGGATAACTGTGTTATTGCTGATTGCATCCCTGAAACCGATTTCAGGCTTTGGCCCGTTTGAGGCGAAGATGAGATTCTTTGGTGCACCTGATGGTGTGCGACCAAGCGGGGCCAACCTATAGATAGGATATCTAGACTCCTCGCCATCGATCCTGAGATGGTATCCGTTGCGTTGATGAACAGCATTGAGTGCAGCTGCAGTTAAATGGCTTAATCCCGGGAAAAAGCCAGCCACGGATGGACGGGCACGATGCCTTCCTAAACAGCCGCTCCTCGGTCAAAGTAGACAACATTCGTTGTGCTCTTTCGAAATAGCTAACGGAAATTCCGCATGTCGACTAACCGCCTTCAACACACCATCGGAAGGCGCACAAAAGAGTGATTGAAGAGTACCAGCCAGGTTGCGGAGAAATCTGGCTTTATAGTCGATGGCCACGACCGGCGCATCCGCATCCGCGTAGTTCAATCAGTAAAGCTTGTTAGCTAAGCCAGGATAGTACTCGAAATCCAGCGATTGTTTGATCCTAACCACAGCCGTCGTATGCCAAAATTGACTATCTCGACTGCCAAGCCCTTTCTCATAACGACGAAGTATAATTAGCGCCAGAAGCTCTGCATGTCGTTCCATGAGTACGTCTTTCAGAAAATCCGAACTGCAAACTAGACGTTCGGAGCTAATGGATTCATCTTCATAGTGTGTTCGGTTGCGTCCCCAAGCTTCCGAGCGCGCTGCAGCTTTTCCCATCGCATTGGTCCACGTTCGATTGAAAGAGTCCACTGCTTTTAGATCCCTGATAGCATTCACTTCCTTCGTGAAACGGGGGCGGCGAACTGCGGAGCTTACCCCGAACGGGTCGGTTTCATCCAGTCGCGTTTCGATGTAAGGTGAAACGATCCATGGTACGAAAGGTTTCTTCTCTGAGTGTGAGTATTCTTCTCCGTCCTCATAACTTTCTGCTTGCGGCAGCCATGCTTGATACGGGTCTTCCTGAGATAACTGGAGCCCCAGTTCTTCAGCAAAGTGAGGAGGAACCAAGGCCGACGAAATGTGAATCTCGATTCCATCATTCGAGCGCCAATCACCAAAGACAACGATTTCCTCCGCTATAAATGATTCGATATTCAAGAGTGAGAGAATTTTTGCTTTGTCGCTGGTAAGCACAAGCTCTTTTTCTCCTTTCTCATAGAGGTTCACTTGCGCGCCCAGCGGGGGGCTGTCGACGCCGTCAGCGAGCCACAATCCGTCATTTCTCGTGAGTAATTCGCGCCTCAGCCACTCGCGCCATGAATCGTCATCATATGGACGCTGAACTACCGGATATTTCCTCAGAAACTCTCCTGCCACCTGGAAAAGCGCATGCCATCCTAGTTGTTGACCATAGCGGTGATACTGCGCAGTCATTCCTCTAATGCGGTTCTGATGGCTGATGGAACGGCCACCGCTATCGTTCATATGCGTTATGTGGGAATCAAACTTTCTTATCCATGCGGTCATGGCATCCTTCGTTTCCCATCTTGATCTGTCGAATACCTCGCTTACACTACTAACATCCGTTTTATCGAAGTCGTAGTCTATATAGAATTCTGGTTCTGGCTTCGGTATCGAATCAGGACGCGCCGTATAAAATGACTCGCGAGGATATTCTTTTGCCTTTTTCTTCGGATATGGCGAGTCATTAACCGTTTTTAGTGCCTTGGCATCTTCTTCAGACAAAACAAAACCGCCGCCTCTTGCACATGTTAACAATGTCTGCGCGGCGAAGTGTCTCAATAGGACATGCGGTGTATTCTTCTTGTCTAGTGCAATGGGCATCAGCACCTCCGCATATTTGGCCACATTCTGCGGGTGATCCATTGCAACTCGGTTAATAGCGATCAGAAGCCAAAGCCGAGCGTGTAGAAAGTAGAAGGGAAGCTCCGACGCTTGATATGGAAGGGCGTCTGTGGAATGGAGTCTTCTTATCAGCGCGTCTATGACGGCCCACTTTCCGAAACGCGCGAAGCAGCGGATGCTATGGGCCGCCCTCCACCGATAGGCCGCAGAAGGCGAGCCAAGCTTGAGCCACACCAGCCCCGCAGCAATGTCCACCTCTCCGTTTTTTGGATAGAGATCGTCCTTCCATATGCCATCAACAACCGTGGATGCTAGTTTTGCAGAGTTGCTATTCAGCAATCGCTTCAAAGCGATTTGCCCCTCGCCCTGCTTGGTCTTTTTGCAGATAATTGTCGCAAGACTCATCCAAATAGATGCGGGTAGATGTGAATCCGGTGCTGCAAATATTAAAATCAATTCGAGTACCAACACCGGCATTGGAATGCTGGACAATTCGGCAATTTCCTTTAATTGTGAACCAGCTAGGTAATCCTCAAAATAAACAAATTCATCTGCATGGGCATGTATAAGGGGCACTCCGATATCGTGAAATGTCTTTCCTAAAGCTGCTGAAGATGTGTTCCATTCTTCCTTGCACTTCTTAAGCACGCGTAGCTTTGTGTAGATGTCGAGGGCTTCAAGCCGAGCGATGATCTGAATGTATTTTTGTCTTTCAGCATACTTAACTTTTCCCCGCAGGTTCTCGAAAAACGTGCCTTTCAAGTCAAAGGCGTACTGCATGCCGGTTAATGCATCGATTGCTCGCGACATAGACGCTTCGTCAGTAAGGTCCGTTTCATCCTCAATTTTTTTCAGGATTCGCCGGTGCTCTTCTTCCTGATCGTTTACCTTTTCGGCCAGGCAGGGATTGTGTGTACCTCGATAATTTCTGTTCTCGTTTTCCTCGTCTAGCAGTTTTTTGAACTTCGGCGCGGCAACAGAGAGGTATTTAGTATGCTCGGAGTCCTTTCCGAATTCGCGTTCAGCTATTTCACCAAGTGTTGCAAGTGTTCTAGGCATGAGAACGCAGGTATAATTCTGTTCGAACTGATAGATTAGTTCGGTCAATAACTCCTTCGAATTCGGATATCGCTTTCCCGCAATTACTTCCGCCAATTGCTGAGTGTCGCAAACCCAAAGTTCTACAGGTGCCGAGATGCGAAGTAGTCCCAGCCCAATACATGGGTCTATTTTGTCTTGTTCGATAAGCGCCGTGAGATAAGGCAGCAATGTATAATCCAGCGATATCTTGCCGCGGTCGTCCCATCTCCCGAGTTTGGCGAGTGCTCTGCATCCGGAAGTCCGGGCTAAACCTCTTGCGAACGCCAGCCAAGGAAACTTTTCTTCCTCCGAATGCATATTGAGTTCGCAAATGTTAGAGAGTGTATGGAAGTCCCCTTCCTCCAGCTCATCGCCCCGTAGCTCTGCCGCAAAGAGCAGCAGTTCATTCGTAAACTGGTAATCGCCAGAACCAATGGCGTCCAACTGCTCAAGGCCGGCGCGAAAATAGGAAGCCGCTTCTTCGAAGCTTGCCGGCATAATTGCCTTCGACAACTGCGCGAAGAGAGAAGCTCGGTAACTAACTTCATCCTCGCGCTCAATCAGGGTCTTGGCTTTTAAAGCCGTCCTTCCTGCTAATTCGTGAAGTGTTGGCCTCTTTGAGAGAATCGCAGTGATTTCTACAAGCATTGAAGCCGGGGCGATGTCTTCTTCGCTTACTTTCGCCACAAATGCTTCCACTGAAGACGCTTTAAGGTCGTTGCGTACCCAGAGCGAAAATATCAGGCACTGGCGACCTAGAAGATTAAAGAATAGGTTTGGTTTGCGCATATCAGAGTAGCGCCCCTGCTTCATTCTGAGCTTAGCCCACACATCAACCAGCGCTAAAAACGACCTGTCGCCCTTTCCGGCACTAGAGGAAAGCATTGCCGCGAATACCCGAGTCATTTCAACTAGTGACTCAAGCTGCTCATCGATAAAGTTTTCTGCGTTCCTCTTGGTGTCATAGCTCATCGACTTCTTGTCATCAGGCAGCCCTTTCTGTAACTTGAAGTTATCTTCTAACTCAGCTTTGAACATCTTGCGGAAAACATCGCCCGTAATGCCGGTCGGCACGCGCGCACCGATATCGATAAGTTCCTGTGGAAGCAGCGTCTGTTCGGTAATGGATTGGTGTTCCAGGGCGGCACGTAGGGCCATATAGATGATAAAGGGAAACGCATCCTCGTTGGGAAACTGATCCGTGAAAGACCAGAGTCGCGGTCGCTCGTAGGAAATGACTCCCGCGATTACAGACGCCTCTGTATACATTTCCAAGGAGGCCGAGATAGCGGCGGCTTTCAGGAAGCCATCCTGGACGAGATAATTCCGCTCCCGACGAGAATCGTTACTGATTTCAAGAGTTTTCTTTTCGCAGGCTTCGGCAAGTTCTCCAATGAGGCGACGGCGAACATCATTGTCGAGTTCCATAAAGGATAGCGCCGCTGCAAGGATGCCGGGCTGCGATTTCAGCGCGTCTAAAAAGCTACGAATATTGGGTGCGGGGATAGTTTCCATTCTTTCCCCCTGATGTAGCAACGCAAAAATGTGCTCAGCGACTTCATATGTATACCAATCCTTCCATCTTCTCATGAATTGCGCGGCATCGTGGCTCCGATCCTGAGCGACAAGACAGAGTGGAATTGAAGCTATGTCGAGCCTTTTGGGGCCACCTCTATCTCTGCGGTATTCATCATTCTGTCGATAGAAGTGGCGAATCCACTCCTCGGCTTGTACAGCGTGCCGGCACGCGTCGCTTAAGTCGCCTGACAAGACGCTTGCAATCGTCAATCTTGCATGGCGTGCTCCGGGCCATCGTGTACGAGTCTCAAAAAGCCGCCTAGTCGCATCAACATCATGAGATGCTATAACGAGATCGGGGTTCTTAATTAAATAATCCGTACCACGTTGATTGATGGAGGCGAGCGTCGATAATTCTACTAGCAAGTGAAGAAGACGGTCGAAATCCTTCTTTCGCGCAGCATGAAGAACGGCAGCCTTAAGTCGTGCATAGCGTATATTCTGCTTGCCAACGGCGCTCGTGATCGCCGTTGGAAATCGTTCATCAAACGCTAGGTCGAACAGCAATTTTTCGTTATCGAGCTTCTGAAGGAGACCTGGAAGCGCACTTGCCGCATATACCGAAGTATCCTGTTTCTTGAAGAGATTCTCGGCAAGTGTGTACAGTGTGTCTGTTTGAGTTGCGTAAACCTCACGAACAAGCGTTTCGGTCGGCTCATCACGAAAAATCAATCCATGCCTTGTTTGCTCTAACAGAGGAGCCAAATCCGCCGCGAAGCTCTTTACGGCGCTCAGGTCCATGCCGTGCGCGTCTGCATATTCGTCGAGCGGTACGGGTGGTGGTAACACCGATAAACCCGCAAGGAACGAGTTGATTTCGGGCTCCTTATAGCCATGTTTCAAGGCTTCGACGAGAGACTTCTTAATGCGTCCCTTTATAAGATCGTCAAGCTTTATTACGTTGTTGATCTCCGATGGATCAAGCAACCCCCTGTCGCTATATGCGAGGTGTTCGAGTATTCGGGCATTTCCTTCTGAGCGAGAATATGCAACTTGTATTTGCGTGTCAGTTACTTCTGGAAGACGGTCGCGAAGATACTTCCCTGCTTCTCCAAAGCTGAATGGTTCTAGCTTGATTTCTTCACAAGCTCTACGAGGGAGATTCCCTCTAGAAATATCGCGGCGATACGTTCGGCAACTTACGATGAGCTGAACTCCGGCAACGGGGCCGTTATAGTGAAAGCTTTCGAGCAAGAGTCTCGGAAAAGCCAACTCCTCCTTGTCTTTGGCATGTTCTGCGGCATTGTCTATAGCATCGATGAACAGGAGGAACTGTTTTCCGGGCGATGCTCTTTGCATTGTCGTCACCGCCTGAGCTAGCCGGGCTTTGAAGGCTTTGACAAGCTCCTCCACATTAACGCTACTCGGGAGAAGCGGATCGCAAAGGCCCTTACATGCAAGAGAATTGATTATGTGAATAAGTCCGCGATTAGGAAGGTGTCTTGCATCCTCAGGCGCACGATAAGCGCCGCCACCAAAGCAGTCGAACAGAACAACTTCATGAGTCTCGTCTAAACTCTTCGCGAGGCTTTGCAGGAAAACGGTTTTCCCGGCCCCCCCTTCGGCATGAATCAAGAGGGGCTTATTTAAATTGGGAATTCTGTTGACAACAGTTGACAGTTGTTCGCGCTTGACGACTTTACCGACTTCCGGAAAGCTTGCCGGGCATGGGAAGAGATCTTCTGGGCTTTGAACATCCAGCGCATCAAGAACGTCAATCCGCGTAATGACATTATTACTTTCTCCAGCCAAGCCAGCCTTATCCCGGAGCAATTGCCTCATACTGCCTAGCCTGGCTCGCGCCATGGCGTCTGGAGCGGCTGACCAATCAGCCAGGGTGCGGGCCAAGAGTTGCTTATTTTTTCTTAAATTTCCAGCTAAGCACCCAATCCTAACCTTTTGTGCAAACTCAACGAGATTCTCGCCCTCTAGCCCGCATGCAGATTTGAATTGATTTGCTTGCTTATTGACTTCTCCGCTCAACGGCGCGCCGAAGGCAAGACCAGATAGAGCATCTGCGAATTCTGGATATACAGGCCTGTTCGTTATCAGCTCAAAGGTGAGCTTTTTTTTAACATCTTCGGCTCCGTATTTACCCTTATGATCCAAAAAGGCTATGGCAAATTTTTTAATCGTTTTTTTTGCATCACTTATACGGTATGGAACATCTTGCGCGCTAATTGAATATTTCATCTGGACAATGACGATCGAGCGCGCTTTATCAAATGTCGGATGCTTCCCGTAGTACAGGACGATGTCCGCTATCTCGACCGTTTCCGCCGAAACTCCTGCTTGATCGACAGGTGAGAGCCCTTCAACGGCAATTCCTATAAAGTCGTCAGTTGGCATGATGAGCTTAAGCGCTTCTCGTGCGGCCCATGCCTCATGGAACTCATGGCCGTCCCTGGACACGCGTACTTTATCTATTCCTCTTCGGATTCTTGTCATTGTGATGTTTTTAATTACTATGCTTTGGCGTTTGAAAGAGCAGGAGTTTGGTAGGCTATGGATATAAGTAAATATTACCACCTAGAGTGAAAACATCATGCGTTTCTAAACGAGTACCTCAACTCAAAGCGATCAATTAATAGAAGGCTTTAAGCCGTATCATCTGACGGTTAGCTTTGGGAAATCCTGCTGACACTGACTAGTAACGCCACTTGAGTCTGTTACGGGTCGGTTTTTGGCATTCAAATATTGGCTTTTAAAGGATTATCGCTGGCAGCTTTCGAGTAATTTTCTATGGCTCACTTCCATTGAGATAGCAGCCGTTTGGGTTCAAATGAATAGATTGATTAAGTTTGTACCGTAAGTCTACAAAGTGAGAAACGAACTAGTAAGACCTCATTCAGATTTGAAATAATCGAAAAGGACGCTCAACGGCCAGTTCTGTTAATGTCGGTTCAAATTGGTATCTGACTTCAGTTGTCATGTGAACACAAAGATATCGTGTTCAAAAAGTCATTTGTTTGGGAAGGCGAGGGAGGGGCTTCGGAAGCCACATTGGCACTAGGGAAAATAAATTCACGGCATGGTTTTGCTGACTTCAAACCATTTAACTACTTTCTTTCTAATTTATCGGTGAAGTTCTTTTGCTTCGCTCTTCTGGTGGAGGAGCGGTTAGTATGTATCCGCTCCTCCACCAGAAGTTTGTGCCACTATCTATTTATATACCCGATCCGGGTTAAAGATTTTGACATTATCTCTGTCACTAATTTGACATTAACTTGTCACTTTGGTCACTTTCTGTGTCACTCGACACCACTGCCTTGTCGGGTGACACAATTAGTGAAAAATGATCCTTTGATTTTAAAGGAATATTTCATTATTTGTGTCACACTCCATACCCACTTTTGACACAAAAAATGAAAAATTCCGGATTTTGTGCCACTAATATTGAAAAATTTCAAACCCATCATTCTGATTGAGCGAGTTCGGTCAACAGGCTAATGAAGACAAACTACGGCCCTGTAATTCTGCTAAATCTCAGCCTTTCCTCGACCTATAGAGTTCCGCCGTAACCTCAGCGGAAGCAGAAGGTTTTGATGATGTATCTCGGCTATAAGATGGACGGTATTGACTGTGATATGAATGATCATTGTCTCGTTTCAGGGCTTGCATCCACCCTCGCTCAAATTGATTGTATTCCGGGGAGCCGCTCGGATAAGGATTGGTATATTCACCATGAGATTCGTGGTACATCTTCATCCCTTCTCTATATTGGTCTTCGTTGTTCATTGTTACCGTTCTCCTTAGTTTTCTAACAAAAGGCATTGAATGATTGTTTCACGAACAAACCCATTGGCATTTTACCTAATAGCGGTCAATTGCCTTTTTCCGCTTTCACTATGTTTTTGAGCCTCATCCCTGTTAACCTGCACCGAGTTTTTCCAGGAATCGGCGCCATGGAAAATGCCGCAAATCATTGACAGACAATAACTCGTTCTACCGCCTGTAAAAAATTGGGCGCCCATTTGGTTCAAAAAGTGGAAATTTTTCCGAGCCGATTAACATACTTACCAATGAGCTGAATACTACGTCGCTGGCCATACAATAGGCAATGCCTCTTGTTCGATCGCCACTGTCCCTAATCCGTCTTTCTCATTTCCCCAACTCCATCGTTCACAGATATTTTGAATCTGTGTTCGCTCAGCCAATAATAAATCACGTGCTATGGCTGTATTAGCCGGCAGCAAAGATGCGGTCATGCAATGGAGTCTCAAATCGAAACCCACGTCTGAACAGCACATTGCTAAATGATTAGCAATTCTAAATCCGCCACCATCTATATCTCCCCAGTGATATACAGGAGCAGTCCGTGGTAGCTCTTGAAGCAGCAATTTATACACTCTTTTCCAAGATGGGCTGGGCATTCCGCCTGTATAAAAAACAATAGCTCCTTGAGGCCGTTGGGACACCAACTCGTGAAATGTCGTTAGATTTTCAACTGTCAGTAAATATGAAAAAGATACTTCCCCTTTGATAGCCTTTATTTCCTTCGGTGCCAAACCGATATAAGGTCTTAATACCTTGGTTTCTTGCTGGCCATATAGAACCGCTAAATTTCCAGCCAGCAATAAAGTGGGGGGAAACTTAGCTAAACCGAGTTCGCTAAAAACCTCTTCAGCTTCTCGAATAGAGGCTGACAAGTCATTTTGGATAAGCGAGTCAATGTAAGGAACCAGTGTTTCTAAACGTTTACTGTTACTAAAAAGAGAGGCGCTTAAGCGACGAATAGGAATATCATCACCAATTTTGTTTCTACAATAATCAATAACCCGAATTGCGCTGATCCATACCTCAAAATCTCCTGGTTTGGAATTACGTACTTGCGAACCATATCGCCAGTTCTCGAGTACTTGCTCCAATAATGGGTACCGATCAAGATTCGAGGCAAACTTTCGAGAAGCTTGCTCAATCAATACCCAACGAGGCACTACCCCGAGGTAACTCGCCAGCAGGTTTTCATCAAGCAAAAGCACCCGTTCAACTTGAGAGTTCTCATCCGCTCGCTTGTCCCATTCAATTTGAATACCTCCCTGTTTTTCAGCGGCTCTCAGTACGGCATTACACTCCAATTTATCCTTGTGTCGCTGCAACCGCCAATACTCCGGTACTGACTTATCTGATAATCTTAATGATATGGCACGAGAAGCATCGTAAGCG
>Ga0208116_1000597_pt1 | contig 10992 bp, 6 predicted proteins | sample LakWasMeta9_HOW4_2_FD_183859 | JGI IMG/M metagenome (GOLD analysis project Ga0208116, IMG submission 183859) | Freshwater sediment methanotrophic microbial communities from Lake Washington under simulated oxygen tension - Sediment Metagenome... | ecosystem: Environmental > Aquatic > Freshwater >... | reverse complement strand
GGATTCAATGTATCGGACAAAAATAGCGAATACCTTTATAAAATCTGGGAATCAATACCAAACTAAAGATTTCGACAGTGAAAAGGATCGAATTAATACTTATTTCAGAAACAATGGTGTGTATAATTTTCAGCCTAATTATGTGACTTTTGATTTAGACACCCTTAATAACAATAAAAAGGTAAATGTAAATTTAATCATAAACGATTATTCCTATCAGGACAAGGATACCACAAGAACAGAGTCTTTCAAAATATATAAGATTAGTGATGTAAACATTTACACTGATTATTCGGCTGCCAATAATAATTTAAAAATCACTGACAGCACATCGTATAATAATTTCAATTTATACAGTCATTCCAAATTAAAATACAAACCAAAGGCAATAACTGATGCGGTTTTTATCACAAAAGGAAGTTTGTTTGCTGATTTTAAAACGGTGTTAACAACCCGATATTTGAATAATCTTAAAATTTTCAATTATCCAACAATTTTATATGAATTAGACAAAAGAGACACTACAGCTCAATCGTTAATTGCAAAAGTCTATTTATCCCCACGAAAAAAATACAGTTTAGGAACCACACTTGATGTTACCCATTCGAATATTCAGGACATCGGAATTGCCGCAAGCATCTCAGAAACTATCAGAAATATATTTAATGGAGCGGAAACATTAGAAGTTGCAGCTCGCGGAAACATTGGCTCATCAAAAGATTTAGCAAATCCTCAAAGTAAATTTTTTAATGTCTCTGAATATGGTGTAGATGTAAAATTAAATATTCCCAGAATATGGTTTCCTGTGGCAACTGAAAAAATCATTCCTAAAAGTATGATTCCATCAACACTCGTGTCGAGTGGTTTAGCGACACAAAAAAATATTGGTTTGGATAAAAAGAATCTTACTGGTGCTTTGGCTTATAATTGGACTCCAAAAAAGAACAATACAGCTCGTTTTGATCTTTTTAATGTACAATATGTTCGAAACCTAAATCCGGAAAATTATTTCAACGTATATGAATCCTCTTATACAGCCTTAAATGATATAGGGAAAGTGTATAATACAAACCCTGATTATGTTGATTCAGATACTGGCAATTTGATAATAGAAGAAGGAACAACCGGATTTACCAAAGATGTTTTGAATGGAACAATAGCAGTGCCAGAACCTGATTATTCAACTGTAAGCAGCGTTGAAGAACGAAGAATCAGACTTACTGAAAACGACTTTATTCTGGCCACAAGTTTTTCTTTTTCAAAAACCACAAAAAAGGATTTACTAGACAATACATTTTATCTTTTCAGAACAAAAATAGAATCAGCAGGATCTCTTTTATCATTAGTGTCAAATGCCGCAAACCTGCCCAAAAACCAGAATGGCAATTATGAGATTTTCAACTTAGAATATTCAGAATATATAAAAACAGAATTCGATTATATTAAACATTGGGATTTAACCAAAGAAAAAGTTTTAGCATTCAGAAGCTTTTTTGGCATTGCCATTCCTTACGGAAATTCAAACAACATTCCTTTTTCAAGAAGTTATTTTGCCGGAGGTTCAAACGACAATAGAGCGTGGCAATCCTATCGTTTAGGTCCTGGAAGTACTGGAGCGGTGAATGATTATAATGAGGCAAATATGAAAATTGCATTAAGTGCCGAGTTCCGATTCAAAATATTAGGAAGTGTAAAAGGCGCTCTATTTGCTGATGCAGGCAATATCTGGAACGTATTTGATAATGTTACTGATGAAAGAGCGACTTTTAATGGCATGAAAGATTTAAAAGAAATGGCTTTAGGCACTGGATTTGGTTTGCGATATGACCTGAGTTTTTTCGTAGTTCGATTTGATTTAGGCTTTAAAACCTACAATCCTGCCAATGAAATTAACAAGCGATGGTTTCATGAATACAATTTTGCCAACTCCGTTTTTAATTTTGGAATAAATTATCCTTTCTAATACTAATTAATTCTTATTTTTGCAATCTGAAAAACAACTTATAACAACAACTAAAAAAATTACGATGGCACATAATATCAAACCGGGCGTAGCTACAGGAGACCAAGTACAAGAAATTTTTAACTATGCAAAAGAAAAAGGGTTTGCACTTCCAGCAGTAAATGTTACGGGTTCAAACACAATAAACGGGGTTCTTGAAACTGCAGCAAAACTAAATGCACCCGTTATTATACAATTTTCGAATGGTGGAGCGCAGTTTAATGCTGGAAAAGGACTTTCTAATGCAGGTGAAAAAGCAGCTATTGCTGGTGCAATTGCAGGAGCAAAACACATTCACACCTTGGCTGAAGCTTATGGTGCAACAGTAATTTTACATACTGACCATTGCGCAAAAAAATTATTGCCTTGGATTGACGGATTATTGGATGCTTCTGAAAAACATTTTACCGAAACGGGGAAACCATTATTCAGTTCTCATATGATAGATTTGTCTGAAGAACCTATCGAAGAAAATATCAAAATTTGTAGTGGTTATTTAGCTCGAATGAGCAAAATGGGAATGACATTAGAAATCGAACTTGGAATTACAGGCGGCGAAGAAGACGGCGTTGATAACTCTGATGTTGATAGCTCAAAATTATACACACAACCTTCTGAAGTATCTTATGCTTATGAAGAATTATTAAAAGTTAGCCCACGTTTTACAATTGCGGCTTCTTTTGGAAATGTTCACGGTGTTTACAAACCAGGAAACGTAAAATTAACTCCAAAAATCTTGAAAAATTCTCAAGATTACGTTCAAAACAAATTCAATACCGGACACAATCCTGTTGATTTCGTTTTCCACGGTGGTTCAGGTTCTACACTAGAAGAAATCAGAGAAGGAATTAGCTACGGTGTTGTAAAAATGAATATTGACACTGACTTGCAATTTGCATTTGCTGAAGGTATTCGTGACTTTATGGTAAACAACATTGAATATCTAAAAACTCAAATTGGTAATCCAACTGGTGCTGATGCTCCAAACAAAAAATATTACGATCCAAGAAAATGGTTGCGTGAAGGTGAAGTTACATTCAACACAAGACTGGAGCAAGCATTTGCAGACTTGAATAACGTGAATACTTTATAAAATTGTTTAAAGTTTAATGTTTAAAGTGGAGCAACTTCAAACTTTAAACATTAAACTAAAAAAACTAAAATTATGGCTTGGTTTAAAAGAACAACAAAGGGAATTACAACCGCTACCGAAGACAAAATGGATATTCCAAAAGGGCTTTGGTACAAATCGCCTACTGGAAAAGTTATTGATGCCGATGAATTAGCTCGCAACTTATATGTAAGTCCGGAAGATGATTTTCACGTAAGAATTGGAAGTAAAGAATATTTCGAAATATTGTTTGACGACAATCAATTCTTAGAATTAGATGCAAAAATGACTTCAAAAGACAGCTTGCATTTTGTGGATACCAAAAAATATTCCGATCGTTTGAAAGACACCATTTCTAAGACCAAATTGAATGATGCGGTTCGCACAGCAGTTGGAAAATCAAAAGGAAAAGATTTAGTAGTTTGCTGTATGGATTTTGCCTTTATTGGCGGTTCCATTGGTGGTGTTGTGGGCGAAAAAGTTTCTCGCGGAATAGATTATTCTATAAAAAACAACATTCCTTTTGTAATGATTTCAAAATCAGGTGGAGCCAGAATGATGGAAGCGGCTTATTCGTTGATGCAATTAGCAAAAACATCTGCAAAACTGGCCCAATTAGCCGAAGCAAAAATCCCTTATATTTCTTTGTGTACGGACCCAACAACGGGCGGAACAACAGCTTCTTATGCAATGCTTGGTGACATCAACATTTCTGAACCCGGAGCTTTAATAGGTTTTGCCGGACCAAGAGTTGTAAAAGACACTACCGGAAAAGATTTACCAGAAGGTTTTCAAACTGCCGAATTTGTACTTGAACACGGTTTTCTGGATTTTATAACGCCAAGAAAAGAATTGAAAGATTCGATTAATTTGTATATCGATTTGATACAGAATATTAATATTAGATAGTATTTAGTCATAGTTTTCAGTAAAAAAAGTGCAAAATTTTTTAATTTTCGCACTTTTTTTTATTTACTAACTGGAGATTGAATACTGAATAATGTCATTCCCGAGAAGCCAGGAATTACATTCCTGTTCTAATCGCTTCCACAAGATCTAGTTTTGAAGTATTTTGGCTTTTTATTTCCGTTCTAATTACTTCTCTTAAAGGATTTAGATAAATATATTTTAACATTTAACACTCGAAATGTGAAATAATTGTAAAATTTTCACTAAAATTGATGGCGTTTATAATTAATAAAATTTCATGAAATGAGCATAACAGAAATACGGTTCAAACACCGATGAAGATATATGCGACCCGAGCTTGCGAACAGGCGAAGCAATTACATATTCCTTTAAAAAACAATTATTATCTTCATATGAATTCAACTAAGATTACCCTCTTGCTTTTATTGTTGTTTACCAGTGTTTTTGGACAACAAAAAATCAGCGTCGAAGCCATTTATAGTGGCGAATTTACTGCTAAAGGAATGGACGAATTGCAGTCAATGAAAAACACCAATCAATATACTGTTTTGAATGCTGACGAAGCTTCCGGAAGTATGCAAATTGATTTATTCGATTTTGCAACCCTGAAAAAAGTGTCGACTTTAATCGATACCAAAAACCAGTATAAATTATTAGGCGGAATTGATAGTTATACTTTCAGTTCTGACGAAAAAAAGATTTTGATTGCCAATAACACAAATCAAATCTACCGCCATTCTTTTACTGCCGATTATTTTCTTTTCGATATGGTTTCGAAAGAATTGACCAAAATTCTGGAGCAGGTACAGGAACCCACTTTTTCACCCGATGGAAAAAAGATAGCTTATGTCAAGGAAAACAATCTTTTCATTTATGATATAGCTTCAAATACAAACAGTCAAATCACGACCGATGGAAAGAAAAATGCCATAATCAATGGAATCACGGATTGGGTCTATGAAGAAGAATTTTCATTTGTAAGAGCTTTCGATTGGAGCAAAGACAGCAAAAAAATAGGCTATATTCGTTTTGACGAAAGTCAGGTTCCTGAATTTTCAATGTCGATTTTTGCGAAAAATCTGTATCCTAAAATAGAAACATTCAAATATCCCAAAGCAGGCGAAAAGAACTCAATTGTTTCCCTGCATTTGTACAATGTTGATATGAAAGCTACGAAAAAAGTAGATTTAAGCCAGTACAATGATTTTTACATTCCAAGAATTGAATGGACAAATGATGCCAATATTTTATCTGCAAAAATATTGAATCGCCATCAGGATAATCTGGATTTGTTGTTGGTTGACGGAACGACTGCTGCGACAAAGGTGGTTTTGAACGAAAAAGACAAAGCATATATCGATTTTGTGGATACGGATAATTTGACTTTTCTCAAAGACAACAGTTTTATCTGGACTTCCGAAAAAGACGGATTCAACCACATTTACCTCTATGACAAAACAGGAAGACTAAGGAATCAGGTGACCAAAGGCAATTGGGAAGTAACCGAATATTATGGTTTTGACGAGAAAACAAATACAGTTTTTTATCAATCTACAGAGAATGGTTCTATCAACAGAGCCGTTTATAGAAGTAGTCTGGATGGAAAAAACAAAGTACGATTGTCTCAAAATGTCGGAACAAACGCAGCTACTTTCAGCCCGAATTTTCAATATTTCATCAATACCTTTTCCAGTACAACACAGCCAACAATTTATACTTTGAATGAGTCTAAAACCGGCAAACAAATTCAGGTTATAGAAAACAACGAAGCATTGGCCACTAAATTAAAAGCATACGATTTGCCCCAAAAAGAATTTTTTGTTTTGAAAACGGAGAAAGGCAATGAACTGAATGCCTGGATAATGAAACCAAAGGATTTTGATTCTTCCAAAAAATATCCTGTATTTATGATTCAATATTCTGGACCAGGTTCGCAACAAGTGGTCAATCAATGGGGAAGATCGAATGAATATTGGTTTATGATGCTCACCCAGCAAGGTTATATTGTGGCTTGCGTTGACGGTCGGGGAACAGGTTATAAAGGAGCCGACTTTAAAAAAGTAACGTATTTGCAATTAGGAAAATACGAAGTCGAAGACCAGATTGATGCGGCAAAAGTGATAGGAAACTATCCGTATGTAGATAAATCCAGAATAGGAATTTGGGGTTGGTCTTATGGTGGTTTTATGTCAAGCAACTGTATTTTGAAAGGAAATGATGTTTTCAAAATGGCGATTGCCGTTGCGCCGGTAACCAACTGGCGTTTCTATGACAACGTTTACACCGAAAGATATATGAGAACCCCACAAGAAAACCCAAAGGGTTATGACGATAATTCACCAATAAATTTCGTTGATAAATTAAAAGGGAAATTTTTGTTGATTCACGGTTCAGGGGACGATAATGTTCATGTGCAAAACTCGATGCAGATGATGGAAGCCATGATTCAGGCAAACAAACAATTTGATTCTCAAATATATCCCGATAAAGACCACGGAATTCGTGGCGGAAAAACAAGTACGCAATTGTATAATAAAATGACTAATTTTATCAAAAATAATTTATAATACAAACCATTAACCAATATAAAAAATATGAGTGAAGCAGCAGTGAAAACAGGACACCCAAAAGGACTTTGGGTATTATTTGGAACAGAAATGTGGGAGCGTTTCAATTTCTATGGAATGCGGGCAATCCTTACATTATTCCTCGTGAATTCATTAATGATGAAAGAGGAAGATGCTTCTTTAATTTACGGAGGTTTTCTCGGATTGTGTTATTTAACTCCAATGTTGGGTGGTTTTGTGGCCGATCGTTTTTTTGGAAATAGAAATTGTATTTTATTGGGTGGTTTAATGATGGCGATTGGACAATTTATGTTGTTTGCCAGCGCCAGTGTTTTTGGCACCAACATCAGTTTGGCTACAACTTTGATGTGGAGCGCTTTAGGAATTATCATTTTTGGAAACGGATTTTTCAAACCAAATATTTCAAGTATGGTGGGAAGTTTGTATCCAAAACAAGAAAAAAGCAAACTGGATACTGCCTTTACCATTTTCTATATGGGAATCAATTTAGGAGCTTTCTTGGGTCAATTGATTTGTCCAATTGTGGGAGATGTAAAAGACAACGCCGGAATTCGTGACATTCACGCTTTCAAATGGGGATTTTTGGCAGCATCAGTTGCAATGTTGATTGGAACAACGGTCTTTTATATTTTAAAAAATAAATATGTGGTTACTCCCGAAGGAAGACCTCTTGGAGGATTGCCATCTAAAAATGAAGCTTCAGATTTTGAAGAAGGTGAATCTCAAAAAGCAGTTTTTTCTCAAAAAGCATTGATAATTGCAGGAATTATGTTTTTGACATTAGGAGCAATTATTCATTTTGTTTTTGACCAGAATTTAATCTACACCTTGATTTACTCCAGTGGTTTAACATTGGCTGGTTTGATTGTTTCGGATTCATCATTGACTAAAGTGGAACGAGACAGAATATTTGTAATTTATATTGTCGCTTTCTTCATCATTTTCTTTTGGGCAGCTTTCGAACAAGCCGGTTCTTCATTGACTTTTATCGCCGACAATCAAACCGACAGAAACTTCTTTGGATGGAATATGCCTCCGTCAATGGTTCAGATTTTTAATGGATTATTTGTTGTTGCCTTCGCTATTCCGTTTAGTATGCTTTGGGATTATTTGCGAAGCAAGGACAGGGAACCAATTTCGCCAATGAAACAGGCTATCGGATTGGCTTTAATAGCTTTAGCTTATTTTATTATCGCTAATAATGTGAAAGATTTAGGAAATAGCGGACTTTTAGCAATCAAATGGTTAATCCTGATGTATTTAATTCAAACTTGTGCGGAGTTGTGCTTGTCACCAATCGGATTGTCCTTGGTAGGAAAATTATCTCCAAAACGTTTTTCTTCCTTATTATACGGAGTATTCTTTTTGTCCAATGCTTCTGGTTATGCGTTGGCAGGAACTTTAGGTTCCATTATGCCGGCAACGGGAGATAAATTTATCAAAGCCAAAGAACTGGGAATTGATTTGCAGGGAATTTTGGATAAAAAAATTGTGCCTACAGCAGAACAATTAAAATTATTGGATACCAATCAAATTAGTGACCATAATCCAATTTTTGCAGGATTTGAAATTCATAATCTTTTTGAATTCTTTATGGTGTTTGTGATTTTGACAGGTCTTGCCTCCATTATTTTGTTTGCATTGACTCCTGTCTTGAAAAAAATGATGCACGGTATTCGATAACAAAATTTAAAAAATATTTTTATACCTTTCAAACCTACAAGAGATTCCTGTAGGTTTGTTTTTTTAATTGACACAGATATGGAACAAAACGTAACGATCGAACAAATACAAAACTTTAAAGGCAAGTACCCCAAGCAATTGTGGTACTTGTTTTTTAGTGAAATGTGGGAACGTTTCTGTTTCTACGGAATGCGCGGAATGTTGGTTATTTTTATGGTGAATCAGTTGATGATGAACGATGAGGTGGCTAACTTGCAATATGGAGCGACCCAGGCCTTTGTTTACGCATTTACATTCGTTGGAGGTTTATTTGCCGACAAGATTCTGGGCTACCGGAAATCCCTTTTTTGGGGCGGAATTCTGATGATTGTGGGGAGTGTTATTCTGGCAATTGACCCTAAACAATTTTTCTTTATTGGAATAGGTTTTACCATTATTGGAACGGGTTTTTTCAAACCTAATATTTCCACGATGGTTGGAAAATTATACAGAGATGATGACAATCGCAGAGACGCAGGGTTTTCGTTGTTTTATGCCGGAGTAAATCTGGGAGCATTAATTGGAGGTTATTTGTGTATTGCTGTGGCCAATGGGAATATGCTTTCTTCAATAATTCCTGTGCATTTGAGATGGAATGTGGCTTTCGGATTTGCTTCAATCGTTATGATTATAAGTTTGTTGACATTCGTGCAAACTCAGAAATCTTTGGGTGAAATTGGGCTTTCGCCTTTGCTGGATTTAGATAATTCCAAAAGAAAAACTTATGAATTCCTGACATACATTGGTTCCATAATAGTGATTCCGGCCGTAATATTGTTGGTTTCTAATTCTGGATATACGGACATATTTATGTACATCATTGGACCTTGTTCCTTGTTGTATTTGCTTTATGAAATGAAAAATTTCTCTCTCAAAGAAAATAAAAAACTAATCGCAGCCTTGGTTTTCATCTTGTTCTCCATAGTTTTTTGGGCCTTTTTTGAGCAGAGTGGTGGTTCGTTAAGTCTTTTTGCGGCAAGTAATCTGGAAAACACGGTTCTTGGCATTAAGCTTGACCCGAATGGAGTCAATAATTCAGCCAATTCCCTTTTTGTGATTGCTTTCGCAGCCTTGGTCGGATTGGTTTGGCTTTGGATGAGTAAAAGAAAAATCGAACCCAACACGGTTGTCAAATTCGGATTGGGATTCTTGTTTCTGGCAGGCGGTTTCTGGATATTTTATTACACCAAATTCTTTGCTGATGCCAATGGAATAACTTCATTGGATTTATTTACTTTCGGTTGGTTTGTAATCACTTTTGGAGAATTGTGCTTGTCGCCCATAGGAATGTCAATTATGACCAAATTATCACCTGCCAAATTACAGGCCGTAATGATGGGGATGTGGTTTCTCGCCAGCGCTTATGGTCAATATTTCGCCGGATTATTAGGAGCTAATATTGCCGGAGCTTCAGAAAACGCGACCAATGTAGAAAAACTGATAGTGTACGCTGACGGTTACAAACAATTGGCAATTTACGCCTTGATTGCCGGATTGATTTTAATAGTAATTTCACCTTGGGTTAAAAAATTAATGCAGGAAGTAAAATAAATTCAATCACAAATTTCACCAATTGATTTAGCGATTTACAAAATAGCTGTGTAATCCGCTTGTCACCCTGAGCTTGACGAAGGGCGTTTCATCTGCGTGCCATTTTATATTATTTAAGGGGCAAAGCAAGTAATTATTAAACAAAAATTTATGACTCAAAACACCACCGACCAGTTTTTTAAAGCTCCTGTTTTAGGACATCCCGCCGGATTATTTATCTTATTTTTTACCGAAATGTGGGAACGTTTCTCCTTTTACGGAATGCGTTCTCTGCTTATTTTATTTCTTACAACTTCAACAATCGATGGGGGTTGGGCTTGGACTCGCGAAAATGCGTCCTCTCTTTTTGGGTCTTATGTGGGACTCGTTTATTTGTCCACAATGCTGGGCGGTTATTTTGCCGATAAAAAAATTGGTTATCGTTGGGCAGTGGTTATTGGAGCTTGTCTGATGACTTTGGGACACGCTTCGATGGCGGTGGAAACGGAGTTTTCTATTTATCTGGGATTGGTTTTATTGGTTTTTGGCAACGGATTTTTCAAACCGAATATGGTTTCCATCATTTCCGAAATGTATAAAGACCGTCCTGAGAAAAAAGACGGAGCCTACACCTTGTTTTATATGGGCGTTAATGCCGGTGCTTTTTTTGGAATATTGCTTTGCGGTTATTTGGGCGAAAAAGTAGGCTGGAGTTACGGTTTCGGTTTGGCAGGAATTTTTATGTTCTTTGGAATGTTGCAATTTTGGTTGTCCCAAAGCATCTTTGGTGACATTGGCTTAAAACCAAGCGCAGCAAGTAAGGCAAAAGTACAAGCGGCTGATACCGATAAAAGGAATCCATTCACACCAATCCAATTGGGTTTAATCGGTATAATGGCAAGTTTGGGATTGCTATGGATTTTGAATGCTCCGGCATCGAAAATTTCTGGTGGAAAAATAAATGTTTTTGGTTTTCTAGGCGAAAACGGGAATAATATAGCCATTCTAACAGCTTTGAGTTTGTTTATTATGTTGCTTATTTATCGATTTACCCAATATTCCAAAATCACCCGGGAAAAATTAATGGCGGTAACTTTTTTTGCCTTTCT
>Ga0208116_1000593_pt1 | contig 11039 bp, 9 predicted proteins | sample LakWasMeta9_HOW4_2_FD_183859 | JGI IMG/M metagenome (GOLD analysis project Ga0208116, IMG submission 183859) | Freshwater sediment methanotrophic microbial communities from Lake Washington under simulated oxygen tension - Sediment Metagenome... | ecosystem: Environmental > Aquatic > Freshwater >... | reverse complement strand
ATTATTGTTTTTCTGAGGGTCAAAAACAGGCTCACTCCAGATGCGTAGATTCAAGGATTTTGCCCAAAAAGTCAATATCAAAAAGGCTAAAAGGCGCATCATTAAAGGCGAAAGCACAAAAAAATTATACTGTTGCGATTTTGTGACAGCCTTATTTTTTCTTGATTTGATCGGACGGGCCGCGTTCACTACCGCTTAAATAGTTTCGATCCGATACTCTTGCGGCGTCCAGCATAACGCTTGTCCGGCCTCCTTGCTCCAGGCGGCGAGTACGAAACGCCGGGCGGCATCGCCAGCGATCCGGAATTCATGCACAGCCGGCCGGTGCGTATGGCCGTGGATCAGGCGTTTGCAGCCGTGTTCCTGCATCACCCGGATCACCGTTTGTTGATTCACATCCATGATCTCCTGGCTTTTTTTACGCTTGTGCCAAAAGCTGCGCAGGCGATACCAGCGCGCGGCCAACAGACGCAATAGCAAGGGTTTGCTCAAGACCGACCGCATCCACTCCGGCGTATGCGACTTGGCGCGAAATGCCTGATAAGGCAGGTCATCGGTGCAGAGCAGGTCGCCGTGCGTGAGCAGGGTAGAGACGCCGTACAGATCGATCACTTGATAATCGCCGAGCAGCGTCACGCCGGTGTCCCGGCAGAAGCGTTCGCCGAGCAGAAAATCGCGGTTGCCCGGCTGCAGGTACACCTTGGTGCCTGAATCGGTCAGTTGTTTGAGCTGGCGTCTTATTTTGCCGTTCGGCGGCGTCGGATCGTCGTCGCCGATCCAGGCATCGAACAGGTCGCCGAGAATATACAGCGCCTCGGCGCCCGCTGCGCGGTTTTCCAGGAAATTCAGAAAACGGCGGGTGATTTCGGGTTTTTCGAGCGAGAGATGGAGATCGGAGATGAAGAGGATCATAAATTAAGGCGGGCAATCAGGCGAAGATCGATGGCGAAAAAAGCAAAGGGCGCTCATTTTTCGCCCTTTGCTGTTCACCGTGCGCCTGAATTTATTTCACGACTTCGGCTTTTTCGATCACGATGTCGGTCTTCGGCACGTTTTGATGCGGGCCGCGATTGCCGGTCGCTTGCTCGGCCATCTTGTCGACCACGTCCATGCCTTCGACGACTTCGCCGAATACCGCATAACCCCAGCCGCTGGGCGTCGGGCTGGTGTGGTTCAGGAAAGCATTGTCCGCATAGTTGATGAAGAATTGCGCGGTCGCGGAATTCGGATCGTTGGTGCGCGCCATCGCGATGCTGCCGCGTTTGTTCGGCAGGCCGTTGTCCGCTTCATTCTTGATCGGCGCGTCGGTCGCTTTTTGCTGGAATTGGCTGTCGAAACCGCCGCCTTGCGCCATGAAGCCCTTGATCACGCGATGAAAGATCGTGCCGTTGTAAAAGCCCTTGTTCACATAAGCGAGGAAGTTTTGCGATGAAACCGGGGCTTTGACCGGATCCAGCTGGATCACGATGGCGCCAAGTGAAGTGGTCAGTTTGACTTTTGAAGATTCAGTCATTTTGTTTTCCGTTGCGAATGAAAGTGTTGAATGTAAAACGAGTATCAGACTCAGAAAGGCGATGCGCATAATTTTTTTCCTTGGCTAAGATACAAAGCGGATAAGTTTATGTGTTTTCGCCTTGAAAGAGAAGCGGGCGCTTGGTAAATTGTACCGTTTTGCAGACGAGCGGCTCAATTTTGCGCTCATAATCACGGAATCCTCGCTTCATGTTGAAAATCTACAACACCCTGACGCGTCAAAAAGAAACCTTCAAGCCGCGCAGCGAAGGCAAGGTCGGCATGTATGTCTGCGGCATGACCGTTTACGACTATTGTCACATCGGCCATGCGCGGGTGATGGTCGTGTTCGATACGGTCGCGCGCTATTTCCGCCATCTGGGCTATGAACTGACCTATGTGCGCAACATCACCGACATCGACGACAAGATCATCCAGCGCGCGAACGACAACGGCGAGAACTTCAATCAACTGACCGCGCGCTTCATCGATGCGATGCACGAAGACGAGCGCGCGCTGGCGGTATTGCCGCCGGACATCGAGCCGCGCGCGACGCAGTCGATCGAATCCATCGTCGCGATGATCGAAACCTTGCTCGCGAAGGGCTATGCCTATGTCGGCGGCAACGGCGACGTGTTCTATGCGGTCGAAAAATTCAGCCATTACGGCAGCCTGTCCGGCAAGAAGCTCGAAGACTTGCAGGCCGGCGAGCGGGTCGATGTCGATGCGGCCAAGCAGAACCCGTTCGATTTCGTGCTCTGGAAGATGGCCAAGGCGAACGAGCCGTCCTGGCCGTCCCCCTGGGGCGAAGGCCGTCCCGGCTGGCACATCGAATGCTCGGCGATGTCGACCTGCTGCCTCGGCAATCATTTCGACATTCACGGCGGCGGCATGGACTTGCAGTTTCCGCACCACGAAAACGAGATCGCCCAGTCCGAGGGCGCGACCGGCGAGAAGTTCGTGAACCTGTGGATGCACAACGGCTTCGTGCGAGTCAACGAAGAAAAGATGTCCAAGTCGCTCGGCAATTTCTTCACCGTGCGCGAAGTGCTCAAGCAATACCGGCCCGAAATCATCCGCTTCTTCATCCTGTCGAGCCATTACCGCAGCCCGCTCAATTATTCGGACGAGCAACTGAACGAGGCGGCGACCGCGCTGAACCGGCTTTATACCGCATTGCGTGGTGTGGGTTTGACGAGGGATCCTGATACCTATTTTGATGAGGGCTTCTTTAAAGTCTTATTTGAAAGAGCAATGAATGACGATTTCAATACTCCTAAAGCGGTAGCGGTATTGTTCGAATTAGCCAAAGAGATCAATAAAGCAAAAGAAAATGATCCCGAAAGAGCAGGGCATTTAGCGGACATTCTTAAAGCCTTCGGCGGCTTGTTGGGGATATTGCAGACTGATCCCGAGGCTTGGCTGAAAGGCGATGTGGCGGAAGCCTCGACCGACCCCGCGGCGGGCGGTCTTTCCGAGGAAGCGGTCAATCAGCAGATCCAGGCCCGCCTGGACGCCAAACAAGCCAAGAACTGGGCGCTGGCCGATCAAATCCGCGACGATCTGAAGCAACAGGGCGTCATCCTCGAAGATGCGCCGAACGGCACGACCAGTTGGCGGCGCGGCTGAGCCGTTGATTCCGATTATAAAGTATTTCCGACTTTTCGCAGGTAGGGTGGATAAGCGCAGCGCATCCACCAAAGGAGTCTCATTAGGTGGATGCGCTGCGCTTATCCACCCTACACATCTTCTCCCTCACATGACCGAAATCAAAGATCAATCTCTAAAAACTTTTTTCGACAACTTGGCCAGCAAGGCGCCGACACCGGGCGGCGGCGGCGCGGCGGCGGTGATGGGAGCGCAGTCCGCCGCCTTGACCAGCATGGTCTGCAACCTGACGATCGGCAAGCCCAAATACGCCGAAGTCGAAGCCGATATGCAAGCCTTGCTCGAAAAATCCGAAGCCTTGCGCGCAAGGCTGACCGACATGATCAAGGCCGATGTCGATGTATTCAACCGACTGATGGCGACCTACGGCTTGCCGAAAGACACCGACGAACAAAAGGCCGAGCGCTCTGCGGCGATCCAGGAGGCCTTGAGAGAAGCGACCGAGGTGCCTTTGGCCTGCGCGGGGGCCTGCCGCGAAGCGATCGACCTGAGCCGGATCGCCGCCGACAAGGGCAACCTCGGCGTGATCAGCGACGCGGGCGTCGCGGCGATGGCCGGCTACGGGGCGCTGAAAAGCGCGGCGCTGAATGTCTATATCAACGCCGGCAGCCTGAAAGACCGCGATTTCGCGGAAGCCAAACTGGCCGAGTTGGAAGCGTTATTGCACGGCGCAGAAGCGGCGGCCGAGGAAATCTATCAAATCGTGAAGGCCAAATTATAAGCGGATATCCCGCACGGTTAATATCCACGAAAGACACGAAAACAAGCTGAAAGCAAAGGTTGAACGGATTGGGCTATGAAATTTTTCGTGGCTTTCGTGTTTTTCGTGGACAATGCCTCTGAACGCAGAAGGCCGGGGCGTTTTTGCGCTTTTTTTGTGCATTAACTTCCGTATTGATGTGTAATTGTCTTGATTGTGGTAATTCATGTCAGGGTGGCACCTATGATGTTCAGCGAGTCCTTTTACTTGGCCTGGATCCTGTCGGCGGTTTTCGTATTGACGGGCTTGCTGGTCATTGTCGATATTTTCCGTCTCTGGCGGAAAATCCCTTCCCATTCCCCTCGAAGCATCGTGCGCCGGTCGTGGCATGACCGTGAGCTGAAAGCCGTTGCGGACGAGTTAGCCGTCGATCTCACCCAAGGCTTGAATTCGGCAGAAGTCCTGCGGCGTTTGCAGCGGGACGGCCGCAACGAACTGCGTAAAGGCAAGGCCGTATCCCCGCTGGCTATTTTCTTGAGGCAGTTTGCCAGTCTGGTCATTTGGGTACTGATCGGCGCGGCGGCGATATCGGTCTATCTCGGCGAAAAGGCCGACGGCATCGCGATCATTGCGATTGTGGTGCTGAATGCGTTGATCGGTTTCATTCAGGAGTTTCGTGCCGAAAAAGCCGCGGCCGCTTTGGCGCGCTTGGCCGCGCCCAAGGCCAGGGTGATGCGGGACGGCCATGCGCTGGTCTGCGCCGCCTCCGAGGTCGTGGCCGGCGATCTGTTGCAGTTCGAAGCCGGCGATTTGGTGGCGGCGGACGCGCGCCTGATTAGTGCCTCCGCGCTGCGCGCCAACGAAGCGTCTTTGACCGGCGAATCCCTGCCAGTGGACAAGGCTATCGGCATTTTGTCGCTTGCAACGCCTTTGGCGGATCGCAGCAATATGGTGTTTCTCGGCACCAGTATTGTCGGTGGCGTCGCACAGGCCTTGGTGATTGCTACCGGCATGCGCACCGAGTTGGGACATATCGCGCAATTGCTGGACACCGCGGAAAGCGGCGCCACTCCGCTGCAACAGCGGCTCGATAAAACCACGCGCTATCTTTTGTGGGCTTGCCTCGGCATCGTGGCGTTGGTTTCGGTGTTGGGTCTGCTGCGTTCGATTGCGCCTTTCGAAATATTCCTTTCCGCGATCAGTCTGGCCGTGGCCGCGATTCCCGAGGGCTTGCCGGCCGTCGTGACGGTGGCCCTGGCGCTGGGCGTGCAGCGCATGATTCGCCGCAACGCCCTGGTGCGCCGCCTGCAATCGGTCGAAACCTTGGGCTGCGCGGAAGTGATCTGCACCGATAAGACCGGCACCTTGACAGTCGGCGAGATGACCGCACGGAGGCTGGTCGGCGGCCGGCGTTTGTACACCGTGACCGGTGAGGGTTATGACGTTGACGGCATGTTTCTATCGGAACACAAGGAGCGCAAGCCGTCGGATGATCCGGATCTTCAGGCGTTATTGTATGCCGCTGCCGCCTGCAACGATGCCGAGATTATCGGCGACGGCATCGTCGGCGATCCGACCGAAGGCGCCTTGCTGGTCGCCGCGGCCAAAGGCGGCATCAGCCGAGGCGATATCGAAATGAGCGCGCCTCGGCTCACTGTGCTGCCTTTCGATTCCGACCGTAAGCGCATGACCGTGATGCGCCGGCAGGGAAATACGGCCCTTGCTTTTACCAAGGGGGCGCCGGAAGTCGTGTTGGCGCGTTGCGCTTATATTCAAGACGCCGGCACGATACGGCCGCTGACTGACGAAGACCGGGCGGTGATAAACCAATCTGCGGGATGGATGGCGCATGATGCGTTACGCGTGCTGGCTGTCGCCCGGAGGCCTTTGCCCGATAGCCGTGGCGCAGCCGAGCAAATCGAAGGGGAATTGATTTTTCTCGGCCTGTTCGGTCTGCAGGACCCGCCGAGGGCCGAGGCGAAGAGCGCGGTCGCGCGCTGCAGGAGTGCCGGCATCAAGGTGGTGATGATTACCGGCGATCATCCCGACACTGCGGCCGCCATCGCGCATGAATTGGGCATCCTGGCCGAGGGCGACAAGGTGGTTACCGGCCGCGATCTGGAGAAGATGTCGGATGAAGAACTGGCCGAAGCGGTAAAACGCATTTCGGTCTATGCGCGGGTGACCGCCGAAGACAAACTCCGTATCGTGCGCGCCTGGAAGGTAGGCAACAAGGTGGTGGCGATGACCGGCGACGGAGTCAACGACGCCCCGGCGTTGAAGGAAGCCGCGATCGGCATCGCGATGGGGCGAACCGGCACCGAAGTGACCAAGGAGGCCGCCGATCTGATCATTACCGACGACAACTTTTCGTCTATCGTCGCGGCGGTCGAAGAGGGGCGCGGCATCTACGATAACATCGCGAAAACCCTGGTTTATCTGCTTGCCGGCAATGCCGCCGAGTTGACGGTGATGCTGGTTGCTGCCCTGTTGGGCTGGCCTTTGCCCTTGCTGCCCCTGCATCTGTTGTGGATCAATCTGGTCACCGACGGTCTGCCGGCACTGGCGCTGGCGGTCGATCCGATCGCCTCCGATGTGCTGAAACGCCCGCCGCGCCCGCCGGAGGCGCAATTGCTGGACGGCGGCTTTATTCGCCTGACCCTCTTGGCGGGCTTTTTGATTGCAACCGTCTCTCTGTCTGCCTTTGCTTACGAATTTTATCTGGATGGCGACGGCTTGGAACACGCGCGAGACGCCACCTTCACCGCCTTGGCGATGGCGCAACTGCTATGGGCCTTTAGCGCACGCAGCAACGGCAGGACCATTTTTGAAGTCGGTCTGTTGTCGAATTTTTGGCTGTTCCTGACCGTTTCGGTGAGCTTTTTTTTACAATGGCTGATTCATCATGTGCCGGCGCTCCGGTCCCTATTTTCGCTTGAGCCGCTTTCCTTGAAACATGCTGTGGCCTGGCTGGGCTTGGGATTCATCCCGTTGCTGGTTCTGGAAATACGGAAAGTCTTGCTGCGCCGGCGAATCGATTGATTTCGAACGAAATAATGGATAGTTTCCCGAAGCCGCCGCGATCCAGCCCTATTAAGACGCCGATAATTTTATTATCCGCAAGAATTAAATGGATATTCTGCTAGTATTACAATCCAGGCAAATTATTTACCTTGGCAGGAGCAGGGCAGCGATGAATATATTGACTTTACTGGATGATCCACTTTTTTCAAAAATCGTGCCGTTTGAAAAATCGGTGTACCGCAAGCAGGACATCGTCTTGGAAGAAGGCGACGAAGGACAGGATGTTTATTTTATTTTGCAAGGCGAAGTGCAAGTCAGATCAAGGGTTATAGGCGGCGATAAGCTGTCCGCGGGTCTGGCGCGTCTCGGAGAAAATGATTTTTTCGGCGAGTTGGCGATGTTTGACGGTGAGCGGCGTAGCGCGGAAGTGGTCGCGCTGACCGATTGCGAGATCGTCAGGATCGACGGGCCTAGCCTGATCCGCTTTATGGATCAGAATCCGGAAAAAGGCTATTTTGTGTTGCGCGAAATATTCATGAATTTGGTGCGGCATCTGCGCCAGAACAATATCCGCACTAAAACCGTCCTGCAGTTGTATCTGAACGAGAGCGCGGCCTAAGCCGTGCCGTTTGCTTGATGGCCTGGGCCGCTTAGGCTCAGGCTGTAGTTCAGCAATAATCCTTAAAACCGCAGTGAGTCCACGAAAGACACGAAATAAATCAAGGTGGTAGATCACGTGATTCGATCACCCGGAAGGTGTCGCTTTTCTAAGCAATAACTTTCTGAGTTTTTTCGTGATTTTGGTGTGTTTTGTGGATCAACTGATTTTTCTAGGCTAATGCATTGCCGACAACCGGCGCTTCCTTGCGCCGTCATTCAGCAAGTTTCTGTCAGTTTCCGAGATTGTTCTTGACCAGTTTTCTGAACAGTCCGAGCAGCCATTCCCGTTTGATGATCCCCCAATAGCTGAACAATCCGAGCAGCAGGCCGAAGAACAGCTTGCCGAATACGGAGGATTCTTCCGAGGCGGCGGCGCCGGGTGCCTGCGCCGAAGCGCCCGGCGCGTTTGCCGGAGTATCGACCGAGCTTGGCTGTACGATCTGCACGGCTTTCTTGGCCGGCTGATAGCCGGCTTTCACGTCAGGAAAGCCGAGGCTGTGCCAGGCATCCATATCCTGCCAGATCGGGTATTTTTTCTGCCAGAATTCTTTCGTGAAATAAGGCGCGAGACTCATGCCGTGCAGCGATGGAATGCCTTTTTCGTTCAGGAAGCTTTTATAGACGACCAGGCTGATATCGCCGCCTTCGCCGACACCATCGGTGGTAAAGGCTTTTTCGACATGGTCGTGGAACATCCAGACACCCTCGCCGAAGCTGTGCAAGCCATCATCGACGCCGGAAAGCTCCAGATCGAGACGCTGAGCCGGCGTCAAACCGTGTACGTCGCGGGTGATAAAGGAGTTCGGGCCGTTGTCGACGCCGTCGTAGTGCGTCGAGGTCGGTTTGTGGCCATGGATATGCACCGCGATCGTTTCCTGGGTGCCGTTATAGACGCGCAGTTTGACCTTCTGGTCCTTTTCCAAAACGACCAGGGATTCTCTTAAGGTATAAGGGAAAGAACGGCCGTTCAGCATGTAATAATCGTCCTTCGCATCGGTCACGTCGTAATCGAGATTCAAGCGTTTCGCGATCAGACGCGGGTCATTGACCGAGCGGGCGAGTTGATGCAGTTCCTTGTCCGCGGATTGATAATGCAGGTCATATTCCGAGTTATATTTTTCGAGGACAGCGACCGACGGGTGGCGCACTTGCCCCGCGCCGACGTTGAAGACTTGTGGCCAGTTGTTCGGCCGGTTCTCCTCGATCACGAACATGCCTTGCAGGCCCATCGGAATATGCACATGCGGCTGCACATGGCAATGGTAATACATCGTGCCGGCTTGACGCGGCTTGATCACATAGGTTTTCTTGCCGCCGGGCATCACGTCCATCGAGCTGGTCTGGCCGACGCCGTCGTTGCCGCCGCCCATGTGATCCATGTAGGGATGGTCGATGCCGTGCAGGTGGATCGAATGCGGCAGATAATGGGTGTTTTCGAGCACCAGCCAGATGATGTCGTCCTGTTCGACGCGTATCACCGGGGACGGCGAGCGCAGCAAGGGGTTCGCGATCGGTTCGTACAGGCTCAGCGTCGACATGTCGCGGGTTTTCGGCGCGAATACCCAGAAGGTCGGTTGAATGCCCGGCGCGATGTCGAACGTGGTCGTCGGATCCTTCATGTCCGGCGAATGGCCGTTCAGTTCGGCGACTTCGAGCTTGATGATGTATTTGTCCGGGTCGCCGTCGCCGTCCATGTCATCCGACACCGTGATCGCGTCGGCTGCGAGCTGGGTCTGCATCAGGGTATCCATCGAAATGCCGTTGGTGCCCTTCACGAACGCGGCGATTTCGGCCGGATTGTCCGGGTTGCAGAGCAGCGACTCCTGGATGTCGACGCCGTCAATTGTCTGGGCCTTGCGCCATTCGGGGTCGGTGAAGTTCGAACAGACTTCTTCCACCTCGCCCAGTTCGGTTTTTCCGTTGGGCGGCAGATCGTTGGCGGCCTGGCTCCAGGTGGGCGCAAGGAGCAGGGGGGCGCCACAAAGAATGGCAAGAAGCTTTTTTTGCATAATGTACCTCGGAAAACGACACGAATAAAACGCTTGCCCCGTTGGGTGCAAGGTTAATTACCTTAGTGATTCTAACAAATTAGAACGTCGAAGTCTTCCTTGACGGCAAGCACGACATCAATAAAATCCAGGAATTATAATGGATGGATGCCAGGGTGAAAAGTTCGGCAAGATAAAACCGGCAGGACGGGGCGCCGGTTTTCCGGTGAAGTGCAAGGCGAAGCCGTAAAAAACGCCGATCCACAAGTCGATCGGCAGAAAGTGGGCACAGGCAAGGGAAAACTCGGCTACAGGCTTTGCAGACGTCCGTTCCGGTCATCGGTTCGCAAAACGCGGAAGCATCTTCGGTTCGGCGTATTTTAGATGCACGTAGCAAAGGCCCATCAACGTTTCGTTAGGGTGCGGATGTTCTAACCAGACGATGCGCGCCTCTCCGCTCATTTCGAGGGGGTCGAATTCGAAGGTCGCCTTGGTGCCAAGCGGTTCGACCGTAACCGCCTCGCTCAAATGAATCATCAGGCCTTCGACCGAAACATTTTTCGCCGTGAAGGGGCGGTAGGCGCCATGCAAGAGGATGCGTCCGCTTCCCGGCATCCTTTGGCGGTAGGTATTCCTTCGATAAACGAAATCATCGACGTTGTAGGCGACAGACTTAAATTCGAGCGCGATCAATATCTTGTCTTTTTCGGATTCGGCCCGGATTACTTCCATTTCGCCGGCCAGACGCATCGGCGGGATGAAAATATCGACCAGGGTCGAAGAGCGCAGTGCATTGAAAATATCCTTGATATCCTTTTCGGCGCCTTTTTGCTGATCCATTTCGGCCAGTAGTCCGGTGATCGACAGATTCTTTACGATGATGTCCCGCTCTTCCCCATTCAAAAAAAGCAGTCCTTGCAGATGCGTGTCTTTTCGCAAAGAGCGCGGTAATTCCAGTATCATTTTTTTTCTCCTGCTTGATCTCAACTCGCTAAATAGCGGTCAATTTCACTTTCATGTAATCGTCAAGTGTAGTCAATTCCAGGGGTTTCGTGCGGGATGCCAGGATGGCTTTTGCTCGGCCTGAGCCTTGTCTTCAAGCGTTCATTATCCCGTCACGATGCTGTCATGACTTGTATTCAATAATACAGCCGATATCAAGATTCGGTGCGTATTATGTGGAATGATTTTCAGCAGTCCCGCCGCCATTTCTTCAAAACGTCGGGATTGTTATTGGGCTCGGGGTTTGTGCCATCCATGAGCGGGCGCAGCAGTATTGCCGCATCGGGCGATTCTGCCGAGTGGGTAGGTCAACCGCAGTCGGCGCAGGGGATTCAAATCGGCGATGTGCTGCAGGATCGTGCGATCGTCTGGAGCCGCGCCGACCGTCCGAGCCGAATGCTCGTCGAATACAGTTTCCATTCCGATTTTACCGAAGCCACATTGCTGCCTGGACCGCTGGCGCTGGTCGGGACGGACTACACGGC
>Ga0208116_1000588_pt1 | contig 11125 bp, 8 predicted proteins | sample LakWasMeta9_HOW4_2_FD_183859 | JGI IMG/M metagenome (GOLD analysis project Ga0208116, IMG submission 183859) | Freshwater sediment methanotrophic microbial communities from Lake Washington under simulated oxygen tension - Sediment Metagenome... | ecosystem: Environmental > Aquatic > Freshwater >... | reverse complement strand
GCGAAATCGCAATTATACAGTAATGTATATTCCAAAGAGCCCAGGTGGCGGAATTGGTAGACGCACGGGACTCAAAATCCCGCGCTGGCGACAGCGTGCCGGTTCGATTCCGGCCCTGGGCACCAGTAAATCTTTGATTTGCACTCTATGGAAATAATCAGGTGGTTGTGGTTGACTATGCCCGCCTTGCGTAAAGATCGCTATGTTCAATACACTTTCAGCTGTATATTGAACATAGCGTTTTTTTTCGCCTGTCTCCTGCGAAGGTTGATTGTACCCAACGCAACGCATTGACGCCGGTGAGGCAAAGCATCAGTCTCGCTATCCGCCCTTATAAAATCAACCCGCTTTTAATGGCTGCTGTCTCAGAGTTCGCTCAGGCATTTGATGTGCGTCATCACGCAGCGACCAAGGGCATGCAGCGAATAACCGCCTTCTAAAACCGAGACGATACGGCCTTGCGCATATTTTCTTGCAAGCTGTTTCAGGGTTTCCGTGACCCATAAATAATCGGCTTCTTTCAGAGCGAGGCCGCCCATATCATCTTCGTAATGGGCATCGAATCCGGCGGAAATGAATAGAAATTCCGGTTGAAAACGTTCCAATGCCGGTAGCCAGTGTTCCATGACGGCTTCCCTGAATACTGCGCCGTTACTTCCGGCTGCAAGCGGTACATTGATGATGTGGTCATTGCCGCTCTCTGCCCCTGTATATGGATAAAACGGGTGCCTGAAAGTAGAACACAGCATCACCTGCGGATTGTCGTGGAATATGTCTTCGGTGCCGTCGCCGTGATGCACGTCGAAATCCAGAATGGCCACCCGCTGCAGCCGGTGCTGGCTGATCGCATGCGCAGCACCGATGGCGACATTGTTAAAGATGCAGAACCCTGATGCGCCGGAACGACCGGCATGATGTCCTGGCGGGCGTATGCAGCAAAAAGCATTTTCGACATCACCGGCCATCACCAGGTCAACAGCCTGTACCGCAGCGCCAGCGGCATGGGTTGCTGCATCCAGCGTGAACTTGTTCATGGCGGTGTCGCCATCCAGCTGCACCAGCCCTTCGGCGGGCGCCTGCCGGAAGACCCATTCTACATATTCGCTGTTATGCACCCGTGTTAACTGCGCTTTGCTGGCCGTTTCGGCATCGTAGTGGATCAGGTGATCCAGCACGCCGGATGCTATCAGCTGGTCATTGATGGCATGCAGGCGTTCCGCGCATTCGGGATGGTCTGCTCCCATGCTGTGCTTGCTGCAGGAGGGATGTGTAATATAGGCGGTACGCATGGTCTTGTTTTAAAGCAGTTTGTAGACGGACTTGATGCTGTCGTCCTCTTTGCTGGTCTCAATCGTAAAGCCCAGATTCTTCATCAGTTTCAGCATGTGACTATTTTGGCTGAGCACTTCGCCTTGCATCACCTTGAGTCCTCTTTCGCGCGCTGCATCCATCAATGCGGTCATTAATTTACTGCCCAGGCCTTTGCCGTGCATATTGTCGGCGATGACAATCGCAAATTCGCAGGTTTCGCCATCCGGGTTGGTGGCGCAGCGAGCTACGCCCACTTCAACCTCCATTTTTTCGGCGTTGCGGCCGTGGGTTTCCCTGACTGCGAGCAGCGCGATTTCGCGGCTGTAATCAATCTGTGTGAAGCGCACCAGCATTGCTTGGCTTAATTCCTGAATGCTGTTCATAAAGCGGAAATAGCGTGACTCTTCAGATAATTCGCGCACAAAAACCTGTTCGAGTTCGGCATCTTCCGGGCGTATCGGGCGAATCACAATGTTGGAGCCGTCACTTAATTGCCAGTTGCTGACTAAATGTGATGGGTATGGATAGATGGCCATGTGTGCGTAGCGGTCGGCACTTGGCGTGCGGAACGCTACGACGACACGGGCATCGGCTGCCAGGGCGCCATGTTCATCGGCAATGAGTGGATTAATGTCCATTTCCATGAGCATCGGCAATTCGCAAACCATCTCGGAAACACGCAGCAGCAGGCTTTCAAGCGCATCCATATTCACTGCGGGCATGTGGCGGAAGGCTCCCAGCATTTTTGCGACATGCGTGCCCTGAATCAGGTCTTTGACCAGAAATGAATTGAGCGGCGGCAGTGCAACCGAGCGATCCCCCATGACTTCTACCATGGTGCCGCCGGCACCAAATGTGATGACCGGACCGAATACCGGGTCATTGGTCACGCCTACCATGAGTTCGCGCCCATTCGGTTTCACGACCATAGGCTCAATCGACACTCCGTCTATTCTGGCTTCAGGGCGGGACAGGCGTACGCTGTCCAGCATTTCATGATAAGCCGCCGGAACTGCCTGTGCGTTTGTCAGGTTGAGTATTACGCCACCAGCATCCGTTTTATGGGTGATGTCCGGTGAGTTGATCTTCATGGCGACCGGAAAGCCCAGCTCCAGCGCGATTTGCAGTGCTTCATTCGGCGAACGCGCAATCAGTGTTTTTGCGACCGGTATGTGGAATGCCGACAGCAGTGCCTTGGATTCCATTTCGTTCAGCACCTTGCGCCTGTCTTGCAATGCACCTTCAATCACCATGCGTGCGCCTTCTATATCCGGCTCCAGGTGGTGAGACAGCGGCCCCGGCACCTGTATCAGCAGCTTCTGGTTCTGGTAATACTCGGAAAGAAATGAAAACACTTCTACCGCGGGTTCCGGCGTGCGGAAACTTGGTTTCTTTGCATGATTGAAAAGCCTGCGCGATTCTTCAACCTGGGTTCCGCCCATCCAGCAGGCAATCAGTGGTTTGCTGTATTGATTGGAAAGTTCGATGACTGCGTTAGCCGCTTCCAGCGGTTTGGTCATTGCCTGCGGCGTTAAAATCGTGAGTACGCCATCTACATTGGGGTCTTCAAGGCAGGCTTTGACGGCATGCCGGTAGCGGTTCGCCTGAGCGTCACCGATAATATCGACAGGGTTGCCGTGCGACCAGGTTCCCGGCAGCGTCTGATTCAGCTGATTGATGGTGGTGTCTGTCAGTTCTGCCATGACCAGCCCCAGGTCGGCTGCAATATCGGTTGCCATCACTCCCGGGCCGCCGCCGTTGGTAACGATTGCCAGCCGGTTGCCGGTCGGGCGAAAGCCGCAGGAGAGCGCTTTGGCTACGGAGAAGAGTTGCGTTACGGTCTGCACGCGCACGACACCGGCGCGCCTCACCGCGGCATCGAAGGCGTCATCTGAGCCGACCAGCGATGCCGTGTGTGACATTGCGGCTTTAGAGGAAACGCTGTGTCTGCCGACTTTGACCAGAATGACCGGTTTGAACTGGGCAGCAGCCCGAATGGCGCTCATGAAGCTGCGCGCATTGCGTATGCCTTCAATATACAGCAGGATGCTTTGCGTGGTGACGTCGGAAACGAGGTAATCGAGAATTTCACCGAAATCGACATCAATCGAAGAACCCATTGATATGACACTGGAAAAACCGACATCATTTGATTTTGCCCAGTCCAGGATTGCGGTACATAAGGCGCCGGACTGCGATACAAAAGCCAGGTGGCCGGTATTGGCGCTGCCGTGATTGAATGTAGCGTTCAGGCCAATATCGGGGCGCATGACGCCCAGACAGTTTGGCCCGATCAGGCGGATGTTGTAGCGTTTTGCATTTTCGAGTACGGCGCGCTCCAGTTTGACCCCGGCAGCGCCAGCTTCGCCAAAGCCGGCCGTGATAATGACCGCTGCCTTCACGTTGTGTTTTCCGCAATCTTCGATGATATCCGGTACGGAATGGGGCGGAGTGGCGATAATGGCTAAATCCACCGGTTCCGGTATCTGCGCTATGGAAGCGTATGACTTATGCCCCTGGATTTTGGGGTGATTCGGGTTGATCGGATAAAGCGCACCCTGATAACCGCTTTGCAGCATGTTGTGGAATACGATTTTCCCGACGGAGTCAGTCTGGTCACTGGCGCCAAAAACGGCAACAGATTTTGGTGCGAATAGTGGTTTAAGATAATGCTGACCCATGGTTTGAACTCGCCGTTACATAATTGCTATCATCTTAGCTGGTTTGGCACCTTGCATATTGAGCTGTATCATCAATTGGGCTTGAAACGCTCAAGTACATGCTTGGTCATGCCTTTTGCCAGCTCCTCTTCGCCGAAAAATACCGTCCCTATACCGTCATTCTGCAGCAGTTTGGATTCTTCTTCACTGTGGGTGCGCACGACCACTTCAATCCCTGGTTGCAGGGTGGTGGCGATTTCAGCCATTTTGCGTACATCCATCGAGTCCGGGGTGGCAATCACCAACAGGGCAGCGTTGGTGATATGCGCCTGGATTAACACGGAAGGATCCGCAGCGTTGCCTGAAACGGCGGGTACGCCAGATTTGCGCAGCTTTTCTACCATTTCACGGTTCTGTTCGGCAACTACATAAGGAATGCCGCGCGCGGACAGCGCTTCTGCAATGCGCCTGCCAACCCTGCCGTAGCCGACCAGTACGACCTGGCCTTCCAGGTATTTTCGTTCGGTACTCATCGGTAACTCTGCAAACGGGTCTGTGCGCGATTCAAGCTCCCGTGCCAGCCTGGAGTATTTCAATGTCCAGGTTCTGAGCGGATTGATGGCAGAAAAAACCAGTGGATTCAGGGCGATTGAAATGAAGGCGCCCGCCAGAATCAGGCTCATGCCGGCAGCCGGCAGGATGCCCAGCGACATTCCCAGGCCGGCCAATATGAATGAGAATTCACCGATCTGTGCCAGGCTTGCGGCGATGGTCAGCGCAGTGTTGAGCGGGTAGCGGAATGCAAGCACCAGTGCCATTGCCGCAAATGATTTGCCGAGGATGATGATCGCCACTACGGCGATCAGCTGCAAAGGTTCATTCCACAATACCTGCGGTTCGAACAGCATGCCGACCGATACAAAGAACAGTACGGCAAAAGCGTCCCTGAGCGGTAACGATTCTTCAGCCGCACGGTGGCTGAATTCAGATTCGCGCATCACCATGCCTGCAAAGAACGCACCCAGTGCAAATGAAACATTGAACAAGGCAGAAGCGCCATAGGCGATTCCGATGGCAACGGCGACGACCGATAGCGTGAACAGCTCACGGGAGCCGGTTTTGGCCACGTGCCATAATAGCCATGGCAACGCGCGTTTACCGACAACCAGCATCAAAATGATGAATACCGAAACCTGGATGATGGTCAGGCTGATGGTCTGCCATAGCGGAGCTGTGATAGCGGCATCAACGTTACCTCCCAGCACACCTGCCAGCGGCGGCATGAGTACCAGCACCATTACGGTTGCCAGGTCTTCTACCACCAGCCAGCCAACGGCGATTTTTCCGTTCATGCTGTCCAGTATGCCCCTGGCTTCAAGCGCCTTCAACAGCACTACGGTACTGGCGCAGGATAATGAAAGGCCAAAGATCAGGCCTTCGCCGAATGTCCAGCCCCAGGCTTGCGCCAGAATTGTACCCAGCACGGTAGCCAGACCCATCTGCACGATTGCACCAGGCACGGCAATGCGTTTCACGGCAAGCAAATCCTTGATGGAGAAGTGCAGGCCAACGCCGAACATCAGCAGCATCACGCCGATTTCTGACAGTTGCGAGGCGATGCCCACGTCTGCAACATAGCCCGGTGTTGCCGGGCCGAGAATGATCCCCGCCATCAGGTATCCCACGAGTGCCGGCAGCTTGATGCGCTCGGCGATGAAGCCGAATATGAGCGCCAGTCCAAATGCCGAAGCAATGGTGGTAATGAGTGAAATGTTATGTTCCATATGGTTTTCGCTGTTTATTGTTTTTGTTAAACACTGTTGTCATGAAGTCGCCGGATTTTAAAATGCCTGCCAGCGCAGTGTCAGGATTATCATGAAAAATTAATTTGAGCAGACCCATTAGGATTCGCTCAAAGCGATTAAATTCCTGAAGTCATTATAAAACACTTATATTGCACAGAAAGTGCTGATTATGGTCGAATCATACATGAGGCCATTTTATTTTTTATGAAATATATATTGTTGAATACCGCTTAGTGAATAGGAGCAAGCCGTGAAATTATTGATTTTGGCAGCATTGTTATGCGTATCGGCGTGGGGGGTGAATTACTTCGCGGATACGGATCTATTCGGCGCTTCCAGGCACAACAGTACACCGCAATTGAGCGCGCTGGCGAAAGCGGGGGATGAATGTGTGGCTATTGCGGAAAAAGCGACCGCGCACTTGATACCCAAGCTGGAGTTTCAACGGCTTGAGCTGGCCGGACGTAAAGCCAACGTGGTTGTACGTTGCATGGCTGATCATGGCTTCTACCAGAATCCGGTATGGCTGAAATATGCCGAACCAATCGCCGCCAGAATTTCATCCGAACAGCATATATCCGTCGATGAAGCGACAGAAAACCTGAAACGCACAGATATGCTGGTTTTTGAAGCCCGCCCTAACCAACCCGTTTATTGGCAGTATTTAAAGAAGGCTGACCAATAAGCTGCCTGCTATTCGCTCTTAAGTGCGAGTACTTTTGTTGACAGCTGTTCAGCTTCGTTTTCATCGAGAGGCTTGATCAGACTGATGATTTTTTCAAGATCCGGAGCGTTTTTCTCAACAATCGCAATTTTTGACAGCGTGAGCATGGCGTCCAGATGGCGGCCATTCAGTGCCATGCACTTATTTAAATGCTGTTTTGCTTCGGCAATCTGGTTGGATTCAAATTCAGCGATTCCGAGAAAATACCAGCTGTCAGCAAGCTGAGGCTGATCCTTCGTCCATAACCCGGCGATTCTTTTCAGCTCCTGCCACTCATGGTTCTGAAACGGCACGACCACTTGCATGAAATATGGATGCTGATTGTTCGGGAACGCCCAGAACGGCAGTTGATCTGTTTTCAGGGATAACAGTTCGGGGGTGTCGAACAAGCGTTTGATCCATTCGACCGGCATGCTGTAAAAGAAGGAATTGGGTCCGGGGTTTTTAAAACTGGTGATGCCAATCAGGTTGAAATGCTGATCAAACATCGCCCCGCCGCTGGAGCCGAGCGCAAACGCGGCATTGGAGCGTATGATCAGGTTGCCATCAAGAGGATAGGTCGCTTTTATGCTGCCATAAGAGGGTTGCGGTACGCTGTTGCCGCTTGGAAATCCTACCGTGAATATTTCTTCCTCGTACAGCAGCGTGGAGCTATCCCGCATCGGTACCGGTTTGAACGGCAGCTTGTCAAATTTCAGCAGGCACAGGTCGTGTTTCCAGTCGGCTTTCATGGCGATCGGCTGGTAGCCGTCGCCGTACTTTGCAATATTGGCACCGCGGGCATTCGCCAGTATGTGGCAATTCGTCGCCACATATTCATTGCTTACGACTACGCCGGTGCCGGTGCCTGTGCTGCCATTGCCCAGGTCAACGCTCACATGCACAATAGACTCATTCAGCTTTAACAGATCCCCGATACCGGGTTGCGAGAAACCGCTGATAGGTGCTGCCAGTAAAGTCACCAGAAAAGCCATTCTTTCCATATAAACTCCTTCGGGCTGCAGTTCGCCTTGGGTATCCGTTAAACATGTGCTGATTCGCCGCGGCAGATCGGGTTTATAGCTGCATTGTCCATGAATATTTGTGTATGAAATGGTATTTAGGTTCAATCCGGCAGCAGATGCACGCTGCCAGGCGCATTAAATATGGATTTTTTTACTTGTTTATTGCGCCTGCACACTGTTCAAGCCAATAAACACGGGTTATGATGGGGCTTGTTGTGCGAGGGGAGTGTAATTTCGCACAATGATGAGATTTGATTAAAATTCGTCTTAACTAATCAGGAACACTATCCATGAATAAACAAGAATTAATTGCCCAAATTGCAGAGCAAGCAGGCTTAACAAAAACTGATGCAGCAAAAGCGCTGAACGCGATTACTGACAGCATCACACAATCCTTGAAAAAAGGTGACCCAGTGACATTGATCGGTTTCGGTACATTTAAAGTCGGTAAACGTGCTGCACGTACAGGTCGCAACCCACGTACTGGCGCAGAGTTGAAAATCGCAGCATCAAACGCACCTGGCTTTACTGCCGGTAAAGCACTGAAAGATGCTGTGAACTAAGAGTTTTGTTTTGTGGAAGCATGAAAGCGGTTTAAATTCAGCTTTTGAGTGTCCATAATTAGATATACGCAGGGTTTAGATCTACGTAATATTAGTGAGATGCAGGATTAGTGATATGCAAAAACGGGAGCCCAGGCTCCCGTTTTTGCATTCTGCCGTTGCCCCGCGATGACTGACTGATGCGGGTATCATCATATTTAACCCCTCTGCCATCAAGCCCTGCTGTTTCGAATGCGCAGGCTTGTCGTTTGCGTTAGCACTTCTGTTTCAAAACTGCGGTTAAGCATGCATAATGCAGTCAACATGCTTTAAAGCTGAAAGGTGGCTCAGAGCTTCATTCATGGGCTGTCACATGAACGATGCCGAGCCGCAGATATATTGAACTTCTGCCTTGAATTTTATTAAAAAGGATTGCTATGTTGGAAGCCTTATCGGATTGGCCCACGCCCCCTTATTTCAGTTTCGAATCCAGTGGTGTTAAATCGGGGCCGGAAAGTTGTTTGATCTATTTTGTGGATGGCAGGAAAGCCCTGGGTGAGCTGACCCGCATGTCTTTCGATGACTCCAGCATTGCATTCCTGTCATCGCGCAGCGATGTCAATGAAACGATCAGCCTGAATCAGATAAAAACCATCCGGCTGCTGAGGCCGGTTGCCATGCATCGGCAGCTGGAGTTGCTGCATGAGCGCGCGCCGGAAGTTTTTCATTCAACGGATCGCCAGACTTTTACGGTTGAATTTATCGATAAGGAAACGATAGACGGGGAGACGATCGGCTATTCTGAAACCGGCAGCGGTTTATTCCTGTACTTTCCCAAAGAGGATGAGCAGGTTTTGCGCTGCTTCATTCCCAGGCAGTGCATCGCAAGATTTCAGATCGGCATGCACTTGGGCGAGATGCTGATCCAGGAAAAGCTCGTGAACAAGGATCACGTTGAAGAAGCGGTCGCATACCAGCGTAAATTGCGTCACCAGCGCATAGGTGAATATTTGTCAGAGCAGAAGCTGGTTTCACGCGAGCAGCTGGAGCAGGCGATCCTGCATCAGGAAAAGCGCCCAATTCTCAAGCTGGGCGAGGCGCTGCAGGAGCTGGGTCTGATTACGCAGGAGCAGCTTAACGCCGCGCTGGAAAAGCAGCAGCTGAACCGCAAGATGCCGTTGGGACGCATACTGGTGGAAATGGGGGCGCTGGAGGAGAACGTGCTGAAGGGCGCGCTGGCTAAAAAGCTGGGTATTCCGTACGTTGGCCTGGCCAAGTTCAATGTTGACTCGAATGCCGTGAAGCTGATCAATGCGGAACGCGCACGCAAGCATGTGCTGATGCCTTTGTACCTGCATGATGCGGCACTTGTGATCGCCTTTCAGGATCCTTTCAACACAAAGGCGGTGGAAGAGATCAGATTTCTGACGCAGATGAAAGTGATTCCGGTGATGTCTTCCCACGAAGATATCGACCATGCCATCAAAAAATACTATCACCCCCAAGTGGCGGATAAATATGCAGCAGCCATGACGGAAGAGGCAGTGCCCCCAAGCAGCGAGTATGATTTCTACAATACTGCGGCAGAGTTGAAGATTAATGATCTTGCATCCAAATTATCCAGCGAGGATCAGGTGGTGGAGCTGAAACTGGAAGCGGTTAACGAGTCCGATAATACGCTGGTGCAGACGGTGAACAAGATCATTCTGGATGCTTTCAATGAAGGGGTTTCCGATATTCATATCGAGACTTACCCCGGCAAGAACAGTACCCGGGTCCGGTTCCGTAAAGATGGCGTGCTGGCGGATTATGTCGAGATCCCTTCAAACTTCCGTGAGGCGATTATTTCGCGGATCAAGATCATGGCGCAGATGGATATTTCCAATCGCCGGACTCCGCAGGATGGCAAGATCGATTTCCAGCGTTTTGGTCCTGCCAAGATCGAACTTCGTGTCGTCACCATTCCAACCAGTCATAATCTTGAAGATGTGGTGATGCGTGTGTTGGCCGCGGCCAAACCGCTGCCGATAGAAAAACTGGGCAGCGCCCCGGATATTCTGGCTAGCCTGAAACATATGGTTGAGCGCCCGTATGGCTTGATTCTGGTGTGCGGCCCGACTGGGTCGGGCAAAACCACCACATTGCATTCATTGCTTGGTTATATCAATACGCCCAGCAGAAAAATATGGACCGTGGAAGACCCGGTCGAAATCAGCCAGACCGGTTTGCGGCAGGTTCAGGTCAATAATAAAAGCGGCCTCACCTTTGCACATGTGATCCGCAGCTTTCTGCGGGCAGACCCTGATGTCATCATGATAGGGGAAATGCGCGATCAGGAAACCACAAAAATTGCGATTGAAGCCTCCCTGACCGGGCATATGGTGCTGTCAACCTTGCATACGAATACTGCCCCGGAGAGCGTGACCAGGCTGCTGGATCTTGGTATGGACCCATTCAATTTTGCCGATGCCCTGGTCGGCGTTTTGGCACAGCGCCTATTGAAGGCGCTGTGTAAGAAATGCAAACAGGCTTACGTGGCGGATGCGAAGGAGATAGATGCACTGCTGACGGAGTTTCTTGAAGGATCGCCTATCACGCGGGATGCGGCGCTGAAGAACTGGCAGCAGAATTTCTCCAGAAACGGCAGTTATACCTTATACAAACCGGCCGGATGTGCGCATTGCAACCATACCGGTTACAGCGGCCGCGTCGGGGTTCATGAACTGATGGCGGTGAACCCTGAAATACGGCGACTGATCCAGACCAGGGCGCCTTTGCATGAGCTGCAGCTTGAGGCATTAAAAGCCGGCATGCGTACGCTCAGGCAGGATGGCATGCTTAAAGTGCTGTTAGGCGAAACGGATATGATGCAGGTACGCGCAGCCTGCGCCTGAGTGTGCAGCGTCGCTTTTCAAGGGGCTTCAGGGCGGGTTCGGGCGCCGTGTTTGAATAAAACGGCCGGTTTTTGATGGTTTTATAAATATTTTATAAATACTTTTAAAATAGGTTGGAAAATTCGTAAGATTTCATGTAATATGCCGCCTCGTTGGTTGAGGCAGGGTGCTTAGCTCAGTTGGTA
>Ga0208116_1000584_pt1 | contig 11179 bp, 8 predicted proteins | sample LakWasMeta9_HOW4_2_FD_183859 | JGI IMG/M metagenome (GOLD analysis project Ga0208116, IMG submission 183859) | Freshwater sediment methanotrophic microbial communities from Lake Washington under simulated oxygen tension - Sediment Metagenome... | ecosystem: Environmental > Aquatic > Freshwater >... | reverse complement strand
CCTGAGTGGCTTTGCGCTTGCCCACAGTGACCTGGTGGCGCTTAACCTGGAACCCAACTACCTCACCCGTAAACAGAAAGCCAGCAATAAAGTTGCCATCATTTCAGGCGGCGGCTCGGGGCATGAGCCCCTGCACGCAGGCTATATCGGCTTTGGCATGCTGGACGCAGCCTGCCCCGGTCATGTATTCACCTCCCCGACCCCGGATCAGATGCTGGCCGCGGCAGAGGCAGCACACGCTGGCAAAGGTATTCTGTTTATTGTGAAAAACTATGCCGGCGATGTCATGAACTTTGAAATGGCGGCCGAGATGCTGCCATTTGAATCCGCCACCGTACTCACCAGCGACGACTGCGCGGTGATCAACAGCACTTATACCACAGGCCGCCGCGGCGTTGCCGGCACCGTGATTGTAGAGAAATGCGTTGGCAGCCTGGCTGAAACCGGCGCGGATCTGCAGGCCTGTAAAGCGCTGGGCGAAAAAGTGAACAGCCGCACCGCCAGCATGGGTGTCGCCCTGACCAGTTGCACGGTACCGGCTGCGGGCCGCCCCACTTTCGACATTGACGACACGGAGCTGGAAATGGGCGTAGGCATTCACGGCGAACCTGGTCGCAGGCGTGAATCCATGCGCGAAGCCGATGCAATTGTGAGCGATGTCGTGCATGCGATCCTGGAAGCACTGAAACCCGCTGCAGGCAGCGAAGCGCTGCTGCTGATCAACGGTTTTGGTGCCACGCCATTAATGGAGCTTTACCTGATCTACAACACGGCAGCCAGACTGTTCAGCGGACATGGCATCAACATCAGCCGCTCACTGGTCGGCAATTACACCACCGCTCTCGATATGGCGGGTGCTTCCGTCACCCTGTGCCTGCTCGATGACGAAATCAAACAGCACTGGGATAGCCCGGTGCATACCCCGGCATTAAGGTGGGGTGTTTAAGCAATAGATTTTAAGCACCGCCCGAGTACGCAAAGCAGTACTCAAGTTCTAATTACCGCTAGTTTTCTGAACTGTTATTTATGTCGCAAGAATGTGTAAAGTGCGGAGCCTGCTGTGCTTCTTTTCGGGTCTCTTTTTACTGGGGCGAAACCAGCGCCCACGAGCAGGGCATGGTGCCTGTTGAGTTGACTACTCCCATCATCCCGCATCACGTCTGCATGAAAGGCACTGAACAGAAACCAGTCCATTATGCAGCATTGACTGATAAAGTGGGGCAAGGGGTGAGTTGCAGCATTTACGGACAGCGCTCCAGCACCTGCCGTAAATTTGAAGCCGGCAGCAAGGACTGCATCAAGGCAAGAAAAATCCACGGTCTGCCCGAGTTAAGTTTTAGCTAAGAATCTGCAACTTAAGCCAGTGATTGCAGGGTGAGCATAGCAAGGTGGGCAAACTGTTGGCAGCCTCAGCCTACCCTGCCTGACTGTGCGCAATCAGCCTTACGCAAAAACCTGCTCCCACAAGGCCACCACGTTCTGTGCGTTATGCATGGCTGCTGACGGCTCCGTACTGATACTGGTAGCCCCCTGCAGTTTGAGCATGTGCTGGGTATGGCGGTATTCACGGTAAGCGGCGGCTACGCGCTCTGCCAGGTTTGCATCAACAATACCGAGCGCACCCATCCGCTTTAACAAGCCGATGTTACCGATGTTGGCCGTAAGCTCCGCATGGCTTGGCGCATGCAGCAAGACCAGGTACTGCACCAGGAACTCGACATCGATAATACCGCCCACTCCTTGCTTCAAATCAAAAACATCTTCTTTCAAGTGCTGTGCATTACGCATTTTTTCGCGCATGGAAAGCACTTCTTGTTTTAATTTTTCCTTGTCCCGCTGCTGCGTCATCACTTCATGACGGATTGCATCGAACTGTTTACCAATATCGGTATCCCCCGCCACAAACCGCGCCCGGGTAAGCGCCTGATGCTCCCACACCCAGGCTTTATGCAACTGGTATTCCCTGAACGCCGCCACACTGCTGACGAGCAGGCCGCTGTTGCCATCAGGGCGCAGTTGCAAATCGGTTTCATACAGCAGGCCGGCAGAGGTCAGGCTGTTGAACCAGTTGTTGATGCGCTGTGCGAAACGTGCGTACACCTCACCTGCATCGGGCGCTTCGTCATCGTATAGAAAGATAATATCAAGGTCGGATGCGTAGCCAAGCTCCTTGCCGCCCAGCTTGCCGTAACCGATGACCGCAAATTTCGGCACATCAAGGTGTTTGCCGCGTACATTAGGCCAGATCGTTTCCAAGGCCAGACCTAAAATCAGGCAGGCCAGGTCACTCAGGTAATCGGATAAGGTTTCCAGCGCCAGTTCGCCGTTAATATCCTGCACCGCAAAGCGGAATACGTTGGCATGCTTGAAATGGCGCATGATATCCATCTGCCGCTCAACATCACCATCGGCTTGCGCCAGCCTGTGTTTCAGTTCTTTGTGCATGCCGCTGAAATCAGGAGCGGCGTATAAAGTGCGCGTATCCAGCAGTTCATCCAGCAGAATCGGATGCTGTGCCAGGTAACCAGCCAGCCAGGGGCTGCTGCTGCACAATTTCACCAGCAGTTGCAGCGCCTGCGTATGTTCTGCCAGCAACGCCAGGTAGCTGGCGCGACGGCATATGCTTTCTATGAGATCGATCACGCGAGTCAAGGTGACATCTGCATTTTTCATACGAGCCGACTGTGCGATCACGTGCGGCATTACGGCATCAAACCGCTGGCGGCTAAGTTCCGGCAGTTGCAGGTAGCGTGCGCTATGGTGCAGCACTTCCAGATGCCGCAAGGTTTCCTCTGCGTCGCCAAACCCCATGTTTTCCAGCGCCGAGATCGCAACCGGCTGGCTGGCTGTGCCGTTCCAGATGGATTTCTCCAGTTCGAACGCATCTTTACTGGTGCCGGTTTCATTGAATGTCGCATCAAAATGCTGCTGCACCTGGCTACGGTAAAGATTCAACTGCACCAGAAGCCCCTGCCAGTCGGAGAAGCCCATGGCTCGGGCAATACGCTCGCGCGCTTCATCGGTTTTAGGCAGCTCATGCGTCTGTGCATCTTCAACATACATTAACCGGTGTTCAAGGTTGCGCAGGAAATAATAAGCCTCGGTCAATTCGCTGCACGCCTGTTCTGACAATATGCCCATATTGCGCAGCAAGGCAAGTACAGACAGTGTGGGTTTGATCTGCAGGCTGACATCGCGACCGCCCCGGGTCAGCTGAAATACCTGTGCAATGAATTCAATTTCGCGGATACCGCCGCGCCCAAGCTTGATATTGTCATGCATGCCTTTGCTGTTCACGTCACGCTGAATCTGCACTTTCAGATCACGCATGCTGTCAAACGCGCCAAAGTCCAGGTATTTGCGGAACACGAATGGCTTGAGCAATTTTGAAACCTCTTCACCGCCGGTCACTTCACGGCCTTTGATCCAGGCGTAGCGCTCCCACTCACGGCCATTATTCTGGTAATAACATTCCAGCGCATACAGGTTGCTTACCAGCGCGCCTTCGGAGCCAAACGGGCGCAAACGCATATCGACACGGAACACGAACCCATCCTCGGTCACCTCATCAATCGCGGCAATCAGCTTTTTAGCAAGGCGCGTGAAGTAATCCTGATTGCTCATCGGTTTTTCCGACTGCGTCTCACCTTCGGATTCATACGCAAAAATCAGGTCAATATCAGACGAAACATTGAGTTCATAACCGCCCAGCTTACCCATGCCGATCACGATCAGCTGCTGCGGCTCGCCTTCGGCGCTTACTGGCTGGCCGTAGGTCTGCGACAGCCAGCTGCCGAGATAATGAATTGCCGTGTTGATTGCGCATTCCGCAAGCTGCGAGGTGGTCTGCATAACCTCGTGCAGGTCTGCCAGCTTATTCAGGTCACGCACGATGATGCGAGCCATTACCCGCCTGCGTAACAATCTGAGTGCCCGTTTCAGGCCAGGCTCATCAAAAATATTCTGTGCCGCCAAATATTTTTGCATGTCTTCTATCTTATAGCTTTTATGCAAATTTTCTGACAAATCCTGCAGTAATGTCGCATCCGCTCCCAACATTCTTGCTAAAAACGGGCTGCAGGAAATTGCATGGGTGATATAAGCCTCATCATTAGATGGCATGCGGGTGTCAGAGAATGGATTATCGTGTGTTAGCATAGTTTTTTTCAGGTAATATTACGTACATTACAAATATGTAACATGTTCAATGTGGTCAAATACCGGCAACATTTATTATAAGTGTGTAACAGCGATTTAAGGGGTTTTAAGCATGTCAATTGAATCAGTTCTTCATGAAAATCGGGTTTTTGAACCAAGCGCCGATTTTGTAAAATCCGCCAACGTTTCCGGTATGGCGGCATATAACGCATTGTGTGCCGAAGCCTCTGCCGATTATGAAGGATTCTGGGCCAGATTGGCTCGTGAATTATTGATTTGGCACAAACCTTTCACAAAAACGCTTAATCAGGATAATGCGCCCTTTTACAAGTGGTTTGAAGATGGTGAGCTTAACGTTTCAGCCAACTGTCTGGATAAACACCTGAATACGATCCCAAACAAAACCGCTATCATCTTTGAAGCTGACGACGGCAGCACCAGAAACGTCACTTATAAAGAACTTTATCATCAGGTTTGCCAGTTTGCGAATGGCCTTAAAAAACTCAATTTAAATGTAGGCGACCGTGTCATTATCTATTTACCGATGGGCATTGAAGCCGTGGTGGCCATGCAGGCCTGTGCGCGCATAGGTTTAATCCACTCCGTAGTCTTTGGCGGTTTTTCAGCCAAAAGCCTGAATGAACGCATTATCGATGCCGGCGCACGTGTCGTCATCACTTCTGACGGCCAGTTCCGCGGCGGCAAAACACTACCGCTCAAGACAGCTGTCGATGAAGGCATTGCCATGGGTGGCTGTGACACGATAGAAAAAATCATCGTACTCAAAAAAACCGGCCAGGAAATCGCATGGCAAGCTAACAACCTTTGGTGGCATGACCTGGTTGCAGGCGTCGCAGACACCTGCGAGCCTGTGATGGTGAGCGCTGAACACCCATTGTTCCTGCTCTACACTTCCGGCTCCACCGGGAAACCAAAAGGCGTACAGCATAGCTCTGCCGGTTACCTGCTGCATGCCATGAACACCATGCGCTGGACTTTCGACATCAAGGATAATGACGTTTTCTGGTGTACTGCCGACGTGGGCTGGATTACCGGCCATAGTTATGTGGCCTATGGCCCGCTGGCGATGGGTGCAACGCAGGTTGTATTCGAAGGCATCCCGACTTACCCGAATGCCGGCCGGTTCTGGGAAATGATACAGAAGCACAAAGTGTCTATTTTTTATACGGCGCCTACGGCAATCCGCTCACTGATCAAAGCTTCGGAAACCAACCCTGAAGTACATCCAAAAAATTATGACCTATCAAGCCTGCGCCTGTTGGGTTCAGTTGGCGAACCGATCAACCCGGAAGCATGGATGTGGTATTACGAAAACGTAGGCGGCAGCCGCTGCCCGATTGCAGATACTTTCTGGCAGACCGAAACCGGCGGCCACGTGATTACACCCCTGCCGGGCGTAACGCCATTGATTCCTGGATCATGCACGATGCCCTTCCCCGGCATTGATATTGATGTTGTGGATGAAACAGGCAAAGACGTGCCCTGGGGCACCGGCGGCTTATTGGTCATCAAAAAACCCTGGCCTTCAATGATACGCACCATTTATAACGACCCGGAACGTTACAAAGCCAGCTATTATCCGGCAGATCTGGGCGGCAAGACCTACCTAGCAGGTGACGGCGCCGTGCGCGATGCAGTCAGCGGAAACTTCACGATCATGGGCCGTATCGACGACGTACTTAACGTATCCGGCCACCGCCTGGGCACCATGGAAATCGAATCGGCGCTAGTGGCCAACCCACTGGTGGCTGAAGCCGCCGTAGTGGGTAAACCACATGACGTGAAAGGCGAATCCGTCGTCGCTTACGTGGTGCTTAAAGGCACACGTCCGGAAGGCGAGGAAGCCAAGAAAATCGTGGCACAACTGCGCGACTGGGTAGGCAAGGAAATTGGCCCGATTGCCAAACCGGATGAAATCCGTTTCGGTGACAACCTGCCAAAAACCCGTTCCGGCAAGATCATGCGCAGGCTATTACGCACACTGGCAAAAGGCGAAGAGATTACTTCTGACATCTCTACGCTGGATAACCCGGCGATTCTGGAGCAACTGAAAGAAGTCGTGAAATAGAAGTCAATCCATACAAATGATGACAACATCTCACGGCTGGTTTTTCTGGGCAGTCATGTCGGCAGTTTTTGCGGCAATGACTGCCCTATTTGCCAAAATCGGTATAGAAGGTGTTAATTCTGACTTTGCCACGCTGATTCGCACTTTCATCATCTGCGTCATACTCGTGTTTTTTGTATGGTTTACCGGTAAATGGAGCAACCCATTCACCCTGCCTGCTAAAACATGGACATTTCTCGGGTTGTCGGCACTGGCGACAGGCGCATCATGGATATGCTATTTTCGAGCATTGCAAATCGGGGATGCTTCCAAGGTAGCGCCCGTAGATAAACTCAGCCTGGTACTCGTTGCCATTTTTGCATTTACATTTTTAGGCGAGCGCCCGTCACTGAGAGAATGGGCCGGCATTGCAATGGTAGCAGCCGGAGTCATGCTATTAGCGATCAGGCGCTGATCATTTTCAGTAAACATACAGGAAACTCAATAATTGAATAGAATTTTTATAGGCCTTTGTCTGTTGGCCATTGCACCAATGGCTTCAGCCAAACCGCCATTCACCGGACAGGATTTCAGCGGCATCTACGACTGCGCAGGCGATGACAGCCACGAAGGAAAATACAGCGGCACTGTCACCATGGAACTTGTGCCATCGCAAAGCACCGGCCAATACGGCGCATATAAATTCAAGCTCGAAGTCCCCGGCTACGGCGCCTACCTGGGACAGGCTGCTGCCAATGGCAAGCATGCCGCCATGCATTTCGCCCTGGCCGACCAAAGTACCAAGGATTACGGCACGGGCATTGCCAGCTTTAACAAGAACAAAGCCGGCAAATGGAGTTTCAGCAAGTTCTACTATGAGCCGGAATTCAAGGGCGGCAACTACGGCATGGAAGAATGCACCCATCGCTGATGAATCAACGCTGACTGCCGGTATATTTTGCATCATGGATCACCTCTGCTTTTTTTAAGGTGAGGAAAGAAGAAATATGTAAGCCGTGACACTGCAAATTGAAATCACGCGTTGTACTGTGACGTTTCAGGTAAAATGCAGCCTTTAGAATTTTTGCTTAAACGTAAACAGCTATGTCCCTTCAAGAAGAAATCACCCGCCGCCGCACCTTTGCCATCATTTCGCACCCGGATGCGGGTAAAACCACCTTAACCGAAAAGCTGCTCTGGTTTGGCGGTGCCATTCAGGTTGCAGGTGAAGTGCGCGGCCGCAAGGCGGCACGCCATGCCACATCTGACTGGATGGAACTGGAGAAGCAGCGCGGCATTTCCGTGACATCATCCGTGATGCAGTTCCCCTATCGCGAGCATATGATCAACCTGCTCGACACGCCAGGCCATGATGACTTCTCTGAAGACACTTACCGAACACTGACCGCGGTGGACTCTGCCGTGATGGTCATTGACTCAGTCAACGGTGTAGAGGCACAGACCATCAAGCTGCTCAATGTGTGCCGCATGCGCGATACGCCTATCATCACATTCATCAACAAGCTGGACCGCGAAAGCCGCGCGCCAATCGAGCTGCTGGATGAAATTGAAACAACGCTGGGTATGGAATGCGCACCGATTACCTGGCCGATCGGCATGGGCAAGTCTTTCCGTGGTGTTTACCACTTATATAACGACGAAATTTCATTCTTTGACCCGCGTGCAGAAAAAGGCACATCAGAAGTGATTAAAGGCCTGGACAATCCGCGGCTGGACGAATTGCTTGGCCAGCAGGTGGAAGATCTGCGCCTGGACATTGAGCTGGTACGCGGTGCATCGCACACTTTTGACAAAACGCGCTATCTGGGCGGCAAGCAGACACCGGTATTTTTCGGCTCTGCCATCAACAACTTCGGCGTGCAATCGCTGCTGGACGCAGTAGTAGAACTGTCGCCGCCGCCGCAAGCGCGCAACACGGCGAGCCGTGCGGTTGCAGCGAATGAAGGCAAGTTTTCAGGTTTTGTATTCAAGATACAGGCCAACATGGACCCGAAACACCGCGACCGTATCGCATTTTTACGCGTCTGTTCCGGCCGCTTTGAACGCGGTATGAAAGTGAAGCAAGTGGCTTCCGGCAAGACCCTGAGCGTGAACAACGCCATCACCTTCATGGCGCAGGACCGCACCACGATGGATGAAGCCTATTCCGGCGACATTATCGGCATTCCTAACCACGGTACGGTTAAACTTGGCGACACCTTTACCGAAGGCGAAAACCTCAAATTCACCGGCATTCCTTCATTTGCACCGGAGTTTTTCCGCCGCGCGCGCATCAAGAACCCGATGAAAATGAAGCAGCTGCAAATCGGCCTCAAACAACTGGCGGAAGAAGGCGCGGCACAGCTGTTCCGCCCGCTGCTGTCAAACGACCTGATTCTGGGTGCGGTTGGCATGCTGCAGTTTGACGTAGTCGCACATCGCCTAGAACATGAATACGGCGTGGACATGGTGTTTGAACCGTATGACTGCTACACCGCGCGCTGGCTGCATGGCAAGGATGCCGACCTGAAAGCGATTGCCGATAAATATGGCTTTAACGTGGCGCTGGATGGTGCCGATGATTATGTGTATCTGGCACCGAACCGCGTCAATCTGCAAATGGCTCAAGAGCGTTATCCTGACATCCAGTTTAAGGAAACGCGCGAAATTGCCTGATTTCGTCAAAAAATCCAATCCTGGCTTTGTCGATTTAGCCTGGCGTGTGAATAACCAACTTCAGTTGGTATATTCCACGGACAAGCCAGTTACTGGCTTCAATTAATTGGGTACTGTCTTCGGCTAATCTTCGTGCCAGTATTGTTTTTTGATGAAATCGAGTCATCCATGATGCAATGCCCCTGCGAAAGCGGTAAACCTTACGGAAAATGCTGTGAGGTTTACCATCTAGGCACCCCTGCGCCAACAGCCGAAGCGCTGATGCGTTCACGTTACAGCGCTTACACACTCGCCGAGCGCAACCCGGCATTGATCGACTATCTGCTGCAAAGCTGGCACCCTGAAACCAGGCCGCAAAGCCTGGACCTGCATGGTGAAAATGCAGCAAAATGGCTGGGCTTACAGGTCAAACGCCACCTCAACATCGATGCCGATAACGCCATCGTCGAGTTCGTCGCCCGCTACAAGCCTGCCGGCAACCTTGGCGGGAAAGCGGAAAGGCTGCACGAAACCAGCCGTTTCAAACGCATTAATGGTCGCTGGTATTATGTAGATGGCGATTACAGTTAGCGATTCATAAAACCATCATCAATTTGCAACAAAACCTTCAGAAGAAATTAATATCCCCTCACTAACATTCATCCCATAACGCTCAGACCTCATTCAGAAGAATAATTGAGCCCACATGAGATGACCATCATGGTATATGAAAAATCTGCGCTTGGTTTCAATGAGTTTATTACAGACAAGCGCACACTCGGCGTACGTGAACGCCAGGTACTGCTGCTGGTGAACGGCGTGCGCAAACTAGACGACCTGGAAAAATTCTTTAAAAAAGACCTGTTGCTGGATACGATTAAAAAGCTAGAGTCTGAAGGCTATATTCAACTGCCGATTGAACAGCAGCAACTGAAAAATCAGCAACAGGCAGAATACACAAATGCTTTTCCCGTTACGCTGTCGTTTTTGGATACGCCGGGTACCGCAGAACCGATATGCCCGGCAAAACTGGCTGCGGTAAAAACGATATTGATCGATGCGGCGGATGACTACCTTGGCATTATGGGTCGCGGCATCAAATCGAAGATTGAAGCCTGTGACAATGAAGATCACCTGCGGCAGTGCATTTCAAGCTGGCATATGGCAATGCGCGAATCAAAACTCGGGCGCGAATCCGCGAGCTTCCTGATGGAGCAGATTCACCAGATGCTGGAGCATAAAATAGTCAATCACGTTCCCAGCCAACATTCTTCACACTGAAAACTACAGTCTGGGCAACTTGATCAATACGCTCAAGCCTGCGGCTGGCTCATTATACGCAGCGATGGTACCGCCATGCGCTTCAATAATCTGCTTTGCAATCGCCAGTCCTACGCCATGGCCATCTGCATGGCTGGTGTTCGTGCCTCTGAAGAAGGGTTGGAATATCATCTCCAGCTCATCATGCAGCACACCGGCGCCCTGATCGCTCACGACTATGGTCACGTAAGCATCGCTGCATATGGTGCGGATGCTGACATGTGACTGTTCTGGTGTATATTTCACGGCATTGCGCACCACATTGTCGATAGCGCGATGCAACAAATCCGGCTGCGCTGACAGCATGAGCGGCCTCGCTGTATTTTCACGCGCCGGCACATAATCAATGATGATTTTTCTTGCTTCCCCTTCAAACCGTGCATCTTCGGCCACTGTCAGCAGCAGCTCATTCAAGTTGACCGGCTCTTTTGCAATATCCATCATGCCAGATTCCAAGCGCGACAGTGCCAGCAACTCGCCGACCAAATCATCCATCCGTTCCGACTCCCTTTCGATGCGTGCCAGTGAAACCGTCAGCTTGTCCGGCTGCTGGCGAGCCAGGCCAACGGCAATCTGCAAACGCGCCAGAGGCGAGCGCAATTCATGCGACACTTGATGCAGCAAACGTGTCTGGCTCTGCAGCAAGGCACCCAGCCGGGTTGCCATCAAATCAAATGCATGGCCTAAATCGGCAAGTTCATCACGGCGTGACCCCATGGACTTACCAACGCGCACATCCAGATTGCCGCCGGCGGCACTGGAAAAAGCATTCCTGAGCTGCTGGATAGGTTTAGAAAAATACCAGGCCAGAATCGCTGCAAAAATAAAACTGGCAAATGCTCCTGCCAGTAACGGCATCACGGGGTAGGAATGCCTGCCAGGCCTGCCATGAAAGCCGAACTGTCCGGCATGCGGCTTTGGCTGCGCCGCGCCGCTCACATGCCTGTAGACTGGCACAAACAATAAATATTCATGCTG
>Ga0208116_1000582_pt1 | contig 11195 bp, 12 predicted proteins | sample LakWasMeta9_HOW4_2_FD_183859 | JGI IMG/M metagenome (GOLD analysis project Ga0208116, IMG submission 183859) | Freshwater sediment methanotrophic microbial communities from Lake Washington under simulated oxygen tension - Sediment Metagenome... | ecosystem: Environmental > Aquatic > Freshwater >... | reverse complement strand
AATAGCTCAGTGGTAGAGCACAACCTTGCCAAGGTTGGGGTCGCGAGTTCGAATCTCGTTTCCCGCTCCAAACAATACGAAAAGCCGCGGAACTCGCGGATTTTTATTGCATAGCAGGAGCGTTATGCAGCGATACCGGCTTCGGTTCCGGTCGCAACCACCATCTCTCGTTGCGGGAATAGCTCAGTGGTAGAGCACAACCTTGCCAAGGTTGGGGTCGCGAGTTCGAATCTCGTTTCCCGCTCCAAATAATACGAAAACCCGCAGGCCGCAAGGCTTGGCGGGTTTTTTATTGCCCATGGCCTGACATCAGGCTATGCGCGCAAGGATTCTCAATCCTTGATCGCCTCGATTTGAATGGCCACCCTCACCTCATCGGCCAGCGCCGGCGCATATTTATCGACGCCGAAGTCGGAGCGCTTGATCGTTGTGGTCGCATTCGCGCCGCAAACATTTTTCATTGAAATCAGATTGACTCCGCAGTGAAAGCGGTCCACGGTCAAATGCACCGGTTGAGTCACGCCGTGCAGCGTCAGATCGCCATCCGCGCCGACCAGTTTCTCCTTGTCGAAAGTCAGTTGTTTAGATTTGAAGAGGATTTTCGGAAAGCGGGCGACATCAAGAAAATCCTCACCGCGCAGATGTTTTTCCAGATCGGCGAGCCCGGTGCTGATCGAGGCCGCATCGATCGCGATGTCGACCGAACCGGACGCCGATGCGGGCGCGAGCGTGATCTTGCCTTCGGTCTGGTTAAAACGGCCGCGCTGGATCGAAAAGCCGAGATGATCGATTTCAAAGCTCGGGAAGGTATGGCGCGGATCGACGGTATAGCTATCGGCGGCCGCCACGGAAAAACTCAAGGCGCCGGCGACAATCGAGACAAGCAATTTAGGGTACATCAGGGATCCTCATCGATTGAATGTTTTGTAAATAACGGATAGCGCAATAGCGACAGATTTTATTAATTATCAACAAAAAGGAAATAATGAATTCCCCTTTTCCCCTCTTGTTAATTTATAAAAACCTAATATACTAACACCATGTTTTAAGCAAACTTTATGCCAAGTTTGCAGACAGGTCGACCTGAAAAGACCGACCGCTTCAACCGCTGATGGCTTCAGCACGGCATATCCTCTATTTTCAGCCCTTTTCATACACCTCCTCGAAGTGTGAAAATTCGGAATACCCCCTATTCCGAAACGTTTGTCTCCCGGCGCCTAACGGCGCAGGGAGTATTTTTTTATCCCTTTTCCTTATTTCCGAGCGTCATGGTTTCGTCAAACTCCGGAGCCAAGCCTGAACCTGTTGGCTCGCCTGCTCCGCTAATTCCGCAAAGCCTCTGACCGCGCCTTGCGCATCGGGGCTGACTCTTCCGCTGCGTAAAGCAAACTCCCGACTTTCCCGCTTGTTTTTGCTGCCGGCCGCGAATACATCCGCCGAAAAGCGCAGCAGCACCGAGGCGCTGCCGGGCGCGTCGAATTGCTGTTCGAAATTCAGCAACTGGATGACCAGGGAATCATGCGGATCGAGGCGCACTGCATCGAAATGCAGCTTCAGCAATTCCGGCGGCGGCGCAATCCATTGATCGAGGTTGTAAAAACGCACGCGGGTCGGTTGGTCGTAAAGCAGGCGGTACTGGATCCGGTTATCGCTCAGCCATTTCGGTGCGCTCACCTTGATTTCGGCCGATGCCGGGTTTTTCTGGCTCTGGACCGGCCGCGCGTTATTGACACCGAAATCATGCAGCGCCGGTGCCTGCACCGTTTCCGCACAGCCGAGGAATAACGTGCTGGCGGCACAGATTAACCCGATTTTCTTCATGGGTGCTCCTTATAGCCGGGCTCGCCGGGAGCAGGCGGCTGCCGCGCGGGACCGAAGATCAGCGCCTGCGGATTACTTTCTAGCTGGTTCGCGATTTTGTTCACGGCCTGCGTGGTCGATTGCAACTCGTTTAACAGCTCGTTGACTTTCGGCAAGGTGGTTTGCGTGACCTGGTCGCCCGCCTCCTGGCCGGTTTCGGCCAGTTTCTCGGCTTTTTGCCCCAAGGTTTTGACATCCTTGCTCAAGGCTTGCAAGTCTTTCGTCAACACATCGATATTGTCGAGCGTTTTTTCGGTCCGGTTGCCAAGCTTCGGCACCTCGGCCAGTGCCTTGTCGAGGCTAAGTTGCAACTGATTCAGTTTATCCGACAGGCTTTTCAGGTTGCTCAGGATGTCGCCGACGTTCTTTTCATTTTCATCGCTCAAAAACACGCTCAGACGCGCCATGATATGCTCGGCTTTTTTCATGATATCCTCGCCGGTATGCATCAGTTTATCGGCCATGGACGGCATCAGCGGTATCCTGTTGGCCGGATCGTCGCCGGGCGGCAGGCGCTCGCCGAGATGCTCCGAGTCTTCGAGCCCGATTTGAGTCAGACCGGTGACGCCTTTGAGCTGCAAGGTGGCGTACACGCCTTTGTTCAGCTCGATCGCCTTGTCGACCTCGATCGGCACCAGGATCGTGCCGGAATCGTTCGGATCGAAATGCACGTCGAGCACTTTACCGACCCTGATGCCACGGTAAAACACGGTCGATTCGGGATTCAATCCGGTCACCGATTGCCGCGTCGAGACGTAATAAATATCGCGTTCGCGCTCGAAATGGCCGATCCAGTAAACCACCAGGGTCGTGGCGGCCGTCAAACCGATCAAAAAGACGCCGGTGATCAGCGCGTATTTATTTTTGCCCATGCCTCGTCTCGAGATTTTGAAAGACCCGCCGCGCGCGGTTGTTGTGAAAGAAACGTTTGACGAACGGATGCGGACAGTTTAACACCGATTCGAGGCTGCCGTAGGCGACCAGCTGATTGTCGGCCAACACCGCAACCTGCGTACAGAGATCGCGCAGGATGTCGAGGTCGTGGGTCACCATCACGGCGGTAAATTGCAGATCGCGGTGCAACTCGGACAAGAGACTCACGAAATCCTCGCTCGAAATCGGGTCGAGGCCCGAGGTCGGCTCATCGAGCAGAAGCAGACTCGGTTCGAGGATCAGCGTGCGCGCGAGCGCGACCCGCTTGGTCATGCCACCCGACAAATCGGCCGGCTTCAACCAGGCATCTTGCGCCGATAGCCCGACGCGGGTCAATTTCATCAATACCAGACGCTTGATCATGTCCTCATCGTCGAAGCCGAGCTCGCGCAGCGGGAAGGCGATATTTTCGAACACATCGAGTACGCTGAACAGCGCCCCCTTCTGAAACAATACCCCGCAATTGTTGCGCAGGCGCTGGCCGATTTGATGCAGCGACTCACCCATCACATAGATTTCGCCCTCGCTCGGCGTGGTCAAGCCTATGATTTCGCGCAGCAACGTGGTCTTGCCGCAACCGGAGGCGCCGACCAGGCCGAGAATTTCGCCCTGCGCAAGACTCAGGCTGATGTCGGCATGCACGACCTTGTCGCCGAAGCGGGTCCAGACATGTTCGAGCCGGATCGCGTCAGGTATCATATCGGCATCCCGACGCCCATGAACATGATCGCGAACACCGCATCGACCATGATCACGATCGTGATCGAGGCCACGACCGAGTTGGTCGTTTCATTGCCGAGGCTTTCGGTATTGGGTTTGATCCTGAAGCCGAAATGACAGGCGACCAGCGCGATCAGCAGGCCGAACACCGCGCTTTTCAGCAGGCCGATGAACACATTCAACAGCGGCACCGCGTCCGGCAGTTTCAAAAAGAATTGCATATAGCCGATGTCGAGCGTGTTTTGTGCCGAAAACATGCCGCCGAGCAGCGCCGCGCTGCTGGTCCAGACCCCGATCAGCGGCATCACGATCGCCAGGGCCGCGACTTTCGGCAGCACCAGGCGCAAGGAGTGCGAGATACCCATCGCGGACAGCGCATCGAGTTCCTCGGTAACCCGCATGATGCCGATTTGCGCGGTCATCGCCGAGCCGGAGCGTCCGGCGACCAGGATCGCCGCGAGTAGCGGCCCGAGTTCGCGGATCACGCTGAGTCCCAAGATGTCGATGATGTAGATTTCCGCGCCGAACAGTTTGAGTTGCAATGCGGACAGATAGCTCAGCACGATGCCGATCAAAAAACCGACCAAGGCGGTAATACCGAGCGCGCGAACGCCCGACTCATAGATCGTGATCGAAATTTCGGACCAGGGCACGCTGCCGGGATGGCGCAGCAAATAGCCCACATCCAGTAGCAGCTGACCCAGCAAGGCAATCAACTCGGCCGTTTGTCTGCAAAAATCGACCAGGGTGTGGTAAAGAAACAGCAGAATAACGCCGATGTGCCGGCGCGGCGGCGTGGTATCGGGTATTTCCTGTTCCTGCCAGCGCTCCAGCATGCGCCGGTGTTCGGGGCGCAGTGCAAGCCCTGCCGGCAGGGCCCGGCCCCAGGCCTCCCAAAGCAGTAGCGCGGCCGCATTGTCGAGCACCTCGATCGATTCCAGATCCCAATGCAGCGCGCGGTTCCGCGCATGGCGTCCGAGCTGCCGACGCAGTGCCGGCGCATCGCACAGATTGCGTAGATTCCATTCGCCGGATAGTTTGACACCGGACAGCCGCCCCTGTTGTTCGATCGGTTCCAGCGCGGGAAGGGACTTGGCCCGGTCAGTCATACGGCATGGCGAAGCGTTGGGTCAAAGGACATGGGATCGGCAAAATAAAGGCGTGCGGTCCATCATACCCGTATCGGCCGCAGCGGGCTATCCTGGCCGGCGGTTTTTTAGGTGCTCGCAGGCGATCTCGAAAACCGGCCTGCCGGATGCGGGCGCCGAAACGGCCGCCCAGCCGGCAACCTTGTACGGCTTTCCGGCTTCGACCGGCTTGCCGTCATCGAGCCGCATCGCACCGATCCGACTGCCGAAGCCGGCCGTGGGATCGCAGTCGAAACGCATGCCGAAGGTTCTGACCATGTCGCCGCCTTGCCGGTAATACGGGTCCGGGTTGAACAGGTTGTCGGCCACGTCTTCCAGGACGGCCTTCACTTGCGCTCCCGTCATCGTGGCAACATAGGTTTCGGGATAAGTGATCGCGGACTGGTTCATCACGTCTTCGACCGTAATCGTCTGGCCCGGCAGCACGGCCGTGCCCCAGCGGAAACCGGGCGACAGCGCGATGTCGGCGCTGTATTCGGCGCGCAGCGCCTCCAGAATCAGGCCGTCGAAGGTGCCGTAAAAATTATCCCGGCGGTATAACAGTTCGTCGGCCTCGGCCAGCGGCCGTTGCAGGTCGCTTAGATACGGCGCCCTGAGATGGTCGATCAGACTCTGCATCTCGGGGTCGGGTTCCAGGAGGTCCGCGAAGACCGGCAGCAAGCGGTAGCGAAGGTCTTCAAGCCTGCCCTTCGCTATCCTCAAGTCGAACACGCCGAGAAACTTGCCGTGGCTGCCGGCGTTCGTGACCCAGGTCCTGCCCCTTGTGTTTGGAACCGGAATCGGCTCGGGAATCGCATCATGGGTATGGCCGCCCAAAATCAGATCGATGCCGGTGACCCGTGACGCCAGTTTCAGATCGACATCCATGCCGTTATGTGACAGCAGGATCACGACGTCGGCCTGCTCGGTCTTCCGTATCTTATCGACCAGGGCCTGTAAACGCCGCTCCTCGATGCCGAATTGCCAGCCCTTGACGAAGCGCTGCGGATTCGCGATCGGGGTATAGGGATAGGCTTGGCCGATCACCGCGATGCGGGCTTTACCGGCCTCTTTGATCAGATAAGGCTCGAACAAGGCCGCGTCGTCCTGACCGGCCACGAAGGCTTCCTCATCGGTCAGCGCAACATTCTGCGCGAGAAAAGCGCCCTTGAAGCGTTTCAGGTTTTCTCTTAGCCTTTCCTTGCCGTAGGTAAACTCCCAATGCCCGGTCATCGCATCGACGCCCAACAGATTGCAGGCATCGACCATGTCCTGCCCCCGCGTCCACAACGCGGTCGCCGAGCCCTGCCAGCTGTCGCCGCCGTCGAGCAGCAGGGTCTTGTCGGGACCGCGCAACTGTCTGATCGTTTTGACCAGCGTCGCCAGCCCGGCAAAGCCGCCCATTTTGCCGTAGCGCAGCGCCGACGAGGTAAAATTCAGGTGGGTAAAGGCATGAGCCTCGCGGCTGCCTGGCCGAATGCCGAAACGGCGCAGGAATTGCTCGCCGCTCAGGTGCGGCGGTGCATTTTTACCGGCGCCGACGCCGAGGTTGACCGCCGGCTCCCGGTAATACATCGGCAGCAGCTGCGCATGACAATCGGTCAGATGCAGGATCGTGATGTCGCCGAATTCCGGCTGGCGGTAATAATCGCGCGAGGCCGCCGAACAGCCGTAAAGCGCGGCCGGCGACAAGGTGAGATAGCTGAGGAAGCGGCGGCGATTCATCCGAGCATATTAATACGACCCTTGCAGTTTTAGCCATTCCCAGAGGAGGGACAGGGGATCCCCTTTTAAAGCCGCATAAGCGCTATAGGCCCGGTAGGCCGCGCAGGCCGACAGGATCAAGAAGATCGCGCCGCTGATGCGGTGCAATAAGGCCAACGGAAATTTTTGCAGTATCGTGCGTCCGGCCAAGACGCCGAGCGCCGAGGTCGTGACCAGCGCGATGGTCGAGCCGATCCAGACCGCTGCGGGCATCGACGTACTGCTCAGTGCGACGACCGCGAGCTGCGTCTTATCGCCGAACTCGGCGACCGTGATCAATAAAAAGGTCGTGAAGAAGATGCCGTGGCCGCTTTTTTCCTCGACTTCCTCGTCATCGTCGTCGGTCACCCGCAGGGCGTGAATGCCGAAAACGCCGAACAACAAGGCGACCGTCGCCGCGACGATGTACTCCGGCAGCCAGCTGGCGATCGCGGCCCCGAACACGACCGCGAGCGTATTCAGCAACGCGAACGCAGCGCTGGCGCCGAGCAGCACCGGCAGCGGCTTGTGCTTGGAAGCCAGCGTCATGCACACCAGCTGGCTTTTGTCGCCGATTTCGGCGGTCGCGATCAACGCGAAACTGGTCGCCGAGGTGGCGGCGATTTCGCGCCAATTGCCGGTTGCCAGCAAAGCCGAGAATTTGTCTAAAAACGCCTGCGGCTGTTGTTCCAACGGCAGGGCATGCAGCCAGGCAGCGACGTCGTTTATCCAGGCGAGCAGGTGCTGCAGTAATTGTTCGGCTCTGTCCATGCAATAAGGGCTATAAAAAGGGGCTGAGTGGAAAGGGAAGGACGCTCAGGCGGCCCAAGCCGCCTGATTCGTTATGCGGCGGCGGGGATCATCCCAGCATATTGTCCAGGATCATCATGACGATAAAGCCGAACATCAACGAAAAGGTCGCATAGCGGGAACGGCTACCCGCGCCGCCGTGCGTTTCGGGGATGATTTCCTCGCTGATCACGAACAGCATCGCGCCGGCCGCGAAACCCATCGCGATCGGCAGGATCGGCTGGAATATCGTCACCATCGTGATGCCGAGCAAGCCGCCGACCGGTTCGACCAGGCCGGTGACGGTCGCAATCCCGACCGCGCGCCATTTGTCGTAGCCGAGGCCGACCAAGGGCAGCGCGACCGCCAAGCCTTCGGGAATGTTTTGCAGGGCAATCGCGATCGCCAGCACGATGCCGGTCTTCATCTCGCCGGTGCCGAAACTGACGCCGACCGACATGCCTTCCGGAAAATTGTGAATCGTGATCGCAATGATGAACAACCAGATTTTGCTGAGAGAGGTTTTGCGGAGGTCCGATACCGCATCAAAATGCACATGCGGTAACTGGCGGTCGGCATAGTGCAGAAACAGCGAGCCGAGCAGCATGCCGAAAGAGACCAGATAGATGCCCTTGCCCGCCCAGACCGCATTACCGAAACCGATGCCCGGCACCAACAACGAAAACGCGGTCGCGGCCAGCATCACGCCGGCCGCGGCGCCGAGCATGCCGTTGAACAAGTTGTTCGAAATGTTCCGGAAAAACAGCGCCGGCAGCGCGCCGACGCCGGTCGCACAGCCGGCAAGAATGCTGGCCAGGAAGCCGATCACGACGACCTTACCGAAGATCAGGTATAAGGCGCCGAAAACGATCAATTGCGATGCCAGAAACAAACCGGCGATCGCGGCCCAGCGCTGCAAGGGCGGCAGCGCCATCAGCTTTTGATAATAGGGACTGGCAAGCACCCTGGCTAACTGGGCATCCAAAAACAGCTGTATCTGTTTAAATTTCTGGTTGGGTATAGTCATCGTGTCGCCTGCCTCTGTCTGCTAAGTTCATGGTGACTGGGATTATAACCAAATCCGCATAAAACGCGAATTCCGCCCCATGAGAATTGTCCGCATAAAACATTGACAAAGTGTGATCCAATCCAATCTTTAATTTTTCCGGCTCTGTTATGATCCGATCGCCTTTGCTCTGGCTCAAAAACCCGGTAAAGCCCCATCAATAAAAACAGAGGTCGACTTCATGAAGAAACTATTCGCCTATAGCGCATTAACCTTATCCGCCTTATTCTCGGCATCGCTGCATGCAGATGGCGCCGCCACCTTTTCCGGCGTCACCAGCTCGAATACCAGTCTCTTGCTCGATACCAGCCTGGGCGATGCCGCAGCCCCTATTCTGAGCACCACCCTGAAGGTGCCCGGCGATAAAAAAAGCCTGCTGATCGGCGTTTCGCTGGAAAGCAGTTTGATCACGAAAACGAAAAAGAAAGGACTGCCGGAAGCTTGCGCCGGCGTCGAAGTCACGGTCAAGATCGACGGCGTTCCCGTTGCTCCGGGCAAGGTGCGCTTCCATACCAGCTGCCAAAAATACGATGCTCTTTTCAGCGAAGTCACGGCGCAATGCACCGATGACGATGCCGATGGTTTCATTCAGGCGGCTAACGAATGCGCCTTTACCGACCAGGATATCGCCAGAATCATGGAAACCACTTCGGCAAATCACTTCAACTTTATTGCCCCGGATGTCGGCGAAGGCGATCACACGATCACGGTCGAAGCCAGCGTGAGCGCCAGCGCGGCTGACGGCATCCTCGGCCCGGACAGCAACAACCGCACCGTTGCGAACATCAACGCCAACAGCCTTGCTGCGATCAACCTCGGCACCTTGAGTGTGCAGGTCGTGCGTTCCGCAAAAACGCATCATCACAAAGATCACGATCATCACGGCGATGACGATCATGGAGATGACGACAGCATTACCGCCGAATAAAGGCCTAACTAAAAAAATCGTTATTTTCTTGGCAAATCCACTCACGTTTACGCCTTTTTCATAAACAGTGAAGCTTGACGGGCGAACGAGCCGCATAACGGCTCGTTCGCCTCTTTCTTAGATCCTCCTCAAACCTATACTTCAGACGAACGCACACATCGTTTTCAGCGCGGATTCGTTCATCATTAATTCAGCTTGGCCGCAGTACTCTGTAACCTCACTCAACTCTCGTGAAAGGTTCTTATATGAAAGCTCTATTGATTGGTTCATTATTGATCGCCTCCGGTGCCGTGATGGCGGAGCAAAGCCTGCTCGAAGGCGTAGCCAAACAGGAGGCCAAAAATACCGCGGCAACGGTCGCACCGGGCGCCGTTGAACGCGCCGAAGCGGCCGATCAGGCCTTGAAGGATGCCAAACAGGTCAAGGATGCGGTGCAAAATGCGCCCGAGGCGGCCAAAGACCAAGCCCAGAAAGCCGTCGAGGGAACCGTAAAACAACAACTCGAACAGGCGACACCCAAGGAAATCAAAGAGGGCGCCGAAGCGGTGAAGAGCGGCAAGGAAACCGCCAAAAAACTGGAAGGCGAAGTCAAAGCCCTGCCGAAATCCTCAAGCCAAGAAGTGAAGAAGCTGAAGCACAAATCGACGGCGAAGGCGAAGCAGAAAGGGACAGAAAAAGCGCTGGAATTGTTGAAGTAAACCGCAAAACGGATAGGAGCGTCTTTAGCCGAGGCTGAAAACGCTCCTGCAAACCCGAACTGATCAGGGTAAGGCGCATGATAAGCGCCCTACCCTTCAATCAATCTAAGACTTTCGGATCACTCCTGCTTATCGTTGACCAGATCGTAAGTGACGTTCGGATTGAAGCCCATTGGCCAGTAGATCGCTGCCGCCGGTGGCCAGAAGATAGACACGACGCGAAATTTGGTCCGCAGTCTGCCTTCCTTGATCGTTTGGCCGTCCTTTTCCAGACGGTAAGGAATCCCGCCGCCCGGCGGCATGCCGGCCGCGGTCCAGAAAAACGGCTTGGTCGTGACCTTGCCGCCTGCATCGACCGAAACCGGCTGCGGCCGCTCATAGATATACAACTTCGAGCCTTCCGGCACCTTGAAGGTCCCGGTCGTCGTGCAACCGGTCACCAAAATCAACGATGCAAACAGCAAACTCATTTTTTTTATCATGCTTATTTCCTCGGGTTGATATTCGGGATTGATTCAATCCCAACGTTTAAAAATCAGGGAGGTGTTGATGCCTCCGAAAGCAAAATTATTGCTCATCACATAGCCGCAATCGAGCTGACGCACCGCGCCGATAATATAGTCCAATGCGGCGCAAGCCGGGTCGACCGTTTGCAGATTCGCGGTCGGATGGAACCAGCCTTCGTTCATCATCTGGATGGCCGTCCAGGCCTCCAGCGCGCCGCAGGCGCCGAGCGTATGGCCGGTATAACTCTTCAGCGAGCTGATCGGCGTATTGGCGCCGAAAATCGCGGCGGTCGCGTGACTCTCGGCCCCATCGCCGTGTTCGGTCGCGGTGCCGTGCGCGCTGATATAGCCGATCGCGGCAGGCGGCAGCCCCGCATCCTCCAAGGCGAGCCGCATCGCGCCCTGCATGCTGCGGCTATCCGGCTGGGTCACATGCAGACCGTCCGAGTTGGTGCCGTAGCCGACCACTTCCGCATGAATCGTCGCGCCGCGCGCCTTCGCGTGCCCGAGTTCTTCGAGGATGAAGGTGCCCGCGCCTTCGCCGATCACCAGGCCGTCGCGGTTGAGATCGAACGGCCGCGGCGTGGTCTCGGGGGCGTCATTTTTCAGGCTGGTCGCATACAGCGTGTCGAACACCGCCGCCTGGCTAGCCGAAAGCTCGTCCGCGCCGCCGGCCGCCATCAGGGTCTGATGGCCGTATTTGATCGCCTCGTAAGCATAGCCGATGCCCTGGCTGCCCGACGTGCAGGCGCTGGAGGTCGTATACACGCGGCCGTTGATGCCGAAGAACAGGCCGATATTGACCGCGGCGGTATGCCCCATCAT
>Ga0208116_1000577_pt1 | contig 11278 bp, 12 predicted proteins | sample LakWasMeta9_HOW4_2_FD_183859 | JGI IMG/M metagenome (GOLD analysis project Ga0208116, IMG submission 183859) | Freshwater sediment methanotrophic microbial communities from Lake Washington under simulated oxygen tension - Sediment Metagenome... | ecosystem: Environmental > Aquatic > Freshwater >... | reverse complement strand
CCGGAGCTGGCCGCGCGGTGGATGCTCGCGACGCGGCATATGCAGCTCATCCGGCACTACGGCGTCATGGGCGACGCGATCGCGGCCGAGGTGGAGATGCAGGAACCTCCCGAGGAAAGGCCCGCGGACTCGCGGTGCGCGAGCTGCGGCGGCGAGCTGCACACGGAGGCGAGCACCATGCACCCCACCGCGAAGGTGGCGCGAGCCCTCGGACCCGCGTGGAAGGCCCCCGGGAAGCTCTCCCCGTGGGGCGTCCCGCTCCCGAAACGGGTGCAGGTTGTACGGGTAATCTAGGGGTTTCACACCCTGTCTGTGTGGGGTGGTGTGTGGCCATGTAGGTTTCCGTTACTGCGACGCTCGGACGGGGCGGGATTCGGTGCGTGAACGTCGGACGCCATGAGCACCACGGCGTTGGACAAGGCGAAGGCGGAGACGGAAAAGCTGCGGGAGCGGATGTCCCGCGGCCGGGCGCGTGCGGAGCTGGAGGCGGCGGAGATCCAGAACACCGCCGTCGAGCTCGGGACGGCCTACGCGTTCGGCTCCTACAAGGGCAAGGAGCAGCGGGCCAACCGCACGCTCATGACCATCGGGGGCCTCGACCCGGATGTGGTCTGGGGCGGCGCTCTCTACGTCGCGGGCCGGTTCGCCGGGGGCCGCGCGGGCGAGGCGTTGCAGTCGGGCGCGAAGGGCATCCTGGCGGGCTACGCGTATCAGAAGGGCTTGAACACTCGATAACCGACAACGTTGTCGGTTGAGTGTCCGAAGAGTGTCCGAAGACGCGGCGAAGGCTGCGCACAGAACGGGAGACGATCATGGCTGGAAACGGACTGTACGAAGACGTGGGCGACGACGAGCTGGTGGGCGACGAGCTGGTGGGCGACGAGCTGGTGGGCGACGACGAGGTGGGCGCTCCCCGCCGCGGTCGTCAGATGGGGCGGCGTCAGGCCCCCTCGGCGCCGCAGCGCGCCGCGATGCAGGGCCTCGCCGCGGGCCAGCAGATGGTGCGGAAGGCCGGGGGCGGGATCCGCTTCCAGAAGTTCCTGGGCGCCGCCGCGCAGACGCTCCCCGCGGGCTCCACGCAGACCTTCACCCTCTCGCCGACGGTGCCGTTCCGCGGGGAGCGCCTCATCGTCGCGACCGACGCGGCGGCGGACGCGGCCATCACCGTCGTCGGCTTCAAGATCGGCAACAACGATCAGATGATCGGCGGCGGCGCGGTGAGCATCCAGGCGTTTCGCGCGGACGCGGTCGGGCTGGAGCTGAAGTGCAACACCTGTCCGCCCAACCAGAACATCACCATCACGATCAACAACGGCACCGCCGCCCCGGTGTCCGTGCAGCCCACCCTGTTCGGCAGCTCGCTGGAGTGAGCCGGACGTGCGCATCGCCATCGTAGCGGGCGCACGCTCTCGCGAGTCTCTCTCCGTACTGCTGTCCTGTCTCTTCACCCTCAACGTCATCTACCTGCGGACGCATCCGCGGACGCCCGCTCTGTACGAGTCGGGCGTCCGCTACCGCCGTGAGCGCGACGTGGCCGAAGAGCTGCACCACCAGGAGGAGCGCTGGCGAACGGTGCCCGCGGTGCTGCAAGGGGGGCACGGAGACTGCGAAGACCTCGCGTGTTTCCGGGCCGCGGAGCTGGTGGTGTCGGGAGAAGACCCCGACGCCCGGCCCTGTCCAAAGCCGATCATCCCCGGTGTCTGGCACATCGTGGTCCGAAGGGGAGACGGCACGTTTGAAGACCCTTCCAAGGCACTCGGGATGAGTGCGCGGAGTCGCTCCTGATGTCCCCTCTCATCATGTTTGCCGTGGGCGCTCTGGCCTATCTCCTGGGTAAGAGCAACGACGACGACGCGCCCGCCCGGCCCGCCCGGCCCGCGCCTCGCGAGGCCGTTGACCAGGCGCGCGACGTGGCGGTGGCACGCGAAGCCCTCGACCGTGCGCGCGAGGCAACCGAGGCCGCAGCGGCCCGGCCCGCCCGGCCCGCCCCGGACCCCTCCGCGCCCTCGACGGCCCCGACTGCCGAGCAGGTGGCCGAGATGGCGCGGGCGATGGTCGAAGCCGAGCAGCGCCGACGCGAGGCGGCCGTGCCCGTCGTCTCCGTGGTGCCTCCCGGTGGCACCGCGAACGCTACGCCCGCCGCCGCCGCCGCCGCTGGGCGGCAGCTCGCGACCCCGGCCGCGCCCGTCGTGCGCCGCGTCCCCGTGCGCGCCGCGCCGACCGTGCTCCACGCGGACAATCACTCCGCGACTCCGGCGCAGATCCGCGCCGCGCAGGAGTTCACCGTGGCGCAGGTGCAGGCCGAGCAGGCGCACCGGCCGCTCACCCGCGAGCAGATCAAGGGCTACCAGCGACGCATGGGCGGTGTGGTCGCTGATGGCCGCATCGGTCCGCAGACGCGCGACCGCATGGGCTTCCTGATCGCCCGGCCCGGGGATCTCCCGGCCTCCCTTCCCACCAACCTTTCGCAGGGCGCGCAGGGCGCGCAGAGGGCCTAAGTCTCATGGAAAATCAGCTCTGTATCGTGGTTCGCGGCGGTCGCGATGGCGACGTGTTCCGCGGTGGCATCGACCTCCCGACGCGAGGTGGGCTGATTCAGCTCTCCGGCGAGGTGCCCGCGCCCGCGCTGCGGCGCTTTGCCGGACGTACGCTGGAGGTGCTCTCCGCGCTCCGTAACGGCAGCGTCGGCGGCGAGCTGGTGGGCGAGCTGGTGGGCCACGCCGACGAGGTGGGCGTGCCTCTCCTGGGGCAGCTCGCGAACGGGGCCGCGGACGCGCTCGGGGCCATGGGGCCGCTCGGGGGCCTCGCCGGGATGGGACTCCGGGGCCTCGCGTCGCTGTTCGGCGGCGGGCCTCCGCAGCCCCGGACGCGGGCCGGAAACCTCCCCCCGGTGGGGAGCGCGATCAACCGCGCTCGGCTCCTCGGACGCACGGGAGTCGTCCCGGGAATGAACATGAACGACGTGCGCGCGAAGCTCAATTGGGGGCTTACCCAGGATTGGGCCTGGGACCTCGAGGACGTGCGCGTGATGCTCCGCAACCTCCCCGCACAGGGCACCGTGCGGAGCGTGGACGAGCTCGGCGCCGCGCTCGGCGCGCCGATCGTGAATGCGCCCCCGCCCGCGCCCGCGCCCTCCCCCGCGGCGCCCGGGATGAGTCCGCAGATGATGCAGATGTTCCAGCGCTTCATGGCGATGATGGGCGGCGGTGTCGGGTGGGAGCCGGAGGTGGGCGTGCGCGCTCTGCCCCGCCCGGCTCGTGTCGCCCGGCCGCGCCCCCGCAACGCTCGACCCGCCCGGCCGCGCCGCCCCGGGGCGCCCGTGCGGGCCATCCCCATGCCCGGCGCGGTGCGGGCGCTGGTGGCCATCGCGAGGGGCAACGCGGACCCGTTCGTGATCGCCCCGACGCTGGCCGGTTCGGCGCTCCTGGCCGCCGCCGCGCCGCAGCTCGCGGCCGCCATGCCGTCGCCGGTCACCGAGAGCGCACAGCGCGTGGTGGCCATGGCCACCCGGGCGCTCGACGCCCGCGCCGCCATCGCCTCCAACGATCCGGCCTCGCAGGCCGACGCTCAGGAGACGCTCGACGAAGCCTATGAGGACGCCGCGGACGATCCCGAGGTCGCCGAGGCGCTGGAGATCTCCGAAGGCTTCGCGGACCAGTGAACCCGCGCGAGCAACAGGGCGCGCGGCGGGAGTTCACGACGTTCAGCGTTCCGCCCGCAACCCAGGTAGCCCTGCAAGGGTCATCGCTGGTGGCTCGTGTCCTGCGTGCTCAGTCCGAAGGGCCGGACGCGCAGGTGATCGTACAGACGACCTCGGAGGGCGTGACTTCGACTCGCACTCACGCTCTGCCGTTGCAGGGAATCGCACTGCCGGTGCCCGCGGGGAGCGTGACCGTGACGTTCTCCGCTGCGGCCCCGACGGTGTGTCTCGCCTCGCTCTCGCCCGGTGCTCCGGTGCTCGAAAACGTCTGGGTGCCCGGCCGAATCCTCGGCGGTGGCGTCGGTCAGAACGTCGTCGCGCCGCCCTATTCGCGAGGGGCATACGTGACTCTGTATGGCGGTCCCGGGCTGGTGAACGGCATTGCCGTTCCTGCCAATGGATACCGCCTCCCTTTCCCCGGAGAGACGATGTTCGTTGAGAACGCCTCTGCGGATCCGATGGCTTTCCTCGTTCAATGGGAGGTGTTCTCGTGAGTGCAATCTGGCGTCTGGCATGGTTGGCGGGTGACGATGATTCGCGGCAGTCGTTCCGCGAACTGGCGCGCGAAGGGGAGTCGCTACTCCAGGCGTTGGGCGGTGTCGTGCCGTCGCCGGGCGCCGCGTCGCTCCCCACCGCGCGCACCGAGTCCGGTCCGTTCAACCTCTGGACGGATCAGTACGAGGCCGCAGCGACGGCCGCGCACGCGATGCCGCTCGGGATCCTGTTCGCAGGCGTCTCCGGGTGGGATCCGAGGGCCGATCGCATCGTCTCGGCGGCGATCCTCGCTCCCCCGCCGACGCGCGAGTGGCCGCAGATCCTCGCGCTCCTGCGAACGCGCAACGCGCCGCGCGCCATCATCGCCAGCGCGGACTGGTTCGCCTCGCGCTCCGTGGGCCTCGTGAACGGAGACGAGCCGCAGCAGCTTCAGGCGCGCCTGCATCGCGCGTGGTGGGATGAGTTCGCGGAGCGGTTCCAGGCCCCCGCGCCCTCGCCGGACACGACCACGCCGCACCCGGAGACGGAGCCTCCCGCGGAGACGGAGAGCAGCTCGGGCGGCGGCGCGGGCCTGATCGCGGGCCTGATCGCCGCGTGGGCGCTCTCGCGTCGCAAGAGGGGCGGACGATGAGCAGCTCGGGCCGCTCGCAATCGGAGATCGCACGCGAACGCGTCGAGTCGCTGGTGGCGGTGCTGCCCAAGCGGCGCGGTGTGGTCGCCCTCGCGTTCCGTGCGGGCGAAGAGATCATGGGAGAGGTGGAGATCAACTCTCCCGACGATCCTCTCGGCGCGCTGTCCTCTGCGATGGTGCGATGGGCGACGGTGCAGGGGCGGCGCATCGACGCTCAGATCGTAGGCATGAATGAGAAAGGGGAGGTTGTCTGGCGCGGCAATATCCCCGTTCGCCCCGAGGAGGAGGAGGCCCCGTCGTCTTCAATGGACAACGGGGCAAACCTCTTCGAACTGGTGAAGGTGCTCGCTAACGCCAATCTCGCGTTGATGAAGCAAAACGTTGAGACGGTCGCAGCCGTCTCGAATGTGTTGAAGGCACACGGGGCCTCGACTTCGGCGTTGATGGAGGCTGCGACGGACGCGGTTCGCGCGGCGACACAGCGCGCGACCGAGGCCGATACGCGCGCCCATGAGGCCGATACGCGGGTGCGCGAAGCCTCTCAACTGGTGGCTGATAACCAGCTCATCGCCTCGACTGCGATGGACGCGAGCGAGAAGGCCAAGGGCGAGATGGAGGGCCTCGTGGGCGATGCGCTCAAGCAGATCGTGGGAACGGTCGCGGGCTCCGTCGTCTCCGCGGTGCAGGGCGCGGGGTCGGGGTCGGGGTCGTGACGGTCCGCGGGTGGGGCGCGCTCGCGCTCCTGGCCGCTGGGGTTGCGTTGGCGGGTGGCAGTGCGGGCGGCAGCTCGGAGGGCGGTGCGTCGATGGGTGCAGAGAGCAGCGGTGGAATCATTCTCGTGGTCGCTCGCGCGGAGGGCCTCGGGGCCGTGGTGGGCGGGACGGCGGCGCAGGCCATCGCCTCGCGCATCGACGCGTCGGCGGTGAGCTGCGGCGCGATGTTCGACGCACAGGGGCCGGTCTACGCGCTCCGTGATCGGGCGCATGGGGTCGAGCGGCCGAGCCGCGACACGTCGCGCGGCGCGGCGGTCTGTGTGGTCGGTGGCCGCGCGGTGATGGCCGCGGGCGGCGCGATCCCGGCCGACGCGACGGCGGCGGTGCAGGGCTACCCGACGATGGTGCACGGGGGCGTGGTCGCGGGCCTCGCCGACGACACGAGCCGCACCGGCCGCGTTGCGCTCGGGATCCTACGCGACGGGCGCATCGCGCTCTGTCTCTACCAGGGCGGGATGCGCGCCTTCGCTCGCGAGCTGGTCCGCGTCGGGGTGATGGAGGCCGTCTATCTCGACGGGGGCCGCGCGACGACGGTGCAGACCCGAGACGGCTCGCTCGCTCGGGTCGGGACGGAGGTGTCGCAGTCGTGGGTGGTGCTCAACCAGGCCGAAGTGGTTCGGGGCGGTGTGCCCGCGGGTGATGCCGACCTGATCGAACTCCCCCGGGCCTACGCCGCCGCGAAGCTCGACACCCTCGCGCGTCGGCTCATCCGCTCGCCGCAGTCGTGGCAGCGGTGGGGCGCTCGGTGGATGCCCGGCGCCCCCGTGGAGGCGCTGGTGGCGCTCTCCATCACCAGCGGCGGACCCGAGGAGCGCGGAGGGCCGCCGGACTTCGTGATCGGGTGCCCTAACGTCGAAGCCGAGAGCGTGCGCCGCTGGCGTCGCGACGGCTCGCTACGGCGCGACCTCGGACGGGACGTAGATCCCGACGACGCGCCGGGCTACGCGCACGATCAGGACGCGCAGATCTACTGCGGCCTGCGAAGCTACGCGGAGCACCTGGAGAGCGCGCACCTGCCGCTGGTGGAACCGCGGCCGTCGCAGTGGGACGCGTGGGCCTACCGGCTCGCGGCGATGGCCTACGTTGCTGGCAACGGCGCCGCTGCAGCGCAGCTCGCGCCGATCGCGTCGCAGCTCGCGACGGTCCCGCGCACGGAGCGGTGGGAGGTGCTCTCCAGGGCGATCGCGAACACGCGCGGCTCGGAGTGGGGCTCGCGCTCCATCGCCGGGAAGTGGAAGGCGGCGCACCTGCAACTCCGGGTAGATGCCCGGTGGATCGGGGGCCTCTTGCTCGCGCAGCGCATGGGGTCGCCCGTGGGCTGGTGGGGCACCGCCGACGAGATGGTTTGGCTCGCGCTCGAGAACCGCGCCGAAGTGCGCGTGGGTTGAAAGGACAACGGACCATGGCAACGACGACGACGAACACCAACGGGCGCAACTACTGGGGCAACCTCGCCCTCACGATCCTCTGTCTGGCCGGGACGTTGGGCGGGTGCTTCGCCCATGAGATCCCGTGGAGCGCCTGGGGCATCGCGATGGCCGTCGCGTGCGGGTGGGTGCCGCTCGCGCTGGTTCAGTCCATCGTGCGCGACCACACCCGCGCCATGCTCGCGATGCCGCCCGCGCTCCCCCCGCTCCCGGTGTTCCGAGGCCCCGGTGGCGGCGGCGCCGGCGCGGACACGACCGGGCGTCGACGCGCCGACGAGGTGTCGCTCCCCCGGCCGGCCGCGCCTGAATCCATCGCCCCCGCGGTGGAGCCGCGCAGCTCGCTGCCCGGCGTCGGGTTCGCGGGCTTCGTCGAGATGGTGCGCGGGCTCTCAGCCGGGCCGCGCTTCGCCCTCTCAGCGCTCGCGCTGGTGGTGTTCGCCATGGGCTCGCAGGGATGCGCCGCGGGGGCCTCTGGCGGGGCCGCGAGCGGCTCCGGCTCGACCTCCAACATGATCCGGGCGGCGGTGCGCTGGGCGTGTGCTGCGGCGCCCGTGGTGGAGTCGCTGGTGGACGGCGCGGGGAACCTCGCCGCGAGCGAGCCCACGCCCGGCCGCGAGTCGGTGTTGCTGGTGGGGCCTGCACCCGCGAGCTCGGGAGGAGATGCGCTCGGCGCCGTCGCGATCGTGCTGTCCCGGCCGGTGGCGCGGACCTCGACCACCAGGTCAACGGCCACCAGCTCGGAGAGCCCCTCCGAGGGAGGACCTCCCCCGGTGGTGGATCCCTCGCCGCGTACCATCGGACCCCGCGCGACCTCGACTCAGGACCGGCCGCGGTAATGCTGCGACGGGCTGGACATTCGCCCCGGTTGTGCTCGCCGCAGGGCGGGAGTACAACCGCGGTGAGTCCAGTAGCCGCTGGGCTTGGGTCGGTAGCCGCCGACTCCGCTGGAAACACAACGACCCGGAACCTCTCGCGAGGGCCGGGTCGTCGGACCTCTCAACGCGGTAGCCGCCGCGCAGGGGTCTAGCAACGCGCTGGAGGCGCGCCGCATGGTTCACAGATACCCGCGCAGGATCCCCCGCACAAGCGCACCCGTCGCCCCCCTCTACGCGCGCTCTGTCCAGTGCATTCGCTCTTGGCGAGTGACAGAGCTCTGCCTCCCCTCCGACACTGAGCGAATGCACAGTGCTTTGGAGGCCCCATGACCTACTGCACCCGTCGCTTTTGCGTGCGTCGTGTCCCCGAGGGGCAGGGCGATGGCTGGTGTCCGCAGTGCCGCGCGGAGCACCGCGAGGAGCGCGCGGTGTTGCTGGCCGCTGGGCTCTGTCCGCGGTGCGTACAGCGGGAGCGGGAGGTGGGCCGGGCCGCGTGCGCGGAGTGCCTCGCTCGCGACGCGTCGAAGGCCCGGGAGCGCCGGTCGCAGATCTCCAACGGCCGCGTGCGCACGCAACGCATCCGGGGGCGCCGATGAGGCCCGCATGGGCCATGCGCCCTGACGTGTGCGCGTTGCTGGTGGAGGCCGGTGCGCGTCGATGCGCTCCGCGGCTCCCCGGGCTGGTGTCGTGCGTTCGCGAGCGGCCGGTGCTCTCCGTGCTCCGCGCTGGTGTGCTCCACGACGTGCACGTTCCGCTGGTGAGGTGCCCTGCGATGCCCGGGTGGGCGTGCGAGGTGGGCCGGTGAAGCGCTCGAAGGCCTCGAAGGCCCCGCGCCCCACGCGCTTGCTCGTGCAGAGCTTTCGGAGCGGTGGGCCGGTGAAAACCCTCGTTGCGTGCCGGGCCTGCAAGGTCCGCCGGGTGAAGAGGCGCGGTCCCTACCGCGGCCAGTGGTGCCAGGACTGCGGCGACGCGTGGGACCGATGGTTGACCTCATCCGAGCGGCAGCTCGCGCTCCCGGCCGGGCCGGTCGAGCGGAGGACGAAGCCCGTACAGCTCGAGCTGTTCGGGGAAGGTGTCGGGGCCATCGGCCCCGCGGGCTCGCACGGTGCGAGCGCATTGAAGGGAGACTCACATGGGAAAGATCGCGAAGGATCGCAGGGCGGCGTTGTCGGAGAGCGAGTCGAAGGCGTGGAGGGAGGTGGAGGCGTTGGGAGAGACGCGCGAGCGGAGCGAGGAGGGGTTGCCGTCGATGCCTTCTCCCGAGGCGAGCGAGGCGGCGCCCCCGAAGCGCTCGCTGGTGTCGATGATGTTCGACGCGATGGCGTCGGCGACGGAGCGCGAGCGGCGCGAGGAGCGCATCACCCGGGCGCTGGAGACGATCGCGGAGGCCGTGATGGGAGTCTCCGTGCACGTCGAGTCCGCGGCGGCGTCGGTGGTCGCGACGATGGAGACGCTCCGCTCTCCGGCGGTGCTGTTGGCGATCTCCACCACGCTCCGCGAGGCGGTGACGGGGAAGACCTCGCGCAAGCCGAAGGCGACCGTGGAGCCCGAGGCGACCACGGAGCCCGAGGTGCCCGCGCAGCTCTGACGACGCGCGACCCGCTCACCTGGGGTGAGTTCGCGGCGATCAGACTTCGCGTGTTGCGTCAACTGGAATCGACGGCCGCGGCGCGAGAAATCGACGCTGCGACCGTCGAGCCCTCCGCGCCAATCACAGATCAGGACGCACGTCAACGGCGTTCGGCGGTGGGACGTTGAGAATCCGCACGGTGAAGCGCCACCGCGTGCGGGGGGTGGATCAGTGGGCCGCGTGCTGCCTGGAGTGCCAGGAGCTCGGCGCGTGGCAGCTCTCGATGGTGGCCGCCCTCATGTGGGCGGGCGCGCATGGGTGGACCTGGGGCAAGCGCTGGTCCGGTGAGAGCCGGACGGAGCCTTACGCGTACTGCCCCGCGCCGTCCTGCCAGAAGGCCCGGGACGCCCACACCGCCCGGACCCTCGCCGCGCTCCGGGGGCCTGCCCCTCGCGGTCGCCAGGGGGGCCGCTGATGCCCGGCGCGGATGGCCTCCCTCCTAGTAGCCCTGCCCGGCAGGTGACGACCCGTATCAGCCCGATCGACCGGGCCGATGGGGAGGTGCGGGGGGGTTGGGGGGCAGAGCCCCCCACTTCCCTTGATACCCAAGGGGATTTGCTCCCAAACGGCGAAGGGGTGCCAGCGAGCGGGGCCGTCAAGGCCCCGCGGTCGAGCCTCCCTCACAGACACCGGCTCGGACGCCCGGTGCGCGATGGCTGGCGCGGGTGGATCGCGAGGGTGGCGGCGGCTCTGCGATCCTTCGGGGCCGAAGAGATGGCGCAGAACCTCACGAGCTGCGGACAGATGGCGCGGGTTACACCGTGCCGGGCTGTCGAGGATGGAGGCTGCGGCGATCCGTTCGGCCGGGTGGAGGTGCGGATCTCCTGCGATGCTCGGGTCTGCCCGTGGTGCTCGCGCCGGGCCGCGCAGGAGCGCGTAGAGCTGGTGACCGCAGCGGCCATGAGGGTGCCGGACTATCAGGCCGCGCAGCTCGGAGCGGCGGTCGAGCGGCTCCGCGAACAGGAGCACCAGGCACAACGGGCCGTCGAGCATTGGGCCGGGTTCGCCGTCGAGGCCGCGAACCGTGCGGAGCGGCGGCACTCGCAGCGCGAGCGCGAGCGAGACGAGGCGAAGGCCAAGCGCCATCGCGAGCGCGCCGAGAAGGCCGGGAAGCGCGTAGCGCTCGCGCGGCGGCAGCTCGCGGGCGTGCGGGAGCTGCACCGCTGGGGGTGGAAGCTGGTCACGATCTCGCCCATGTGGAACCCGGCCGACGCGGCCGAGTACGAGCCCGCGGCGATGCGAGCCCGCGCGGAGGACGTGCTCCATCGCTGGTCGCGAGTGTGGGAGGCAGGAGCTCGCGCGGGTGGGCTCGCGGCGGCGACGGTGCGAACGGAGATGAGCGCCGGGGGCCACATCCATGTGCACGTCCTCTACCGAGGCCCGTGGGTGCCTCAGGAGTGGTGGCAGAGCGAGGCCGGTTGCATCGTCGACGTGCGCGCGATCCGGGCGAAGGATGCGCGCGGGGTCGAGCGCGAGACACAGCGCGCGGAGGAGTCGGCTGCGGCCTACGCGGAGCGGGTGTTGCGCGGGGCGGTGACCGAGGCGGTGAAGTACGCGCTCAAGACGCCGACGCCGACATCGGCCGAGTGGATGAGCGGCGACCGTCGCGACGTGGCGCACCCGGAGCTGGCCGCGCGGTGGATGCTCGCGACGCGGCATATGCAGCTCATCCGGCACTACGGCGTCATGGGCGACGCGATCGCGGCCGAGGTGGAGATGCAGGAACCTCCCGAGGAAAGGCCCGCGG
>Ga0208116_1000574_pt1 | contig 11298 bp, 12 predicted proteins | sample LakWasMeta9_HOW4_2_FD_183859 | JGI IMG/M metagenome (GOLD analysis project Ga0208116, IMG submission 183859) | Freshwater sediment methanotrophic microbial communities from Lake Washington under simulated oxygen tension - Sediment Metagenome... | ecosystem: Environmental > Aquatic > Freshwater >... | reverse complement strand
ACGTTTCGCACCAACGGCAAGGCTTCAAGAAAATGTTCGGACGGGTTTACAAAACCCGTCCGGCGTAGGTCATACTGAAAAGCCGGATTTCTGCAATTAAATAGCCTGTCTATCTGACAACGACCCTGCCGGGATTCTCTTGCCTCACAGCCGTCTCGGCGCGGGCCTGCTGATTCGCGCCTTTGCCGTCTTTGGCCGGCACATGACCGGCCTGCATCGACTCGGGCGCCTTATGCATCACCGTCACCGGCAGGCCCAGCGCCCCCCAGTTATAAAGCCATCCTGCATCCTCGGAGACATTGGGCCAGCGCTTGTTTTGGTCTTTGGTGGCCATGTTGACGCAGCCATGGCTGGCGGGGCGGCCAAAACTGTTGTGCCAAAACGCGCCATGGAAGGCATAGTCCCTATGGAAGAACTGCGTATAGGGGACGTCCTCCACTTCATAGAAACCGGGTTGCCCCTTGGCGACATCGCTACGCATTCTCTTGTGGCGGTAACGGTCATAGATATAAAAGGAACCCGTCACCGTGGGGGTTTTGCTTTTGCCCGTGCTGACCGTGAAGGTGCGCACCACTTTGCCGTTTTCCACGGCCTCCACGCGCTGGCTGTCCAGGTAGACGAAAAGTCTCCGGTCCGTGCCGGTGCTGAATTGCTCGATCAGCGCTTGCGTCAGCATCCCGCCGCGCTCGCCTCTTAAATGTTGCCCGTCGTCGCTGACTTCGATGCTGCTAGAGGCCGGCCATGCAGGCTGAGGGGTAAATCTCAGTTGACGCGGCCCAATCCAGCGCCATTTTCCAGGGATGGCCTGGCCATCACGGACTTGCACCTTGAGATGGCTCGCCGCGTTGGCCCGATCGGACAACGGTTCATTGAAAGTCACTTGCAGCGGCAACATCAAGCCTAGATTGGTCAATCCCTTGACATTCGTCTCGGCGGCAAGGGGCGGCGCGGTTGTCAATTCCAGGTCGAGCGGCGGCAGGGATACGCCCGAGGGGGTTTTATAGTTAACCTGGACCGCATACTTATGGTCTTGCTCATAAGCACTCGCCAGCAAGCGGATGTTATGGCCCGTCGCATCGTGCTCCGCTTTCAACGTCAGACCGCCCGTGGCCTGCACCTCCCCCACCGGCCGGTCGAAATGCAGGGTCACCGATGAATCCGGCCCCAGCCTTGTCAGCGTGGGCCCTTCCAACTTCGGTATGCCGGCCGTGGTGAAGTTGATTTCACGGGTTTCAGACTCTCCGGACCAAGACCGCTCCGCCGTCACCTTGATCTTATAGCGCATCTCGAAAGCCAAGGGCGCTGGCAGGCTAAGGCGGGTTTGGTCCTTCGCCGCAAACAGGACTTTTCCTGTGCCATCGAACAGTTCAACCTTGGACAAGCGGGCACCCAAGCCCACCGCCTCCAGGATAATGGCTTTGCGCGGATCGACTTCGTTTCCGCCTTGCAAGGATGTCATCGAAAACCCATAGGGCAGCATGCCTTGGCTGACGAAGGTTTCGTTCGGACTGGCTTGCACGGCTACCGACAAAGTCATGATCGCCGCGACCGACCAGAACAGAATCGGTTTGATTGCACCGAAATAAGTGGCCATTTTCATCGAGTCACTTTGCACACAAATAGGTGTATTGATTAAAAACTGGGCATAGCCGCTCATAGGCTTCAAGGCATCCCGTTCGGAGAGACCCGCCAGAAGGCCGGCCCCCGGTTCGAGGATACCCTCAGTTTTATGCCCATTCCATTGACCTCATTATACTAAAGATAGTTGCCCCAGAAGAAAACCTTGCCAAATCAGTCCCAACGGAACGGGATAAAATCATTGCGGGCAGGCAATGGGTTGTTCACTTTTTGAACAATGCGGGGGTAAAAAGTTTCACCTAAGCCGGCAATGTGGTTTCGCGCACGACTGCGGGGATGCAGGAGGTAGGCTGGGTTGGAGCTTTGCGGAAACCCAGCAAGGCTAGCTGAAAACGCTGGGTTTCGTGCCTCAAGCCAGCCTACGAGCTACCTTGCTGAATGTTTCAAGCCAATTTCAAGGCTTCAAGAAAATGTGTGGACCGGTTTACAAAACCCTTCCGGCGAAGGGGTCAGATTTCAATTTGTGATATCGCGCCATCGTCGTGAAGGTAGAGTGAGTAGTTTTCCAATACGTCCTCCATGATTGCCCGTATAGCATCATTTACGACTATTTCCTGGCTCGATTGATGAAAGCTAGTAATCTGTTGGTAGTGGATCTCTGTAACTCTTAGCAATCCTAATTCTGTTTGATCGTATAGCTCTTCTGGCTCGATCACTCCGATTCCGTCCATCATGGTTTGATTGACGAGTTGACGGAGGGAAATCTTTGGATTGCCCTCTGCATCAAAAAACATGGTTTGCAAATTCCATTTGCTAGACAGGATGAAAGAGTCTAAGTTCTTTTCGATTAGAAGTTTTCGAGCCTGATCGGTGTCGTACTTGATATCAATGATTGATGTGTCTGGAATTACGAAGTTAGACGTTATGTTTATTGATTTCAATAGAGGATTAATCGTCACTAATCGAACTCCTCGCTCTTCTGCGAGGAGTTTGGCTCCTGACTGATAACCAACGGTGGTGGCAAAAATTCCTGTTGCGTTGCCTATATCGTCGAGCGTTGCAATTAGCGATGCCACATCGGTTTTTTTTACGCGTCGGTTGTAGTGCTTACACTCTATGCAGGTCTTGTACTTGACTCCGCCGACTTTGAATTCCCAGTAGACATCAATCTGATGAGTTGCACCACTACGCCCTTTTAGTTTTACGTTGTGTAAAACATTCACATTTTCCACGCAACCATTCGCAACCAACGCTGCGTGAAGATCGCGTACTAGAATTTCATATTCCGTTGAGAGGGTTCTCATGATGTCCGCTTGGAACCTAACAAGCTATTATACACAGCCTAACGTATATTTTTTTTGATTTGACATCAAGAATGTAGAGCCATAGCATGTGCTTAACGCAGTAAAGCCCATCGGTTGCGATTTCAATGTCAGATTCATTTGAGGTTAATTTTGAAACCGTCTGATCAAGCCCAGAGCATTAAATATTATTCAACTCGCTGATTAATGACGACTTTATAATCGCTAGAGCCGGACACTGCGGCTTTTTCTACCGTCCCGAGCAAATCCCCCGGCTGCGAAATAGCCTCTCCGGATTTGGAGATGCGCGCAAGCAATTTCACCTCGCCGAAATTCGATAATTTCATCGCCGGCATCATCGCCATCGTGTCGTCGAGTGTGACCTTCAAAGGCAACTCGGAAACCTGCTTGCGCACGATCGCGAGCGGCATTTTAGGTCCCGTGAGGGCCTGGGCGTAAACGAAGACGGTATCGCTCGGGCTTGCGGCCTCCCGGAGTTCGGGTGCGAGGCTGACTTCGACCGAAATCGAAGGAGCCTGGGCTACGGCAGCCGGTTGTTCGGTTTGCGGCGCGTTGGCCGCTGCCTGCGCCTGCCCCGGAAGCCCTGCAATGATGTTCTGCATTTCCTTGCGCGGTTCGGAGCCTTCCGGCAGCAAGGATTCTAGCTTCCGCCACAGCGCCGCGGCGCCCTGCGGGTCGCCTTGCTGTACCTTGGAAAGGCCCGCAAGCCAGAGGCCGTTCGGGTTTTCGGGTTCGAGTTTCAGCGCCTTGAAGATCAGCTCGGACGGTTTGCCGGCCAGGTTTTTCTCGGCGGCGAAGGCCAGCGCTTCCGCGTAGAGCAGCATCACGTCGGGCTTGTCGCCCATCAGCCGGTAGGCATTCCCGAAGGCGTCGGCGGCTTTCGGGAATTGTTCGAGATATTTATAGGACTTGCCGAGCATCATCCAGCCTTCGGCGTCGTCCGGGTTCGCCTTCATCTTCTCGGCGAGGCCCGCGACCATTTTTTCGATGTCCGCGGAAGTCGGCATGCCCGCCGGCGCAGCCTGGGCCAGTTCTTTGCCGTGCTCGACCGCGTCGAAGCGTCCGAGCGCAAGATACAGGGAGCCTGCCAATACCGGCACCGCCACGCCGACCAGGTAAACCATCCAGCGGCCCTGGGTGTTGGCGGCCTTGACCTGGCTTTCGATCGAAAGATCATCGCTGAGCGCGAGTTCCAGTTCGGCGACCTGTTCGTCGAATTGCGCCTGGCTGATGCCGCCGGCGCGCAGATTGTTTTTAAGTTCGGCGAGCCGAATCTTGGCGATCTCGATGTTGCGGTGATCGAGATCGGCCTGCTGCAATTGGCGCGCGCGCCACAAAGGAGGCAAAACAAACGCAAAGGCGACCAGGATAAAGGCGGCCGCGATCAGAAAAAATACGATGTTCAAGAGCGGTCACCTTCATCCAGTAAGCGGCGAATCTTTTGCCGTTGTTCGTCGCTGAGCGACGGCTTCGGGCTGGCCTGTTTGCGGCGGATCAACACGATCACGCAGAGCGCGCCGATCAGAAAAAACAGCACCGGACCGAGCCAGAGCAGCAGCGTCTTGACCTTGAACGGCGGATTGTATAACACGAAATCGCCGTAGCGCTCGGTCATGAATTTCAGGACTTCGTCCTTCGACTGGCCTTTTTCGAGCATTTCGTAGACCTGCCGGCGCAGGTCGGCGGCCAGGTCCGCATTCGAGTCGGCGATGGTCTGATTCTGGCAGACCAGGCAACGCAGTTCCGATGTCAAGGATTCGTAGGCTTCCTGTTGTTCGGGATTCTTGAATTCGCGGTACTCGACGCCGGCGCCGCCGAGGCCGGCCCACAGCAATAAAGTGATCAGGGTCAGGATTTTCATTCGGCTTGCAGTTTGGCGATCAGGGGCAAGAGGGTTTGCTGCACGGTTTCGGGAGTGACCGGGCCGGTATGTTTATGGCGGATGATGCCTTTCTTGTCAACCACGAAGGTCTCCGGCACGCCATAGACGCCCCAGTCGATGCCAATCCGTCCTTCCTGATCGCTCACGCTCATGTCGTAAGGGTTGCCGAGCTTGTTCAGCCAGTTCAAGGCATCTTCCCGCGCGTCCTTGTAATTCAGTCCGATGATCAGCGCCGCGTGCTGCTGCGCCAACTGATTCAGCACCGGGTGCTCGGCGCGGCACGACACGCACCAGGACGCCCAGACGTTGAACAGCCAGACCTTGCCTTTCAAATCCTCGGGCGACAGTTTTTGCTCGGGATTGTCGAGCTTCGCCGCGCTGAATGCCGGCGCCGGCTTGCCGATGAACGGGGACGGAATCTCGGTCGGGTTCAGCTTCAGGCCGATCGCGAGGAAAACGCCCATTACGATGAAGATGATCAGAGGGATCAGGTATTTAAGCATTGGCGCCTTCCTTGTTTTTCGCGTTGATCCGATAGCGCCGATCGAGCGCAGCCAAGAGCCCTCCGGCCGCCATCAACAACGCGCCGAGCCAGATCCAGCGGATGAACGATTTGTAATAAATCCTGAGACTCCAGGCGCCCTGGTTGCCCAGCGGCTCGCCGATCGCGACGAACAGGTCGCGGAACAGGCCGGCGTCGATCGCGGCCTCGGTCATCGGCATCTTCTGCACCTGATAGACGCGTTTTTGCGGCTGCATCTCGGCGACCCTTTTGTCATCATGGTCGACCGTCACGAACGCCTGCTCGGCGACATAGTTGGGGCCCTGCGTCTGCTTGACGCCGTGGAAACGGAAGCTGTAGCCGGACAAATCGAGCGCCTCGCCCGGCGCCATGCGCACGTCCTTCTCGACGCTGTAGGCCGAGGTCAGCGTGATGCCGACCGCAAATACCGCGATGCCGGCGTGCGCGAGCGTCATGCCGTAAAAACCGGAAGGAATGCCTCTGAGCCGCTCCCAGGAGAAGCCCTTCGCGCCCATGCGGTCGTAAAATGACAACCCGGTGCTGGCCAGGGTCCATAACGCAAGGCTCAGGCCGAACACCGCGGCCCAGGAATAAAACGGCATCAACAGCGGCAGCAAAAGCCCCAGCACGACACAGGTCAGCGCGATCCAGCGCACCCGCAGCGCCAGCGCGCCGAACAGGTCGCGTTTCCAGCGGAGCAGCATGCCGAGACCGACCGCGACCGCGAGCGGCGCTGTTAAGGGGATGAACACCGCATTGAAATACGGTGGACCTACCGAAATCTTGCCGAGTCCCAACGCATCGATCACCAGTGGATAGAGGGTGCCGAGCAGGATGCTGGCCGCGGTCACGACCAAGAGGATGTTGTTCAACAGGATCACCGATTCGCGCGACACCCAGTCGAAGGTCGCGCTGCTCTTGACTGTCGGCGCCCTGACCGCATACAGCAGCAAGGAGCCTCCGACCACGATTCCGAGGAACACCAGGATGAACAGGCCGCGCGCCGGATCGCTCGCGAACGCATGCACCGAAGTCAAAACGCCCGAGCGGACCAGGAAGGTGCCGAGCAGGCTCAGCGAAAAGGCGAAGATGGCCAAAAGGACGGTCCAGGTCTTGAACACGCCGCGCTTTTCGGTCGCGGCCAGGGAATGGATCAACGCGGTGCCGACCAGCCAGGGCATGAATGAGGCGTTTTCGACCGGGTCCCAAAACCACCAGCCGCCCCAGCCCAGTTCATAATAGGCCCACCAGCTGCCGAGTGCGATGCCGATCGTCAAAAACATCCAGGCGATATTGGTCCAGGGCCGTGACCAGCGCGCCCAGGCCGCATCAAGCCGGCCTTCGAGCAGCGCCGCGATCGCGAACGCGAAAGCGACCGAGAAGCCGACATAGCCCATGTACAGCATCGGCGGATGGATCGCGAGGCCGGGGTCCTGGAGCAGCGGATTCAGGTCGCGGCCTTCGGCGGGCGCCGGAAACAGCCGCTCGAACGGGTTCGAGGTCAACAGCAGGAACAGCAAAAAGCCGATCGCCACCAGCCCCATCACGCCGAGCACCCGCGCGACGGTCGCCTCCGGAATGCTCTTGCTGAAACGCGCGACCAGGCCGGTCCAGCACGACAGCACCAAGGCCCAGAGCAGGAGCGAGCCTTCATGCGCGCCCCAGACGCCCGAAATCAGGTACAAGGTCGGCAGCGCGGTATTCGAATTGGTCGCGACATAGGCGACCGAAAAATCGTGCGTCAAAAAACTCGTCGTCAGGCAGCCGAACGCGATCGCCATGAACAAGAGCTGGGCATACGCGGCGGGCCGGGCGACGCCGATCCAGCCGGCTATCGCGCGCGCGGAGCCTGCGATCGGCAAGGTGGCCAAAACGACCGCCATGCACAGGGCCATGATCAGCGCGAGGTGTCCTATTTCGGGTATCATTGGGGTTGACCTTTTTTGTTGCTGTCCATGGGGATGATTTAACTGGCCCGTTTACGGGATTGCATCAGTACGCGAAGCTAAGCCACAAGTTCACAATATTCAACCACGGTCGAAGGAGTTGGAATTGGCAGACCTTCTTCTCGTAAACCTTCGATATGAAAGGCGATGGCTTCACGAATATTCTGTTCTATTTCGATAAGGGAATTTCCGGTGGTAATACACCCCGGTAAGTCAGGCACATAAGCAGAATAATTACCTTCGGCTTGCTCAATAATCACCGCATACCGCATATATTTTACCTCTTCAATTGTGCTTGTTTAAGGATGCTATTCAAAGTACCGGGAGCCAAATCATCGTTAGGTTTACCGGGAACCGTAACACGCCCAGGTTTGATTGGGTGCTTAAATTGGCGGTGGCTGCCCCGCGTACCGACAAGAAACCAACCATCAACAGCCAGCAGAGTTAAGATTTCCGAAACCTGCATCGGCTTTGTTGATCAATTAAAATTATTTTCCTTCGGCAGGGGCATCCTGATTTTTCAAGCTCGCCTTCACTTCAGGCGGCATGTAGTTCTCGTCATGCTTGGCCAGCACTTCCTCGGCGATGAAGACGCCCTGGTCGTTCAATTTGCCGTGCGCGACGATGCCCTGGCCTTCCCTAAACAAATCGGGCAGGATGCCGGTGTATTCGACGACGACTTCCTTGCTGAAATCGGTCAGGGTGAAGCGCACGGTCATGCCGTCGCCGGGCCGCGACACCGAACCCTTGACCACCATGCCACCGAGACGGAACAACGCGTCCTTCGGCGCCTTGCCGGCCACGACGTCGGTCGTCGAGAAAAAATACATCAGGTTGTCGTTGAATGATTTCAGCGCGAAAAAGGTCGCCGCTCCGATGCCGACGACCATCAGGCCGATCAGCAGCAATCGCTGTTTTCTGGCGGGTTTCATCCTTCCTTCCGTTTACTTTTTAAGAGTTGCCGGCGCAGCCATTGTTTGCGCTGCATGACCGGAATCATGATGTTGGCGGCGAGCACCGCCAGGGTGATGCCGTAGGAGGTCCAGACATAAAAGCCGTAGCCGCCCATCGCAAAAAATTCCTGCAAACTCATGACGTCGTCCCGAAAAATTTGTTGCGAACCCATTGCGCCGAACGCTCGCGCTGCAAGACTTCGACGCGCGCGCGTTGCAGCATCGCGATCAAATAATAGAATTTGAAAGCGAGCGCCATCAACAGCAATGGAATCAGCATGCTGACATGAATCGACGGCTTGTCCATCTTGGTCACCGTTGGCCCCTGATGCAGCGTGTTCCACCACTCGACCGAATAATGAATGATCGGGATGTTCACCACGCCGACCAGCGCCAGGATCGCGACCGCCTTCGAGGCGACGCGCTTGTCGTCGATCGCGCCGTAAAGACCGATCACGCCGAGGTAGAGGAACAGCAGGATCAATTCGGACGTCAATCTGGCGTCCCAGACCCACCAGGTTCCCCACATCGGCTTGCCCCACAAGGAGCCGGTCACCAGCGCGACGAAGGTGAACCCCGCGCCGACCGGCGCGCTGCTGATCGCGACCACCTCGGCCAGCTTGATCCGCCAGACCAGGCCGATCGCGCCCGCAGCCGCCATCACCGTATAGATGAACAGCGACATCCAGGCGCTCGGCACATGGATATAGATGATCCGGTAGCTGTCGCCCTGTTGGTAATCCGCAGGGGCGAGATACAGGCCGCCATACAGGCCGGCGGCGGTCAACAGGATGAAGATAACGGTCAACCAGGGCATCAGGCGCTCGGTCAGCGCATAGAAATGCGGCGGCGAGGCCATGCGGTGAAAAAATCGGACTACGGAATCGGGTACTAAAAACATGGCATGCAAGGCACAGGGTTCAAGGCGAAGGGTAAGCGGCCGCTTATTCCGACGCGCTGTATCACGCGCCGCCGAAGCGGCGCAACCGGCGTTTCCACGCGAAACGTGGAAACGATAAATCCAGATATTTTACGGGATATTGCTAATTTATACTCATTTTTAATGCCGCCGCGGTCGGCCAGGGCGCCAGCACCAAGGACAGGAGCAGGATCGAAATCAATATGCTGATCTGCGCATCGACCGGCAAACCGCCGGCGGCCATCTGCACCGCGTTGCCGGCAAAGATCAGCACCGGCACATAGAGCGGCAGCACCAAGAGCGACAGGATCATGCCGCCGCGCCGAAGGCCTACGGTCAACGCGACGCCGATCGCGCCGATCAGGCTCAGGACCGGCGTGCCGAGCAGCAGCGTCAACAACAGCACCCCCAGGGCATGACTGGGCAACCCCAGAAACACCGCGAGCAGCGGCGCGACCAAGAGCAAAGGCAGGCCGGTCACCAGCCAGTGCGCGATCACCTTCGCCAGCACCAGCAGCGATGCCGGATGCGGGCTCAGCAGCATCTGTTCGAGCGAGCCGTCATCGAAATCGGAGCGGAACAAACTGTCCAGCGACAGCATCGCCGCGAGCAGCGCGGCGACCCAGATCACGCCCGGCGCGATAGACTGCAACAGATGCGGTTGCGCGCCGATGCCGAGCGGAAACAAGGTAATCACCAGCACAAAAAACAGCAAGGGATTGATCATCTCCGCGCGCCGCCGAAAAGCCAGCACCAGATCGCGTCGGATGATCGCCAGAAAAGCGCGAGTCAGTGTCATCAGGATAAATGAATGCGCTGCACGATGGCTTCGTGCAGATCGATGTCGTGGTGGGAAGTCAAAACGATCATGCCGCCGTCGGCGCAGTGCTCGCGCATCAGCGACTCGATCAGCGCGATGCCGGCCCGGTCGAGCGAAGTAAACGGCTCGTCGAGAATCCACAGATGGTTGCCGGTGATCAACAGGCGCGCCAAGGACAGGCGCCGCTTCTGCCCGGCCGACAAGGCCTGCGCCGGCACGTCGTCATAGCCCGCCAAATGCACCTTCTCCAGCGCATCGGCAATCGAAAAACGTCCGGGCCGGCCGAGAGCCAGCGACACGTTCAGATTTTCGAGCACGGTCAGTTCCTTCTTGATGCCGTCCAGATGACCGACATAGGCCATGTCCGCATAATAGCGGCTGTCGTCGATCGCTTCGCCGCGCCATAGCACCTGGCCCGCGTCGGCCTCGCGAAAACCGCACAGAATCCTCAACAGCGATGTTTTGCCGCTGCCGTTCTTGCCTTCGAGCAACAGCACCTGCCCTGCATGCAGGGTGAAATTCAGTGCCTTGAACAGCACGCGGTCGTCGCGGATGCAGCTCAGATCGACGCCTTCGAGCATCATCGGCCTATCGATCATGCCTTCGTCCGCTGCCGCAGAACCTCGTATAACAGCACGCCGGTCGCGACCGACAAATTCAGGCTTTCGACACTGCCCCGCATCGGCAGCGCAACCAGCATATCGCAGGCTTCCTGGGTCAGGCGCCGAAGACCCTTGCCTTCCGCGCCGACCACCAGCGCCATCGGCACGCTGAAATCGGACTGATAGGCGCTTTGCGCGGTGTCGCCGGCCGCGCCGAACACCCAGATGCCCTGCTCTTTCAGCCAGCGCAGGGTGCGGGCGAGGTTCGTCACCTGATACACCGGCACCGTTTCGGCCGCGCCGCTCGCGACCTTGCAGACGGTCGGGGTAATGCTGGCCGCATTGTCCTTGGTGATGATCACGCCGTGGACGCCGGTCGCATCGGCGGTTCTGAGACAGGCGCCGAAATTATGCGGGTCCTGCACATGATCGAGCACCAGGAACAAGGCCGGCTCGGTCAGATTCTCGACCGCCGTTTTCAACTCGTGCTCCGGCAACTCGCCTGGCATTTCGACTTCGACCACGATGCCTTGGTGTTGGCCGCCTTCCGCAAAACGATCCAGCTTCTTGCGCTCGGTCTTCTCGGGTCGGATGCCGAGCGCTTCCAGATCGGCGAGCGCCCGCGCCAGGCGCTGATCCTGCCGTTGGCCGTCGATCCAGGCCTGGGTAATTTTGTTCGGCGAATACTGGAGCGCCGATTGCACGGCATGCAGGCCGAAGATTTTGCTTAATTTCATCAGTCGTAGGGTACGC
>Ga0208116_1000572_pt1 | contig 11305 bp, 7 predicted proteins | sample LakWasMeta9_HOW4_2_FD_183859 | JGI IMG/M metagenome (GOLD analysis project Ga0208116, IMG submission 183859) | Freshwater sediment methanotrophic microbial communities from Lake Washington under simulated oxygen tension - Sediment Metagenome... | ecosystem: Environmental > Aquatic > Freshwater >... | reverse complement strand
GCTTTTCAGTTTTAAGCTGATCAGGAATGCTCATGTAAGTAATGTTCTCAATAGCCTCAATTGGGCGACCAGCGGCAATGTAGCCAACAAATGGTAATGCTCCTTCATCGTCGTTGGTCGTGAGCATTTGCTTGGCGTAATCAGTTAAGCGGATGCCGCGTTGTTTTCGTTGAGGTTCTTCAATGAGATTGGCTGCAATTAACGCTTTGATATGGGCATGTAAAGAACCACGCGATTTCACACCCAGTGCTTGGCACAATTCCTCTAAGGTTGGTGGATGCGAAAAACGGGCATCATTCAGTAATAAGAAGTCGAACACTTCTTGTTGTTTGCGAGTTAATGTTGTCATATTCGTTCTGTATTTGTTTTTGAAAAAGATAACATAAGAACAAAAGCAGAACAATAAAAAAGTTACAAATATCCAGCAGAATTTTTGCCTAGCGTTACTAGGCAGCGACTTGCCGGCGTTTGTTTTAATAAGCCTTTAACGTATATTAGGCAGCCAGTTATATTGTTTGGAATGATTTGATGGACACCATTAGTATCCGCGGCGCGCGCACCCACAATCTTAAAAATATCGATCTTGACTTACCCCGTGATTCCCTGATTGTCATTACTGGTCTTTCCGGCTCAGGTAAATCTTCGCTGGCATTCGATACCATTTATGCCGAAGGGCAGCGGCGTTATGTGGAATCGTTGTCTGCTTATGCCCGGCAATTTTTATCAATGATGGAAAAGCCCGATGTCGATCACATAGAAGGCTTATCCCCGGCGATTTCCATCGAACAAAAATCCACCTCGCATAACCCGCGTTCGACGGTCGGCACCATCACCGAGATTTACGATTATTTGCGCTTGCTGTATGCCCGCGCCGGTACGCCACGCTGTCCTGAGCATCAAGTATCGCTGGAAGCGCAAACTGTCAGCCAGATGGTGGATATGATTCTGGCGCAGCCACAAGACCAACGCTGGATGTTACTAGCGCCGGTGATCAACGAGCGAAAAGGCGAATATGTACAGTTGATTGAAGATTTGCGCGGCCAAGGCTTCATTCGTGCCCGAATTGATGGTGTGGTCTGCGAACTGGATGAAGCACCCGCGTTAGACTTAAAAAAGAAACACACGATTGAAGTGATTGTCGATCGCTTTAAAATTCGCGACGACGTCGCGTTAAGGTTGTCGGAATCCTTCGAAACCGCATTGCGCATTGCAGGCGGCATCGCGATTGCCGCCTGTATGGACAACGACACCCAGCTGCTGTTTTCAGAACGCTATGCCTGCCCGCATTGCGGTTACAGTTTGTCCGAGCTGGAGCCGCGCATTTTCTCATTCAACAACCCCAAAGGCGCTTGCGGCACTTGCGACGGCTTGGGGGTTAAGCAGCATTTTGATCCCGAACTGATCATCCATAATCCGGACATCAGTTTGGCTGGTGGCGCTATTCGTGGTTGGGACCGGCGCAACGCCTACTATTACCAATTGATCACGTCATTGGCCAAACATTATCGCTTTGATCCGGAAGTGCCTTGGTCGGAGTTGTCGAAAAAAATCCAGGATGTATTGCTATACGGCAGCGGTAATGAAATTATTACCTTTGATTTTGCCCACGGCACCAGCCAGTTCAGTACTAAAACTCGCCGCCATCCTTTTGAAGGTATTGTCGCCAATATGGAGCGGCGCTATCACGAAACCGATTCGCAACTGGTACGGGATGAGTTGGCCAAATATTTATCTCAAAAGCCCTGTAATACCTGCAACGGTGCAAGGCTAAATATTGGTTCCAGAAATGTGTTTGTTAACGAGCTGCCTATCCACGACCTTACCCGGCTGCCGATCCGTAATGCGTTAGAGTTTTTTGAAAACCTCGATTTACCAGGTAAGCGTGGTGAAGTAGCAGCAAAAATCGTCAAAGAAATTCAGGAACGATTGCAGTTTTTGGTTAATGTCGGGCTGGATTATTTGACCTTGGATCGCAGTGCCGACACCCTATCCGGCGGTGAAGCGCAGCGCATCCGGCTGGCCAGCCAAATTGGCGCCGGTTTGGTGGGTGTGATGTATGTGCTGGACGAACCATCAATAGGGCTGCATCAGCGTGATAATCAACGACTGTTGAACACCTTGTTTAGACTGCGGGATTTAGGCAATACCGTCATCGTCGTCGAGCATGACGAAGATGCGATTCGTTCCGCGCAACATATTGTCGATATTGGTCCCGGCGCCGGTGTCCATGGTGGCCAGATCGTCGCCCAGGGCACCTTGCAGGATATTCTTAACAACGAAAACTCGCTAACCGGTCAATATTTGTCAGGCAAAATCGGCATTGATGTACCGGCCAAATTGACCGCCAACGATAAAACTAAGCAAATCACTATCCGTAATGCGCACGGCAATAACCTGCGAAATGTCGATATTTCCTTTCCAGTCGGTTTGCTCACTTGCGTGACCGGGGTATCGGGTTCCGGCAAATCGACCCTGGTTAATGACACTTTATTTGCCCACGCCTCCAGACTGATAAATCGTGCCGGCATAATTCCGGCGCCTTGTGATGCCATTGAAGGGTTGGATCAATTCGATAAGGTAGTTGATATAGATCAAAGCCCGATCGGTCGCACACCGCGTTCCAATCCGGCGACTTACACCGGCCTGTTCACACCGATTCGGGAATTGTTTTCTGCTACGCCGGAAGCGCGTTCACGCGGTTATACGCCGGGGCGTTTTAGCTTTAACGTCAAAGGCGGCCGTTGTGAAGCCTGTAAAGGTGACGGCGTTATTAAAGTGGAAATGCATTTTTTGCCGGACATTTTCGTCCATTGCGACATTTGTCATGGCAAGCGTTATAACCGCGAAACCCTGGAGATTCGCTACAAAGGTAAGACCATCGATCAGGTGTTGGCAATGACGGTTGAAGATGCTGCCGAATTTTTTAGCGCCATCCCGACCCTGTCGCGCAAATTAAGAACTTTGATCGAAGTGGGCTTGAGCTACATCACACTGGGCCAGAACGCCACGACCTTGTCGGGGGGCGAAGCGCAACGGGTGAAGCTTGCCAAAGAATTATCCAAGCGTGATACCGGCGACACCTTGTATATTTTGGATGAGCCCACCACCGGCCTGCATTTTCATGACATCAAACAGCTATTGGTGGTACTGCATGCGTTACGCGATCACGGCAATACCGTCATCGTGATTGAACACAACCTGGATGTGATTAAAACGGCGGACTGGATTGTTGATATGGGTCCGGAAGGCGGCAGTGGTGGCGGCATGTTGGTTGCTGAGGGTACGCCCAAGCAAGTCGCAAACAATCCGGCCTCGCACACTGGGGTTTATCTGAAACGATTTTTCGAATAACTTACCAATAACAGGCACAAAAAAAGGGGCTGACGACGAATCGTCAGCCCCTTTTTTTACGAGTAAAAATTAACCTTTTACTGCGCTGGCGATCTCATTAAAAGCTTCAACGCGTGCTTTACCAGTTTTGGCTAAATCAACACCTGTTTCAACAATTAACTGGCCCAAACCAGGTACTTTATAAGCAGTAAATACTAAGTATCCTACGACAGGAACAGCTACAAATGCACCAATAAAGCCATTAAAACCGATTACTGACAACAGCTTGCCCAGCAGAACGATTAAATCCAATGGCAACAAAACTATTGCACCAATATACGCAGTTACCGCGAAGGTAAACAACACAAAAACAACAAACTGAAGCAATCTTACCAACGCAACGTTAATTTTATTCATATCACCCAATACCCAAAAATAGTTCTTAAAATAGCTTTTTAAAACAAAAATTATACCTTAAAAAGCCAATTGATTTGCTCGTTTATTGCTCCTGCTCCAGGTCTTCTTTCTTGATAAAAAATCGGTACAAGATAGAACCTGCAATAAATCCGCCTAAATGCGCCCACCAAGCTACATTAGCGGATAGTCCTTCTTGATATAGCGTTGCCGTCGTTGCATCGTGTAATTGCAACATCACCCAAATCCCTAAAAAGGCAATGGCCGGCACATGGATGATGACCGGGAAAAACAAGATCGGCACCCAAATGACGACTTGCTCTAGCGGATAAAGAAAAAAGTACGCGCCCAAAACACCGGCAATAGCGCCAGAGGCTCCGACTACCGGCACGGTGAGTGATGGATCAAAATACCATTGCAACCAAGTTGCCAATAATCCGCACAGCAAATAAAAAAACAAAAACGGCAGCCGGCCCATGCGATCTTCGATGTTATCGGCAAAAATCCACAAGAACCACATGTTCACCAATAGATGCCCCCAATTGCCGTGCAAAAACAAGCTGGTTACGAAGGATAAGTAACCGTCAAAATGCAATCCCAAGTTGGCGGCCCACTCGGGATTGGAATACCGGGCGGGCACCATGCCATAGCCATAAAGCAACCTGAAAACCGATTCATCGGGCAAAAACTGCATCACCACGAAAATAGAGCTACAAATGACTATGATCGACCAAGTCACCAGAGGTTTAGCATTACACGGTGCGGTATCTCTAATCGGTATCATGAGCTCGCCTCTATAAGGTTTGTTTGCAAATGCCAGGCGCAATATTTTTAGTAGATAACTTTTTGTTCTTTCAGCGCATTGTAAATATCATCCAGCGTCGCCTGATCAGTGTTGAAAGACTTATCAGCTAGTTTTGCACTGTCATTAATTGCTAAGCAAATCAAACCGGCATGTTTAATTGCATTAATCAGTGACGCATCCGGCGTTTCAAGTACTGTACTGGCATGGCCGGTATCAAACAGTTTTCTCTCCAACTGATAAGCCGCGTCAGTAGCGTTGGCGCCCGTTAAAGCAATGGCTGTAGGTACTTGGCTAAATCTTGCGGCGCGTTCTTCAACGCTCACCGGCAGTAAAGCTTCATCGTCATGAACGCCGATTATCATCCCAGCACCCACCGTACCATTGGTCAAGCGATCAATAATGATAAACGAGCCGGTGCCTTTGTGGGTTTTGTAAGCGTCAAATACGACTGGTGCATTGACCGATAACGTACAAGAACCGATTTCATTCAATTGCAAGACGCTGGCGTCGTGATGTTCCAACGTATTGACATCAATACGGTGATGAATCATCGCAATGGAACCGGACACGCTACGGGTTGCAAGCTTAATCACGTACTGCTTGCCCGGCGTCATAGCTTGCTCGGCCATCCAGACGATATGAGCTTTGAACTTGTCGGCTATCGTTGCGCTGATTTGTTCTTTACCTACCAACACATCGCCACGACTAACATCAATCTCATCTGCCAACGTTAAAGTAACGGCCATCGGCGCGAAGGCCCGTTCTAGCTCGCCGTCATAAGTGACAATGGCTTTAATGGTGCTGCTTTTACCGGATGGCAACGCAGTTACTTGGTCGCCTTTACAAAAAATCCCCGAGGCAATCGTGCCGCAAAAACCGCGAAAATCAAGGTTTGGACGATTCACATACTGCACAGGAAAGCGTGCATCGGTAAAATTGCGATCATTGGCAATCTCGATGCTGTTTAAGGTTTCCATCAAGGGCGTGCCGGTAAACCAAGCCATGTATTCGCTGGGATTAACAACGTTATCGCCATCCAATGCCGACATCGGGATAAAGCGAATGTCGTGCAAATCCAGCGTCTCAGTAAACGCTAAATAATCTTGTTTAATTTTATTAAACGTTGCTTCACTGTATTCGACCAAATCCATTTTATTGATCGCAACAATAATGTGCTGAATGCCTAATAACGAGGCAATGAAACTGTGGCGTTTGGTTTGAGTTTGCACGCCATAGCGTGCATCGATCAAAATAATAGCCAAATCGCAAGTTGAAGCACCGGTGGCCATGTTACGAGTGTACTGTTCGTGCCCCGGTGTATCGGCAATGATGAATTTACGCTTGGAGGTAGAAAAATAACGATAGGCAACATCAATAGTAATGCCTTGCTCGCGTTCCGCCTGCAAGCCATCGACCAGCAACGCCAAGTCAATTTTACCGGCGCCGGTAGTGCCGGATTTAACGCTGTCGGCCTGAACCGCAGCCAACTGGTCTTCGTAAATCATTTTGGAGTCGTGTAACAAACGCCCGATCAGCGTACTTTTGCCGTCATCGACATTGCCGCAGGTTAAAAACCGGACTAATTCCTTACGTTCGTGTTGCGCTAAATACGCGTTTATATCGGTACTGATTAAATCGGATTGGTGGGACATGAAGTTCCTGAAATAAATAAGAAATTTACTGAGTGACTTGGGTTGTTGGTAATGTACTAATTAATCCACGTCGTCTGGCGCCTGCTTCATTCAGAACAATAACGGAATTAAGATCTATATTCCATATGCGAATTGTTTTTTTGAGGGCATTTTTTAATTTCTGTTGCAGAGGCGGCAACCAAGCTTTGTCGTAGTTTTGGATTGCCAAAATCAAGATAAAATTCACATCTGAAATATTAACTAACTTGAAATCATTAGATAATTCAGAATAGCTTCCGCTGTGCCGCTGCAGATAAATGGCTAGGAATAAGGAAAGGCTGTTAGAGAGCTTTTCTTGTACTTCGTTAATTAATTGCTCAGGGTCTTGCGGGGCGCTGGCTTTAGCCTCAATAATTGAGATTGTGGCTTTGTCGTCTATTGACTCAAGCAATAAAAATTCAGCTATTTTTACGCCTTCACCTTTTTTCGCTTTGTCATTAATTTTTTTTAGAGATGAACAGCTCTCAATTTCAAAACAGTGCCCATCGGGATATGGTCCAAATGATCTTTCAAATTCATTTTTGGGATTGGTAATCATTTAAAAGCCAAATCCACTTCTTCTTCATAAAGTCGAATTGATTCATTAATGATTGGATTGTCCGGCATCTCATCTAATAAATCGTATTTTTGCCAGCTATCGCCATCATTTGAAAGCACTGGAATAGAAAGCTTTTGCTCTTGCGCAATCAAAAATAATTTTTTTATGACAAAGTAAGAATGGCTAGCTATAAAAAATTGAATCCCTCGATCAGCAAGCTTGGCAACAATATCTATCAGCTTGGAAATTGCCTCTGGATGTAAAGCTGCTTCAAGTTCATCTATAAAAATAATCGAATCGTCAGTTAAATAACGATTACCCAACAACGTATCTAAAATCGCTATTTTCTTAATACCTTCGGCCGTAACGCCTATAGGGAATTTTTGGTTACCCTTTTTAAATTGCCAACGATTCGAGAATTCATCGTATTCAATTTTGCCGCCAAACATACCTTCCAGGGATTGCCGGGATTGGGCAAATTCCTGAGAATTCCTTCCCCTTGTAGGAGATTGTCGCAATGCCCGGGCTAAATCAAGGTAGGTATCATCAAAACCAAACACATTATCTTGTTCTCGTGACTTTAAAATAATTTGATGTAGAGACAGAACCTCTTTTGCGGGTAAAAAAATTGAATTGCTAGTTCGTGGAGAAACATGGTTTTCTAAGTTTGCAATAACCTTAGTAGTGTCTTTACCAAAACTGTAGTTAAAGCTACGGTTATCGAGCTGCACCTTAAACGCTAAAGCAGATTCAGCCTGTTTATTAACTAAATCGCCTATTTTCTCAGGTTGAAAAGTCCAATAAAGTTTTGTGGCAAGTATCTCAGAGGCTGAGCGTTGATCATCTCCGCGCTTGTAATCTTCCAATGTGCGCATTGCAGAGTATATAGCCTTGAGTAGAAATGTTTTCCCACTACTATTGCTACCGATTATTAAATTTATCTTACCAAGCTTCTGCCAATTAAGATGGTCAATTGGACCAAAGTTTTTAAGTTCTGCATTGTTGATCATTGGAAATCCTGATAATAGGAAGCTTTAAAAATACCCTTCACGCTTTTTCTGTTCCATGGATCCGGCTTGATCATGATCAATCAAACGGCCCTGGCGTTCAGAAGTCGTCGTCAACAGCATTTCCTGAATAATCTCCGGTAGCGTCGTGGCATTCGATTCAACCGCGCCGGTCAATGGGTAACAACCCAAGGTACGGAAACGCACTTTTTTCATCTCCACTTTTTCATCGGGGCCGATAGGCATGCGCTCATCGTCGACCATGATCAGCATGCCGTCGCGCTCAACAACAGGGCGTTCTTTGGCAAAATACAAAGGCACAATCGGGATATTCTCCAGGTGGATGTATTGCCAAATATCCAGCTCCGTCCAGTTAGACAATGGAAACACGCGAATGCTTTCGCCTTTGTCTACTTTGCCGTTATAGATATTCCATAACTCCGGACGCTGGTTTTTCGGATCCCAGCGATGATTTTTATCACGGAATGAATATACCCGTTCTTTGGCGCGAGACTTTTCTTCATCACGACGAGCACCGCCGAAAGCGGCATCAAACTGGTATTTATCCAAAGCCTGCTTGAGGCCGTCAGTTTTCATCACATCGGTATGTTTTTTACTGCCATGCGTGAATGGTCCAATACCTTGATCAACGCCATCTTGATTGATATGCACCAACAATTCTAATCCCAGCTCCTTGATCAATTTGTCGCGAAACTCGATCATTTCCTTGAATTTCCAAGTAGTATCCACGTGCAGCATAGGAAAGGGCGGCTTGCCGGGATAGAACGCCTTCATAGTCAAATGCAGCATGACGGCAGAGTCTTTGCCGATCGAATACAACATCACCGGACGTTCGAATTCTGCAGCAACTTCGCGAATAATGTGGATGCTTTCGGCTTCCAGCTGTTTAAGATGTGTGAGTTTAAAATCAGTCATATGTCCATTGCGGTTGTGTGTGAGCCTTTAGGAGCTTGTCTGCCGTCAGGCTTGAATAGTAGCGCGGTCGATTAATGCTGGGCATTTTAATTTGAACACTCATTTAATACCAGAATTGCTTACATTGTGGCAGAGCTTTTGCTACGCCCAGTGGATGTTAATGCCCTAAACTAGCATGCACATTTATTTTAGTGGCATAGCGTGCCGGCCAATAAGACGCGAGCAAAGATAACAGTAAAACCAAGCCCAGCCATAGCCAGACGGAAGCAACAGAAAACCTAAAATCCAGTTGCAGCCCCAGCATGATTTTGCCGAGTTTATGTGACAGCGGCTCCGCTACAGCATAGGCAATCGGAATGGAGATTAGCCAGGCCAGCAGCCCATGAAATACGCCTTCCAGTAGAAACAGGCTGAATATAGTTTTTGAGCTTGCGCCCAGCGCCCGACATACCCCGATTTCTCGCGTGCGCTGCAACACGCTGATAGCCAAGGTGCCGGCAAGACCGATCGCGCCAACGCCGGCAATTAAACTGGCCAACCCCAGCAGCATACTGGTCACTGGTTTAAATTGATTAAGGCTGAATTGGCGTTGTTCCAGTTTGGCAATCGTGGTGTAAACATCCAGCGGAATGTGCCGATCCTGGAAAAGCTGCTTTAGCGAATCGGTATACTGTTTTTCTTCGGTTATTGAACTGATATTTGCCGACAGCAGTGCAAAGGAACTAACTTGATTGCGGTGAGTGAGATTTTCAATCGTGCTCAAAGGCACGTAAACCGGCTCTAAGGTATAAGTTGATCCGACAAACCAACGGTACAGTCCGATTACTTGCCAGTCTTGGCTTTGGTCAGTCACGGTTACCCCTGCATCTAGCTCCGTTCGGGTTGAGCTTGTCGAAACCCGCCCTTCGACAAGCTCAGGGTGAACGGTATTTTGGGGTGGGGTGAATAACTTGACGGTGATGCTATCGCCAACATGAATATTGTTTAATTCTGCCGTTGCTGCATTCAGTACCAGGTTTTTTTGTTGGTAGTCGTTGTCGGTCAACCAGCGGCCTTCAGCAATTAACGGTTGATACATTTGGGTAGTTTCAGGCAAAGCAATCAGTTGCGCGCCCAAGCTGCCGGATTGACGTAATAACTGCCCGTTATGCAAAAGCTCGGCAGGCAATCGTTGCCAAAACTCCAGTGCCGTGGTTTGTGGGCCGGCATTAACCACTTCCAGAATTAAAGCAGTAGATTGGTCAGCGCTAAATCCTAGCCGCACCGCATAGCGGCTCCGAGCCAGTTCGTTGTCTAAAGTAAGATTCACCGACGCAATCAAACTAAGAATCACCATAAACAAAACGCCGGTAATAATCAGTACGCATTGTGTCCAAAACAAGCGGGCTTTACGCCGAAACAGATTACCCAGCGCGACCGCATAAAGCGTCGGTAAAGCAATGGAAAGTCTGCGTTCCAGCCACATATCAAAGCGGTCGCTGGCAAAGTCCGAACCTAACCCGTAACTGGCGATAGCCTGACGTACCGACATAGACGCCCCGCGCCAGATAGGCCAAAATGATGCAAGCAACGGCGCCAGCAGGCCGCCAACACACATGACGGTTATCGCTCGGTAAGAGAATGCAAACCCTGGCATTTCGACATTGAATAAATCCAGCAACCAGCGGCTACTATAAAACGCTCCGGCCAAGCTGATTGGCATCGCCATCATCAGCGCCAGCATCGCCAAAATCAACACTTCGGCAAGATAAATCTTGGCAATAATCCAACGGCTGGCACCGATCGATTTCATGATACCGATTTGGTCAGTTTGCTGGGTGATCAAGGCGGTAACGGTGTTAAGGATTAACACTGAACTTAGCGCCAACGACGCCCAGGCCATTACCGTTAAAATCAGGTTAATCCCCGAAAAAAAGGCTCGCCCCCAATGTTTTTGCGGATCTTGTAATAGGGTGGCGTTGACGCCGATGCCAGACTGGCTCAAATAGCTGCGAATATTTCCAGCAACCAAACGGGCTTTTTCTTCGCTATAAGGTTGCCTAACTTGCACCAGCACTTGCCGAAAGGTGTGCGGTTTAATGCCAAATTCCGCCGCACTGCCTGCGTCGATAAAAAAATGCAGCTGGCCGCCGAATGTAGGTGGCTTAACAAATGGGTGACGTATGATGCCGTCGACATCAAAGTCCACTGGCCCTGTTGGCGTTTCAAATTCAATTTTATCGCCGGATTTAAGGCCGGCAGCAATGCTTGTTAACCGTTCTGCAGCCAGATGATTTCCTGCTGGAAAATATCCTGACAATAAAGGCATCTGGTCATAATGTTGATTTTGGTAATCAGGCCGGAACACTATCGTGCCGGTCTGCCAATCTGGGTTGTTGGAGATTTTGTAGCGGGCGGTAAATTGCGTGAGTACATCAACGCCGGCGACATTGGCAATGCTTTTAATCTGTTCAGCCACCGCCAAATCGGCATCGGTTTTAAGAATCAGGCTGATATGCGAAGGCTGCGATTGACGATGGGCGGTGTCCAAATGGCTCAGCTGCAAATCGATCATACCCAGCAACATGCCGATAATCAGGATGCC